>OHDQ01000260.1_pt1 | contig 26625 bp, 30 predicted proteins | sample 1606421 | NCBI WGS metagenome assembly OHDQ01 (sample SAMEA3879589, study PRJEB24766) | human gut metagenome | biome: human-associated habitat; feature: feces | place: USA | collected 1985/1987
AGTACCGCGCGATCTAAACCAATTAGATGCATATATGGTATTAGTATTCATGTCTGCAGTCGCAGTTATTGTTTTTCCCTGCACATTGCCAGTAGTGGTAATATCGCCACTGTATAAACTCAGATCACCATACATCGTGACCGTCTTATCAAAAAACTCGAATCCGGCGCCACCTTGTATAGATGTTCCAGTTCCCATTTTTCCTAATTTGATAGACGATCCATCAAAATATAAGATTTTCTGACTGTTTGTGCCGTTAAATATAGAGTATGACTGATTTGCAGTAATCTCTCTAGCAACTATTTTAACACCAGATATAGAACCGGATGCCTCGATGTCTTTTGCAAACAAACTGACAACGTCAATTTTATCAGCGGTAACCGAACCAGCCGCAATTTTTTCAGTTGTTATAGAATTAGCAGCCATTTGAACAGCGGTAACCGAACCAGCGTACAATCGTCCGCCATTAATATAAGTACGATCGTTGTTATAACACCAAGCGGCTATACCCATATCAACAGAATTTGCAAGGGTGTATGCGTCATTCCATGTACTCCATTGCGTATCACTAATACCGATTCGCCATAATTCACGACCATCAATCTTTGCAGTCTGCTTAGGATATCCGCCGGAAGCATCTCGCCATGGCACGCATGTTATTAAAAGACAGAAGTTTTCACCAGTTAGACCAATCGTATTTGCTAATTTCAACTCATTTACTGTGGTCATCGGGAAATTTTGTATATACCAAAGCGGCGTTTGATTTGTGCTTCTAGTGTCTTTGACGTCAAGTCCATCGCCTTTAGGACCTTGAGGCCCCATAGCACCAGTGGCACCGGTCGGTCCCGTGGCACCAGTTGGTCCCTGAGGTCCGGTCGGCCCCTGGTTACCCTGGGGTCCTTGTGGTCCGATTGGGCCAGTGGCACCCATATCACCCTTTACTCCTTGTATTCCTTGGTTACCTTGGGGGCCTTGTGGTCCAGTCGCACCAGTATCACCTTTCACACCTTGTATTCCTTGGTTACCTTGAGGTCCCTGTGGACCTGTTGCGCCGGTATCACCAACGTTACCGTTTAATACAATTCCAGAAGAAGTGTAATAAGCGATAAGTTCCTTCAACGCGCCTGAACCAAGTCCGTCCCACTCATAGGCGTTGCCTTTAGCTAACCCGCGCATACCTATAAACACATGGGTACGCCGTGCAGCGGTCCAAGTTTTCGTATCCTTTGAACCACATTCGATCAAGAAGTTTCTTACTGTGCTTGTAAGGGATGATGCGTCGAAAGTAAATAAGCAAACTATTTTTCCAGTAGTCACAAGGTCCGCTATCCCGTCCATACAACTTGCTGTGCTATACGTGTCGTACCATGTAGCTTTTTCTAATGCATTTGTGGTTGGGTTGATTATAGCTAGACAATGTCCTCTCGTTACTCCTGATGTAAGTTTGGTTCCGTTTAGCCACAGCCCCTCGTCTTTTCCAGCTTGTGAGTAATCGTAATTACTTCCGACAACCTTAACATAATGCGCATTTTCACCAGGAATACCTTGGTTGCCTTGTGGTCCTTGAGGACCTGTCGCTCCGGTATCTCCTTTTGGGCCAGTTTCCCCTTGTATGCCCTGATTACCCTGTGGTCCTTGCGCTCCTGTATCGCCCTTCGCGCCCTGAGCTCCAGTTGCGCCGGTATCACCCTGGGGTCCTTGCTCTCCAGTATCACCTTTCTCTCCTTTTTCACCTTGGGGTCCCTGTGGTCCAGCCGGTCCGGTAGCTCCACCAGCACCATCAACACCCATCCTGGTAGCGATATAGCCTACGGAGGTGGTTGCGTCTGAATATAAGGTGGTCTCTTTTGTCCAGAGATACTGTCCCTGTGGTACGTTAGGCATTGAAGTTAGCCATTCCCCTGTAGGAACATCTGTCATGCTAGTACCAACCTGGTAAGTGTATGTGGTTCCAACAATGGACTTAACGTTATTAACCTTAGTGTCGATCTCAGTAATTGCGCTCTCTACAGTCTTCTTACTCTTACCAAACAAAATATCGCCAGCACTAATTCTCAGGTGAAAGTTCCCGTCATCGCCTTTATAGAACTGAATATACTCATTCGTATCGCCAAATCCTACCTGGCCATCTGAGCCGAGATAGAATCCTCTGGTGGTATTGAGCGCAGAAGTCTTAGCTCCGGAATATATGCAGTCGTGTCCGATATGGTTTCCACCGATGTCAGCACCAAAAGCTACCAAGTCGGTCACCGCCACTTTATCTGCTGTGATACTCTTGGCCTGGATAACAGTACCGTTCAAACTGTTATAGTCAGTCTGCTCCGAAGTTACTCCTGATCCGTTGGTATTAAGCTTGTAGTAAAGGCCATCTTCCCCCTTAATGACCAGCTTATCTGCCTTGATGGTGTTACCCTCGATCAGATCACCTTTGATAGTTACACCGACCAATTCGCCAGTAATAGTCTGGTCGCCGACCACTACATTCTTAATCAAGCCAGATTCTGAATAGAATTTCTCCATAGCCGCTATGCCAATATTGGAGAAATCAATGCTTGCGTATTTCAAATCAGCGTCTGCGGCGTTAATCTTTTTTACATCCAGCTCATTGATTAACGCTTTGTTAGCCGCCAGTTCATCCGTAACGGTACTCTCAAATTCCGCGTATTTAGACTTAATGCTGGTAGTTTCTGCCTCAAGTGCTTTCAGACTTTCAATGGTGGCAAACTTAATATCAGCCTCTTCTGTCTTGATATAGTTTGACTCGATCTGTCCTACCGCCAGTTTCAGTTCTGATAAGCTCCCGTCCAGAGTATTGTACAACCCCTGCAGATTTCCCACCGCACTGCTGCCATATACACCCTCGTCAAAATGCAAAATATCCGATACATTGATAGTCCCCGTGTACCGTCCATCATCACTGATTACGGTGTTAATAATTTCCTGGGCGGCCTGGAGCTTCTCCCTGGCCTCTTCGAATGAGGGAAGCTTATTGGCCAGTTCGCACTCATCTTTGGTATGGTCCTGTGGATATTGTGTAAGCTTGATGATCCGCTGCTTTTCCCGGATCCCGGTGGCGGCATCGATCAGGGTGATTGTATCTCCCAGGGAAAAAGAAAAATCATCGTATCCAGCTCTTTGTTTGGCCAGATCAATAATATCAGCACTGTATGATACTTCCGGCTTTGACAGATCTTTCAGCTTCGCTTCTGCATCCTCTTTCATGGCTGCAGCATCTGTATAAGATTCGTCTTTCCAGATGTAGGTCTTCACCTTATTCGTGTACTGGTAATTTTCCAGGTAATTCTTCCCATCGTTCACGGACTCGATGGTAAGCCCGTCCTGGCCAATAGGGATAATTCTCGTATAATAGTCGTAGGTGCTGCCCTTCCTCTGTAACCGTTTCAGGTTAAGCCCTGTGAGGAAAAAGTTCCCTTTATCCTGGCCAACCTGATCGTAAAAGGATACTGTCTTTTTCTTGGTATCATAAACGACTTCACACATAAATGCAGTACACAGCTTCTGAATTACTCCAAGCGTATTTGTCTGCAATATCCCTGCATTTCTTTTCTTGGTTACGGTACATTCGCCAACCGTCCAGCCGGATCCAGCCAGAGCAAGCTTGGCCGCATCTTCTATTGTGGAATCCGTAATGCCAAAGGAGCTCCAGGGCTTCGCCTCCAGTTCTTCCAGGTTCAGTACCGCAACAAAGGAGAGGAATCCATCTGTGCTTACACTCTTTTCTTTTACTACATACTCAGCATCCTGAGTCTCAATATAATACTCTTCACAGATTTCATGATGTCTTGCCATGTATGTAAAAGAAAGAGTCTGATCGCCAGTTGTAACGTCGCTCGCAACCTTCAGATCCTTGTATTTGACAATATGCCCTATGGCATTGTGGTTCGTATCATATATCTTAAGCATAGGGCCGCCTCCGTTTAGTCTTCAATCATAAACATAAAAATGCCTAATTCCCAACTTCCAATATCAAGCCCATCAAATTCTTCCAGGGATACCTTGTGCACCTCAAAATCCATTTCCAGTCCCAGAAGTTCCTGAATCTTTTGGTTGAGCTCTTTTACACTTTTTCCTTCTTTAAGAATGATATCCACATTTCCGGGGGCTCTCTTTTCCTGTTCAGCTCGCTTTTTTTCCTCTTCAATTGCCTTTTCCTCCTGTTCAAGATCCCGGTATTCTTCCATTAACTCCTTACGGGTATCTTCATAAGGTTTTAATGCGTTAAGCAATAAGTTCGTGTTTTTATTAATGGCATAGCTCAGTTTTATCTTTCCAGATAAAATTTTCTTTCCATCTTCTTTATAAATCTGTGCTTCTTTTTCCTGAAAAAGTTTTAATCCGTTATAAGCGTTTAACATTTCCTGGTTTGTCATGTTTTTTCCTCCTACATAAATCTTGGTCTATATTTCACAGTCATGTCTGTCCATGTGCTGTCTAAGGTAATCCTTGTTTCCCCTGGTAAAAGGATCGGCAGGCTCCAAATATCAACATCTGCTGCTTTGTTAGCCCCATTTTCTGTAATCTTCCCACTTTCTCCGTCTAAAATCACAGTACTGTTAGCAGTAAGGCTTCTTATTACCACCCGAAGGTTTTCTCCTGTATCTAGATTTCGGTTTATTCCAGTTATTGTCAGCTGTTCCATTCCCACCTTTGGCGTAATCTCTACCATACAAGGCGGATGTTCCCAGGATTTGTAACTACTGTCTCCAGCATCCCGGAAGCGGACTCCGAAAACGGTGAACCGTTTGGCTGTTCAGCAAACTCATAGCAGGAAAAATCAACGGTGAGCTTGCTCAGCCTGTTGGATGTCACCTTCAGACGGGCAAGCGGGTTTTCTGTAAAATCATGCTTGCTCATAAACCCGCAAAACTTGTGATCGAACTTATCCAGTTCCAAGGTGACCGACTCGGACATCATATGGGAAAGCAGGGTGCTGCAATTCTGCAAGATCTCATTTCGATCAGAGCCGTATACCAGGAAGGTGATCCGTATTGTCTTCCACCCGATTGATCCATTAATGAAAAACGGCAGTGGGCTTCCCCTCTGCCATTCGCTTTCATTTTCAATATCGGAAAATCCCGGAGTCACGTTCCACTGTTTGGCCTGTGCTCCGGATATGTCCCAGCCATTTATATTCATCTCAGACGCCCCCTTGTGTATCTTGTGGCTGCCATTTCATTTTTTATGTTCATGTCTTCCCTGAGTTCTCCGACCAGCTTATCTTTATCCATGAATACTTTTAAGTTCTTCATGGAGCTTGCCATGTTCTCCATCATGGACTCCATCGTACTCATCATGGAATCCATTTTGCTCAGTATTTCGGAGTTATCACTTCGATAGCTTCCTGATAACTTCGCCTGGTGCTCTGACTGCTGCTGGATCAAACGGTTAAGTTTCTCGACTCCAGCCGCTCCTACCTCCAGGGAAGATCTGGATTCCAGGAACTGATCCGGATTCATGGCAAAATTATAAAGGTTTTCTGCTCCCTGTGGGTTAATTACCTTGTCCCCGGTGAGCATGTTCTGCATGATCGCGCCATCGGACTTACGGAGAACATATTCCTGGGCGTTATTTTCAAATAACCACGCCAGCTGATCCTCTATGACGTTTTGAGTACCGGTCTTCAGGCCGTTCTTTTTCATAGCGGCCAGAATTGCTTTTTTCTGCGCTGATGTAGGCTTTTTGTCGGCTTCCACGCTAAGAGCATCCGCAATCTTTTTAACTGTGGAATCGTTGACGCTCCGGCCGTAGTTCTTAACAATGTACTGCCACAGATCCGAATGCTTCTTTTTCTCAGCATCTGATACTGATTTCTTATGGGCTTTACTTGCATTGATCAGCTTTTGTACTTCTGTAATTTCTGCCGGTTCTTCCGCTACACCTGCGGTCACGGCCTCCAGCTCTGCTTTTTGCGCGGGCGCAATTTCAGATGTTGTCCCAGAGGAAGCTGAGCTTGAAGAAGCAGTGCTGGATGTATCTGTTCCACCGGATCCAGAAGAGGCCGTGCCAGATGCAGTGCTGCCATTCGGAGTTACATTTACGTCAAGCAAAGTTCCACCTGTGCCAGCTTTCTGAATGCCAGCGATCAGGTTACCTACAATATCCTCACCAATCTGGCCAGCCTGTTCCACCAGGGACTGCAAGCCGGTAGATAGTCCCTCATTTAGTTTCGCAACAGCCGAAGCATTTTCAGCTGCCAGATCATCCAGCTGCTTCTTATAGTCTTTCTTGGTGTCACTTATCTGCTGGTCAATAGCATCCCGCGTAGCCTGTGTATCTTTTTTTGCCTGCCGGTCTGCTATCTCCTGCTTTTCTTCCCAAAGCTTGTTAAATTCATCCAGCTGCTCTGCAGTCATCTGATTCAGGCTGTAAATATTGGCGGTTGCTTCTGGTCCTGCGTCTTTCAGTTCCTGCAGCAGCCCCTCTGAAAGTCCCTTTCCGCTCAGTTCCTGCAACTGGGTTTCCCACAGTTTCAGTCCCTCAACCTGGGTATTCATATTGTAAATCAGACGATCTGCAGTATATCCGGAAGCATCCCAGGCATCATAGTTATTCATGGATGAAAGGATGTCTTTCTTCCGATCAGCTATGGCACTGTCCCTTTTTTCTTCCAGTTCCTGTATGGTCTCATTTAGTTCTTTTTCAAGCTTTTCCCGCTTATCATTGTAATCTTCATCAAGCTGCAGCTTTTCTTTTTCGTAATCTTCTTTGGCTTCCAGGTACTTTTTATCTGCTTCTATGCGCTCATCCGTGCCGGCTGTGAACTGTTTTCTGGCAATATCCCAATATTCCATCTCTGCCCTGGCGGACATAGAATAATAGGTCTGGTAGGTCTCCAGAAGGGATTTCTGTACTGAAGCCTGGGTCTTTGCAGCTTCCTCTCTGGCTTTGGCTGCCTCTTCCTGTTTCTCCTGCTTTTTCTCGTAGATCTGAGTGTCCAGTTCCTGGATCTTCTGTGTTGCTTCATACCAGGCATCAGTTCCGCTCTTTAAATTCTTTCGAACGGTGGTCCAGTAATTTTTCTCCTGGGCTAAAGAGGCAGCATGTAATGTCTTGTACTTTTCCAGCCGTTTTTCAGCAGCACTGAGGACTTCAGAATTATAAGTTTCTGCGTCCTTAGTAGTTTTCTTTTGATTATCTCCGGATCCGGTAACTTTTTCTTTGGATACGCCAAAATTGTTCTTTATACTGCTGCTCAGTGCCTTGCTGATCGTGGAACTGCTGTTAAGCTTATTAAGTTGAGAGGTTGCCTGTTTATAGGCTGTGGATCCTTTCACAGCTGTATCACGTATCTGCTGCCAGTACCATTTTTCATTGTCCAAGGACACTTCATGGCTCTTATTGTATTGCTTAAGCCAGCTTGTGGCGTTTTTCAACACAGCCTTTGACATTTTTCCAGCGGCTGCAGTTGCTACCTTTGTGTTTTTAGTTATACCAGATGCAGTACCTGCAGGTAACTGATAGCCGACTTCTTTCTCAAATTTCTTTGATGGAGAATGGATCTCTGCTGCTGCCTTGGCTGCGGCAATACCTGCATTGATCATTCTTATTGAAGCGCTGATGACCTGGGACTGGCCTGCTGATATACCTTGTGCTACACCAGCAGCTGCGTTATATCCCGCAGTGTAAAAGCTATTCTGATAGGTCCTAACAGCAGATGCCGCCTGTCCTGCCATGGTTCCAGCTGCACTGATTGCACCACTTTTTCCAGAATTGATACCTGTCTGGTACTGCTGAGCAGCTACGCTTCCGGCTTTTTCATATTCGCCTTTTTTCTCTTCGGCTGCCTTTGCTCCGGCGGACGCCATCTCGCCACCAGCCTGTTCAACGCCAGACTGCTGATCTTTAATTGAATTCTGGGTTCCTTCTCCTACAGCAGTACCAACATCTTCACCTGCAGACTGTGCATCTGCTGCCTGCTGCTGGATCAGTGCCAGAAGCTCCTGCATAGCGGATACTGCCTGCGTACCACCGGCATTAATTCCTGCCTGGATTTCTTCCGGAATCTGGATACCCGCTTTATTGGCGATTTCTGCCACGCCCTGGATTGTTCCTTCAATAGTCCCGTTCAGCTGATCTATTGCCTGCTGAGGGGTTATCTCACCGCTTGCAATTCCATCTGCAAGTCCCTCTGGGATCTGTACACCACATTCCTGCGCCATCTGTACGGTCTGCATGAGGGATTCCTGGGTGGCTGCTGGAAGCTCAGCCCAGCCTTCCACTGCTGAAGCAACGGCGTTATCAATGGACTCGCGCAAATCAGAAAAATCAATATCTGAAGAACCAAGATCTCCCATTGTCATCTCATAGGCGGTCTTATTAGCTGCCATTACAGTTGCTGTATCTTCTGATATATCCATGGCATCAGTCCACTTTTTGGATATGCCTTTCAACTGTTCTACGCCGTACTCACCCTGATTGTCCAGAGTCCATACCATGTGCTGGAGCATATTAGCTGCATCAGTTCCCTGATCCTGGATTGCCTGGATAAATTCTGCTGAAAAGATTGCCTGCCCGCTCTCGTCTGTGGCTTCTTTGAGGCGCTGAAGATTCTGCTGATAGTTCTGGATTCCATCCACCCAGGACTGCAGGTTCTCATTCATCTGTTCTGTGGTAATATCATCTCCACCGTCAAATTTATCAGCAAAACTGATTTTATCCTGCAAATCAGCCTTGATAGAATCCATGGTGGAATTGTATTCATCCAGGATCTGACGCATGGCAGTCTTAGCAGCATCCGCGGCTTCCTGGGAGCGTTCCATAGTTTTGTTGAACCCTTCCAGGGCTGTGCCAGCTCCTGCTGCCGCCAAGCCGGTTGCTTGGATTGCATCAGCATTATCTTCTTGTGCCTTTGTATTGTCTTCTGTTGATTCAGTATTATCCTTTTTTACTTTTGTAATGTTTTCTGCACTTTTGGCATATCTTTCCTGTTCTTCCGAGCATTTATCAATTGTTTTTTGATTTTCCTCAATTGCTTGAGAATATCCTTCCATTTTCTCTGCACAATCAGCTATGCTCGTAGCTGCTATTCCAGTTGCATCACCATATGCTACTGTTCTTCCATCAATACCATCCAAACGTGAATCCAATTCGCTGCTACTATCGCTTAGATGTTCCATAGCATAATTAAATTCATCCTGTGTTATTGCACCTTTTTCCAATGCCTCTGTATAAAGTTTTGTTTTCTCTGTTGGAAAATCAATATCAACTTGATAGCTTGGATCTACACTGGCCTTCTGTCTTTCCTCTTGGAGCTTTACAATTAATTCTCTCTCTTTTTCCAAGAGTTCCATTCTATCTTCAGTGATTTTTTTCTGTTCCTGTGCTTTATCCAGCTGTACCTGTGCCGCTAAAGACTCATTGATTAAATCCTGTGTGGCTGCAATTACCGCCTGTTGGATTGCTGTTTGCTGATAGTTTTCTACCAGTTTTTCCAGCTCATCATTAGTTACACTCAGTTTATCATTTTCATCATCATAAGCACCAGCCAGTTCTGGAATGGACTGTGACAGTTTGTCCACGATGGATGCCATTTCCTGTTTCTGGACAGCTGTTCTATCTTCAACATTATTTAACTCTTCCAGTCTGTCAGCCAGAGCGCCTACATTTTCCACGGAATTCAGGGTTCCGGTAAACTGATCGTCAATCGCCTGTACATTATCAGCTACTTTCTGCGAAGACTGTATGACGTCATCATACATCTCTTCCATTGCATCTTTCTGAGGCGTAATCGCGTCTGTCAATCCAGACACAACATCCGTAAGTAATTCCACGCCGTCCTGTAAGGGACCTGAAATGTAATCATACACTGCAATTCCCAGTCCCTCTGTGGCAGAGCTAAGCTCTGTCAGTTTACCCTGCAGGTTATCCTGCATAGTATCTGCCATATCAGAAGCCGCACCTGAACAATTTCTCAGGCTTTCCTCATAGCCAGCCACCTGATCAGCGCCGGTATTAAGAAGCATGTTCAAGCCCTTAATGGAGTCAGATGTAAATGTAGCCATAAGAGCCGCCTGCTTCTGGGCATCTCCCATTCCATCTGTAGCAGACTCTACATCTTTCAATACATCCGTCATGTCACGGAAATTTCCGTTAGAATCCATTACGGTAACAGAAGTATCACCAATGGCGATCTTTCCATCTTTCATCTTGCTGGTCAGATCTCTCATTATAGCAGCAAGAGAAGTACCAGCTTCACTGCTCCGGAGTCCGTTGTTTGCCAATGCTTCCAGGAAAGAGGTTGTGGTCTCAATGTCCTGACCGGCGGCATTCATGTTGGCGCCACAGTTCTTGTATGCCTCCCCTAGCTCTGCTGCTGTAGTCGAACTGTTCGCCTGCGCGTATGCCATCATATCTGCTATATGGGTTGACTGCGATGCTTCCAGATTAAAAGTACTGATATTATCTGTTACAACCTGTGATGCTTCTGCCAGATCCATATTGGAAGCTGCTGCCAACTGTAGAACGCCATCAATTCCAGAAAGAGTCTGGTTTACAGACCATCCGGCCAGGGACATATTTGTCATCGCGCTGGCTGCTTCCGTTGCAGAGAATTTCGTACTACTTCCAAGGCTCTTTGCCTTATTTTCCAGTGCTTCCAGCTCTGATCCGGTTGCTCCAGAGATAGCCTCCACTTCACTCATTCCAGCTTCAAAGGAACTTCCGACTTCCACCACATACTCTGCTGCTTCCTTTGCCTTATCACCAATTGCTGAAATAGCTTCTCCTGCAAGTTCCAGGCCCTTTGCGGCTAAAGCTTCTCCAAAACCTTCCTTCAAGCTTTCTCCGAACTCTTTCGTAGTAGTGATAACCGTCGTTGTTTCTTTCCCATATTCGTTTATGCTCTTTGCGCATTTATCCGTAGCATTTTGTGCTTCTTGCAGATACTTTTCATTCTGTTTTAAAGCCTGGTTATTTTTTTCTATATCATTCTCGGCGTCACTAACTTTTTTAGACCAGTCCGATACTTTTCCTTCACACTTCTGGCACTCCAAGCCCTGTTTTTCAACAGCCTTCTGAAGGCTTTCCACTTCCTTTGACTGCTGCTGATACTCTTTTGTACCATCCTTTCCAGATTTCTGCATGTTTTCCTGGGCTTTTTCAGCCTCTTTCAATGCCTTGGAAAGCTCTTCATATCTCTGCGCCGCTTTCTGCGATACCTTCTGCGCATTCTCCAATCCTTTTTTCGCAGACTCCGCCCTTTTCTGATAACTCTCAGTCTGCTTTGACAGGTTTTCCTGCTTTTTAGTCAGAAATTCAAGAGAATTGGCATTTCCCTTATATTCTGTGCTGAGTTTTTTCAGTTCAGAGTTAAGCATTGCACTTTCTTTTTTCGCATTTGATACGCCCTGTGAAAATTGTCTTTCTCCGTCCAGTGCAAGTACAATTCCAATTTTCTTTCCTGCCATAGTTAGTCCTCCCAACAAAAAATCCACATAAAAAGAGCACCTCAAACCGAGATGCTCTTTTTACATGGATTTTTATTTATACTTATTTCTTGGATATTGGGACTTCTTCAATGTGGGTTTTATACACCACTGGTGATGTAACCCATTTGACAAATTTCTTTATCAGAGCCCCTATCAGTATTGCAAATAATAACAATACAAACAATATTACCAATAACATATGCTACCCACCTTTCTGTTTTTCTTAATTATAATCCGCAGCTCTGTAAAATTCAATATCATTTAACAGAGCTGTGAAAGAAAATCAGAAAATGGTGTCCAAATTTAACTCTTCGTCCTTTTTTCTTAATCCGTTATAATCCAGATACTCATTATAGATTAAATAAAATTTTCGTAATGTCATGCCAAACACTTCTTTTTCACTATAATTAAGCACTTTACACCCAACATACAGCAACCGGGCTACGTTTATAGCCCGGTCTTCTGGTTTGGGTCTTCTTCCTCATCCTCTTCAGAATCCTCACTATCCGGATTTGGCATTGAAAAGCCATATGCTTCAAGCAAAGTAATAGCAAGTTTCTGCATTTCAGCCGGTTTTATAAGACCGTCAATGGTTTCTACTTTTACTTCCTTACCTGTATCTACAGTGAGAAACGCAGCTACAACACTATAAAGTGTTTTTATATCTTCCGAATCGGTTTTATAATCCGCCACTCTCGCAATTGCCGGCATAATATTCACTAATGCCTTATTACAGGTTTCCTGAATTGCTTCAATTGCTCCGATGGTGAACAGGATATTGTATTCCTGTCCACCGATGGTCACTGGAGCTCCGGTTGGTCTCAAATCACTCATACGATCTCCTTACTCAATACCTACCTGTTTGTTCAGCCATGCCTTAGCCTCAGCTTCAGTATTGAATACAAGTTTTTTGCCAACAGACATTTTTCCATTGACTTCTACCGGATATGCCTTTCCTTCGATGGTAGCAGTCTGGAAGTTTGTGGTGTCACCTTTTGTCTCAGCATTTTCTGTAGGCTCGCTATGCTGAACTTTGTAGAGCCAAATTACAGTAAAGCTGGTAACTCCGTTTTTCTTTCTACGCTTATAGAATCCAACTCCAAAGAATGGAGCCTCATCTTCGGTTCCAATCTCAATGCTTTCCGGAGTACCCTCCCCACCAGAACTACCAGCTGCTGCCTTAACATATGTATGTCCAAGCAGTTTTGCCTGGTTTTCCAGAGACAGATCATCAACACCAAGAGAAGTGCCCATGTCCTTCACGGATTTATCAGTCTCTGCTATTCCATCGTCCGCCCAAAGATCAGCATCATTTTTATTTGGGGTTCCTGTAAAGTTAATTGCCTTTGCAAGAACAAATCCATCTGCATATTTGTTTCCCTCTGTCCATGTTGCTGCAACTGGATATTTCATACCAATATGTGCCATGTGTTATTCCTCCATATCATAATCATTTTCAAATTCACATTCGAATACAATGTGTCTTGTTTTATTATCAGGTTCCATCAATACGGTTACATCAGGATACGTTCCACCCTCTTCCAGGATCGCCCTGCGAATTTTTCTTTTTGCTTCCAGGTAATCCTTAGTTGATGGCAGGAAATAATGAATCTGCATTGAGGATATATCCTCTATAGGCTGATCGTCCGCGAATAGTTCTGCACCATCCTTCACATAATTAAAGGTAATATACTCGCTATTTCCACCGCCAAAGAAATCTGATGTCACCGGAATGCCAAGAGGCTTCAACGCTTTTATTATCTTTTGATTTATTGTCATAGCTTGTCCACCTCCGCGCCAATTACCTCTTCCATAATCTGCATTACTGCATTTTCGCTTTGTGCTACTGCTGCCGCGCGTACAGGTCTTGGCTCCTGGCCGTGTGATCTTACACCATATTCCAGATAACCCATTTTTTCAGCATTTCTAAGACCATTTTTATCAGTTCCATTGGGTTTTACCACAGCAAACACTCCGAGACTATTGTCTCTTGCGTTTGTAGCAGCTATGGAAGCTTCCAGTTCGCCTGTTGAATACGGTTTTCCGTATTTATCCCTTCTGTTAGCTGCGGATCTGATCTGTGTTTTCAGGTTTTTTTCGACAATTGGGGCGGCCTTATTCACTGCTTTTTCAGCCATTTCATAAGGATTTGCCAGCTTATTCAACATCTCTTCAACATCTTCAAAACCTGTTATCGTCATCCTTGCCATTGTCCTACCTGCGCTTTTCCACGTTCACGCATCTGACAAGTCAGCTGCACCTTCATGGATTTATTTTTCTGATATCTGCGCTTTATATCATAAATTTCACCTGTAGACTCATCCACCAGGAATGATTCTCCAGAATAATTACACGCCATGATCTCAACAACCTGGTCTGCGGTATAACCATTCTGTTTCGCAAGAACCTCATCATCCCTGGTACTGTCGCGGAAATCTGCCGGAATACCACCGATAAATTCATATGTTTCCTCCATCATGATTCCATTATCATTTATCGTTGGATCATTTTTCTTTACCGGCAGCGAAATACTTTTATTCCACATCCAGGTCACTTCCTTCCAGTGTCATGCGAAAAACTTTTTTTCGGTACAGATCCAGATACATTCGAGTATCTGAGCGGTCATTTCCAAGATATGCCTTTACATATAAAGTCACAGCTGTAAGGACTCTCGGATCATCCGTATCCTTCTTGAGAATATCAGGAGGCACACCGGAGGTCTTCATGTCCTCCAGTGCATCTTCGATGTAATCGCTGATATCCTCGTTATACACTTTAACTCCTTCTGCAATTCCACATCTTTTTTTTATTTTTTCCAGCATTTATTCACCATCATTTCTGCAGAAGATAAGCATTTACAAATGCCTCTTTATCCCTTATCTTAACGTCTTCTCGTTCGATAGCACGATAAATAGTCAGATCTTCCGCGAATGCATTAAGGTCACCGATTGAAGCAATATTGGAAGTCATGATTGTAGTCTTTGCACGGTCAAAGTACCAGATACCTTCCTTCAGATCTCCGATTATAACCGGAATCTTTGTCGCACTGGCCTCATAATAATTTGCAATGTCCTGTTTTTTCGGCTCATCAACTGCTGTATATACCTCTTCCACTTTTGTGTAATAAGTTTTTTTGGCATTTACATCAGTATCTGCCGTTTGCTCATATGTCACTGTGCTTGGTAAATCCCCTTTTGGGATTACCTCAACCGGTACGAATGTACCACCGACCGCAAGTCGCAACTGCATGGTATCTTTTGGATCCGGTGCAAGAAGGTATCTTCCAGTAGAATCTTTTAATGTATCTAAATACTGTAATCCATCATCATTGGTAATGATTCTGGAAGACTGCTTAAATGCGGATCCGAGGGTAACATTGAGAACTTTTTTAATATCATCCAATCCGTTTAATTCTACTTCTTCTTTGGTCTTAATCTGACCCATGATTAGATTATTCTCAGTTACTCTTGCCTCATCTCCAATCCACTCAATAAGTGTAGAAGCGATATTTGCATCACTGTCAGCCAGGAGCTCATTGGTCACTGGGAAATACCCTGCATATTTACCGATTTCATAATCAATACGCTCAAACTGTGGAGTATTTTTTGCACCAATCTTACCGCCTTCACCAACTTTGGTGAATCCAGTCTGCTGAGAGCGCTTTTTAAATGTTCTGGAACCCTTTTCAGTTTTGACAGATTCTTTACGGACCAGCTGGCCTAATGAAAACTTGGACTCTTTGTATTTGTTGATTCTGGTCTGGATATCCTCTGGAACAGTATAGCCTCCATCTGCTTTTGAGCCTTCACTCATGGAATTCTGTACGTGGAACCCTGCTCTGGCAGCCTGTGCAAACTCTGCCGTAGAATCTTTTGGTGTTCCTGCAGGAATCTTACTCTCCGGCACGGCTGCTCCATCGTCCAAGTCTTTCAGAATATCAAATTTATCCTGAAGCTCTTTCAGTTCATCTTTAGCTTTTTTTGCTTCTTCCAGTTTTCCTTCATTGGCAAGGTTCTTAACTTCATCTTTTTTCGCGTTAATCTTCTCCAGAAGGTCTAATAATTCTTTGTTCACGTCTTTTTCTCCTTTCAAAAAGGGAGATCAAACACCATACCGGTCAAGATCTCCCAATAATTCAGCCTTTATCTTTTCTTTTTCCAGATTTCTCTGATTAGCCTCTTTTGCTTTGATTTTTTCCATAACTGCATCTGCAATAGCGTCAATATCCAGAGTTTTATTTTCCGGTTCTTCATGCTGCTTTAATGCTTTTGGGGTCTTTGAATACTCATCAAAGTAATTACTTGTACAAGCTGCTGCCTGTACACTGTCCTCCACTTCAAAATCAAAATAATCAGTGGTATCACTTCCGACCATCCAGGTCTCTTCGTTGATCAGATTATTGATTTCCTCTTCTGTAACCCCTTCTTTGGTCTTCGACATGTATGTCTGCAGGATTGCTTTCTGGCAAATATCCAGAGTATCTGCATCTTTTCTCAGCTGATCTGCGTTCATACTGGTAAAAAAGTAACCATTTGTAGGCTTATGAATCATAAAGGTTCCATTTGCCGGAATCACAATCCGATCACCGGCACATGCAATCACAGAAGCAATACTGGCCGCAATACCATCAATATAGGTGGTAATCCTGGCATTATTGCGTTTCAACATGTTATAAATGGTAATTCCGGCAAATACAGATCCACCTCCACTGTTTATGTGAAGGTTAATCTCCTGTATGTCTTCCAGATTTTTCAGGAAATCTGAAATATCAGAAGGACAGGTATCATCATCACTCCATTTTCCCCAGTCATCAGATACGATATCTCCAAAAATATTCAAATCCGCTGAGATTTCTGTCTGATTACAGATTTCCATCTTTCCCACATTCTTTTTCTGATTTTTCAGCAGTAATACTGGCATTCTACTCACCTCCTTTGGTGTACTGTGTTCCAACTTTTTCAAGCGGAATATAATTTCCATTCACAATCAGCTTATCGCCGTCTGGATCATCTGGCATATCCAGATATCTTCTCGCTTCATTTGGCCTGTATATTCCATTGTTCACAGCATCTTTTAACATTTCCATCTGTGTCTTTGTATCAGTCCTCAAAATCGCTTTTTCATTAAACTTATAAAAATATCCAGCTTCTTCCTCCTTCAAGCTCAGTACCTTGGCATTGATTTCTTCTTCATACATTTTTAATCTGTACAAAGCAGTATCAACTAAAAAAGCCAGCTGCTGAGTTTCACTGTTTGAATAGCTGGATTTTTCATAATTGTTGATCTGATTTGGCTTAATACCGAATGCTCCGGCGATCTGAAGTGCAGAATACTTCTTCAGTTCAAAGAACTGTGCATCCGTAAGTGTCATTTTCAATGGAGTAAGTTGTAGTCCGATTGGGACAGGTATTACCCTACCGGCGTTTTTGGGACCAGACAGCTTATCTGCAAATTTTTTCTGCAACGCTTTTATCTTGCTTTCTTCCAAGTCTCCGGCATACTGCAAAGCCATGCTTGCGCTTAGTCCCTGACGATAAAGGTTATTCATAAAATTCTGGCTTTCCAATGCACCTCCTACGGTATCCTGGAGAATTTCCCTCACAGATTTTCCCATAATTCCATTTAAGGAATACCAGGTTTTAAAGTGCATCACCTCACTGGATCTGAATAAATACTGTTCACCAGTCTTTGGATCATTGTACTGATAGTACAGCTTTCCTTTTCCCCCAAAAACTCCAACGTCATCCATGTATACGGTCACACAATTTGCCTGCATCGGCCAGAGATCCAGAACTTTATAATGTCCTCCATATTTTTCTCTTTCAAAGGTACCACGCATCCAGATATAACCATTTCCATAATGCTGACAATTCATCTCTGTAGTGGTCCACAGAGTTGTCGGTGTCATTATTGTATTTGGCCGCACAGACAAAAGTCTGGTTATCTTGGTCGGCTCTGCTCTGATTCGGCCTTTAGGCGTTTCCTGATAGTACTTTAACGGAACTTTTCCCATGGTTTCACTGAGCATTTTCAAACAGGTATAATAAGTTACCTCTTTCTCAACATCCGGATTGGTTCCAGTTATTCCCAACCATTCTTTCAGCTCATCATCATCCATGTATACCGCTGGCCGCGTCAGCACATTCCATGCATTTTTTAATCTATCTAATATCCTCATTGTTACCAGTCACTTTCCAAAAATCGATCTATTCCCTCCTGGTAGCTGGATCCGAATTCGTGATACATTGCCAGCTTAAATCCACACAAGGTAGAATCCACAGGGTCAATTCTTTTTGTTGTAGCATCTTTATCTATCTTAATCAGTCCCTGATTGGTTTTGATCACTGCATTGCTCATTGCAAAGTTCAATACAGGATTGTATTCATACAGTATATTTCCACAATATACCTGCTCACGGAATCCCTGAGTAGCTTCATTCAAGTGCTTGTGGCTCTGGAAAACTTCCTCCACTATGTATCCTTCGTTTGAAAGATCCATCATCAGCTTGCTGGCATTTGCCGGATCGAAGCACAGGCATTCAATGTTCCAGTCATTTTCTGCACATGTATCCAGAACATATTGCATTACTGCATTCTGATCCACAATCGGAGTATCTGTCACTGTAATAAAGCCCATCCTTTCCCATGCATCATAATCCACTTTATCTTTTGCCTTTCTTTCGGCCAGTTTTTCCCGGTTCGGAATAAAAGAGTGGGAATACAATATGTATTTCACAATTTCTTTTCCAGTCTGGTCAAACTCGCCTGATAGAAAGGGAATTACGAATGTAACAGATGTAAGGTCTATTTTGGCCGACATATCAAATCCTACATAAACACTCATTCCATGAGTATCAATAGGGATTTTATCAACCTGGCAGGCCTTCCACTTCGCCATGTCCATATATCCGTTTTCTTTTGCCTGAACCCAGATATTTAACATTTTGGTGAGAAATGCCGTCATCTTTTCCGGTATTTCTTTGGCCACTCTCCAGGCTGTGCGGATCTTATCCGCACCATTCTTATAGCTCATCCTAATTGGATTTGCTTTTTTCCAGATGTTTTCATCTTCAAGGTTTCGGATATCATCCTTGTAATCCTCCGGATCCACTTCGCAGATATCCACCAGATACTCCTCATTTTCCACATCCACATCTGGATCCAGGATCTTAGAGCAGTACTGATATTCCTGGACGTAACAGGGATATGTAAGATCCATCCCTGCAGTGGTAATAATCATCAGCAATGGCTCTTTGGTATTTGCACCAAGCCCAAGGTCATAAAATTCTGTAGTCTTGTGCTGATGGTATTCATCAAGAATCAGTCCGGCTGGATTTGTTCCATCTCCATTCTGGCCATCCTCTTTCGACAATGCCTTTATGAAGCTTCCAGTTTTTCTGTGTATTACAGCATCCCTGGTAATTTTAAAAAGAGGTTTCAGCGGAGATTTATTCAGCATGAGCTTAGCCTCATTCAGAATAATTTTCGACTGATCCCTCTTTGTTCCAGCAGTGTAATATTCATAATTTTCTTCATTCCTGGTGGCCATCACCGATATTTCATAGAGGGCCACACCTGCTTCCATCTGGGACTTGGCGTTTTTTCTTCCCACCTCAATAAAAGACTGCTTGAACCTTTTATAGCTGGTAAGATCTTCGCGCCATCCGTAGAGCTGGCACAAGTTAAACTTTTGCCAGTCCGTCAACCTGATTGGCTGCCCTGCAAGGTCACCTTTTGAGTGACGGAGCATAGCAAACCAGTCTACAATTTTTGACGCTTCCTCTTCATCCCAATGATAAGGCCATACATTAGCCTGTACATTTTTTGCATCCTCTTTCTTGCAATCCTGAAGGAAACGTATACAGGCCCATTTATGTTTCTTTCCTGATATTTCTTCCCCGGCCAGACAACGGTTGGCGTAATCTATCAGTTCTTCTTTGATGGTCATATGTTGCCAAATTTATTTGTGATGGCTTCCCTTGTCTTATCAGACTTCACTGCTGCGGCTTTCAGTCTGGCGTCAATAGTGAGTCCACACAGGGAAGCAAATTTTCTCATTTCCTCTGCATATGTGCGCTGGATATCAACCATTGGATTTTTCACCACAATAACGCCATTCCTGGTCTCGCGATCAATGTAATAGGTCTGATCTTTCAATATCTCTGTAGCCTTAACATAATTTGCAAAAGCATTACAGTAGCCGCCTAAGTTGTTACGGTCCAGGTTCCCGATCAGATTGATTTTTTCCAATTCCTTAACGATCCTGCGCCACTCTTTCTTGGCCACATTGTCAATCAGCCAGGTGGGAGGACGTTTTAGTTGATTTTTGTCTGTAGTCACACTGTCTTCTTCTGCTTCCCTGGTCTGCATTGTGATCACAGTAAGATTTCCCCGCTGCTCTGTCAGCGGCTTCCTCGGTCTTCCCATTCATCCTCCCTCCTTCCTTTGCCAACTTTTTATGAGTATTTAGAATTTTGCGCAAGCTACAGGGCAGGCGGGGACGACGGCGTTTCCTGAAAACTTTTCAGACCGCCCCTCCCGTCTGTGTATAAAAATCCACAAGCATTTTTGCAAGCTTTTTTTCCATCACTGGTCTCTCTTTTTTATACATCTGCTCAATTTTTGAATGTGTATCGTGATGTAATGGCATAAGATTCTGCTTATCGCATCGTTTATCCCATGCTTCTTTTAACGGAATAATATGATGCACTGTATCTGCTGCCAGGATTACTCCTTCCGTCATGTAGACATACACATCAATCCCGCAAACACTGAGAATATCAGATCTTGTCAGCTGCCATTCCCTTGAATCATAAAATGTTTTGCTTTTCTGATCTCTGGCATTCTGATCATATATCCGATAGCGTTCTTTATCTCTTTGTTTCATGCAGGGACACCTGCTGCCGGACGGAATTCTTTTTCCGCACCTGCCACATCTCTTATATATCATCTTTTTCTCCAATAAAAAACGCCCAGCCGTGCCTGCCAGACGTTTGTGGAAGTATGTATGAGTCAGTATTGTACCATTATATCGGCGGTACTAACCGAGTCGGAACAGATGGAACCGAACCACCGACACGCTGGATATAAGCCAGCTGCTCTACCACTGAGCTATGTTCCGATATACCTGCCAAGCCATAGTGCCTGACAAGTAAGGGTGCAACCGATTGATATTTGATTCATCCATCTGAATCTATTATAGTTATAACACGAATCAAGTATACCATTCTATACCATCTTAAAATTCTTCAATGCTGATGAATGCAGCCTATGTACCTGTGTCCATCCATAGCCCATCTCTGTTGCTACATCATCCCATTTTAAGCCTTTTATATAGCGTAAGCGCAGAACTTTCCGTTCATCTTCTGAATGCATTTTGCGGATCTGGCTCTCAATCTTACGATATTGCTGAACCTTGTTCAAACGTTCTTTTTTCAATATTTCAATCTGTTCATCCAGTATTGCAATGTAATCCGACAGATCTGATTGACTGCAGCCTTTTGGCATTCCATCATTCACTACGGAAGGAAACATCTTATCAGCTCTTAATCTTTTGATTTCTTCCAGGATGTCCCGCTCTCTTTTGACTGCTCTCTGATATGATTTTAAATATTCCTTTTTCTTTTCATTTTCTTCCTGCAATCTCCTGTCCATCGGTACCACCTCCTGCTTTCAGTCGTTCCAGTTCCCAGTATGTAGGGGATCTGGTTATGCCGTTTGGTAACTGTAATTGCACTACATGGGGATATAATGCTTTTATCCTGGCTTTCACCTTTTTGGTGATGATCTTCCCGTCACCAGAAGCATAACTGGTTTGTATGATCTGAATAACATCCCCTCTTTTGATTCCATGCTTCTCTTCCAGCTGCTTCTGCTGCCGTTCCCATTTCTCAGCTTCAGCTATCGCATATTCAGCTGTGGGATCCTTGTATTTTTCTTTATTCATTTTACACCTCTGTTTTTAATCATGCAGGAGCCAGGCAATCACACCGAAGACTCCGATCAGTACGCCAACACCCATTGCAACGATTACATCTATCATTTATTTCACCACCCTCTTATACATCTTTTAAGAGCTTCTGGATCATTCTTTTCATATAAGCCACAACTCGATACCGTGTGGTTGATCCATCCAGATCCACAATTTCTTTTTTCTCTCCAAGATTCTAGATAAACAATATTGCCGCTTCCATGGCAAATCCCCCATTTTACACCATTTCTTAATCCTGGCTGTGGTCTACATCTTGGACACTCCGGGCAATCTATGTATTCTTTGTTTCCGATCTTACTCATCTGTTACTTTCTTCCCTCCTGGCGAATGCTTCTAAGCATATCTTCAATCCCTTGTTCATAGCCTTCATAGTAACTATTAGCTCTTTCTATTTCCCTGCACTTTTTTCTTCCAGCTGCTGCCTGGAGGTTATCCGCAATTTTCTCGATTTCTTTGTATGTCTCTTTTTCCATTGTCTCACCTCGTTCTGAGGAACCTGGCCAGCATACTGTCTCTCCAGTCTGTTGCCTGTTCTGATTCCCATTTATTACAGCCATAATTGTCTGTGATCCAGATTCCTTTCTTTTCACAGAGGAAATCAGAAGCCTGCTGCCCGGTCATCCCTGCTACCTGGGCCACTGTAAGATTAAGGTTTAATGGCACCTGACATTTTTCCTGCATCCTTGCCTGGCGCTTTCTTTCTGCTCTGGTCATACTCTTTCACCTCTTCGTTATTAGGCATTCATTTTGATTATCCTCTGCACTTCTTCAGCAGCTTCTGCCGGACCAGATCGTATTCCAGGAGCAGGTTCCGGTCTTTGTTTCTGCTGAGTGTCCGGTCTGCGGCTCTTAGATAGTATCTGCCGTTTATCAGTCTTCCCTCGGCTGCGGCACCGTACAGGCTCCCGACTGTCCGGTTCAGCCTTTTGGATGCTTCCTTTATGGTTACAGCCTCTTCCGGCTCTTCTGTTATGTTTTCTGTAATCTCATATAATGTCATAGCCAGTTTCTCCCGAAGATCTTCCGGAACTGTTCCCTGCTGCCAATCTGGTTCTCAAAGGCTTCCTGTCCCAGTCTGTGAAGCTCATCCATTACCGCCTGGTCTTTATGTACCGCATGTGCTCCGAACTGGTGGCATTCCAGGCACAGGTCTACTTTTAATCCATATTTCTCTGATAGAGTCCGATTCGGACCACCAAATATGTGATGTTCTTCGGTCTGGCCATACCTGCTGCACAGGTAACATCTTCCTTTTCGGCTTCCGAGAATGCTGGCCGGATGGGACATCCTTTTTTTCTTCGTTTCTTCTTTTGGAAATTTAAGTCCGCTCATATTTTTCCTTCTTTCGTCTCGTCCGAGTCGGACATTAACTAAATGGCAGTTCCTCTTCAATTCCATCCGGGATATTCATGAAACCATCAGGTCCCACATCTGGTGATTGTTGTGGAACATTCTGCTGACTGCTGCCGGATCCAGAACCTTTGCTTTCTGCAAATTCCTGTTCTTCTACAACAACCTCTGTCGTATAAACTTTCTGACCATCACGGTTGGTATAACTTCCGGTCTGAATACGGCCTTCGATTGTAATCTTCAATCCTTTTCGGAAGTATTTCTCCACGAACTCGGCAGATCTTCCAAACACTACACAATTAATAAAATCTGCAGTTGCATCTCCATCTTTTCTGATCTTCCTATCTACTGCCAGTGTGTATCTGGCAATTGCAAATGAATTTTCCCCTGGGGTGTATCTCACCTCTGGATCTCTTGTTAAACGTCCCATTAATATAGCTTTATTCATATATTATTTTCCTCCTTCACATAGTCTGGACAATTAATCGCGCGCTCTTCTTTCTTCACCTCTACTTATTGCTTATTTTCTCCATTCCTTGATTGCATCTATATCCGCAAGATTCATTACATTCACAGCAACACTGTTTCTTACAAATATCGGATAGCTCTTTATATTGCTCACTTCCCTCAATCATTTCTTGAAGCATCAGCTCTTTTGCGAAATCTCTTGCCTTGCATCCGAACGGAGTCATGTATTCACAACTCCGTTCGGTATTTATCTTCCCTTTCATATCCCTCCTGTAACAACTCTGGATTGTCGAAAATGTTCCCTTTGACTTCAACACATTTTCTTTCATTGACATAGAAACCTAGATTACAATAACAACTTCCAAGTTCCTTGCCAAACAAATAACTATAATCTAATGTCCAATCTCCATTGCTCATATTTACAATTTCTGGATATTTTTCTTTGCGATCGCAGATATCGTTCTCCCAAATTTTGTTTCCGTTTTTGTCGGTCAGACCTGTGAACTGGCAGATGGTTTCTGGATTAATAGGCGGTGCGTATAAAACACCTGATTCAACTGGTCGTATTCGATATTCAAATAAGTTTGACCGTGAATGATCTATTACTAAACACCCCTCAACCCATTCTCCATTATCAATCCGCTTTGCCTTGAAAAGAATTTCTCTCATTCAACTCCACCACCTTTCACGATTTCGATTGCCCTGCTCAGCCCAGCATTGTATCCTTGATGTACATCAGATAAGATACATTCTGATTCAACGAATTTATCTCTTTTCAATTCGCTAATAGCCTTATCTAAGTCAAAAGCTGTCGGCTGTTCTTTAATCATTCTTCTAACAACTGCACACATTAAATTTTCTTCTTTGGTATTCGCTTTTGCATAACTGAACTTTTTTATAAAATCATCCGCATCAATCAACCTCATAATCTTCACACTCCTCCGCATATGGTTTTGGAAGTGGCATCCAGGCATTAATGCTATCACCTGCATAGTATTGTGCTGTTTCCAAATTGTACCAGCCATGACCGATTGGATATCCCAGCACCGTTCTTCTGCAGCAACCGTATCCTGCCATACGAACTCTTATTCCATTTTTAAAGGTCACAATATACGCTCCGTCTTCTTCCGGTAGTCTCTCTGTGACTGGAATCCACCCATTTTCTTTCTCATCCTCTTCCAGATCATCCAGAAGACTATTTACGATATCCAGCGAACTCCCCGGCAATCCTTCCTTGTATATCGTCTGTTTCTGCAGTTCCTGTTTATACTGCAGCAATCTTTCTTTTATCCTACTTACCATCTTGCTTACCTCACTTTGTTCTGAGAAACCGAATCATAATTATAATTTCTTTCTTATGTGCGTCTAATTCGTTTATTTTGTTTTTATACTCTTTCACAGTATCACCTCTGCATCTGATGGCATTTTAAAGATTTTGATCTTTTCTGGATGCCGAGCTGCAACCTGTATGGCACAGAGAACACGAACAGCCTTTGGCTCTGTGCTATATTCTCCCAGGATAGTTCCTTTCTTTTTGTCTTTAGTATGTGCCAGTATCTGATATGAGCCGGTTGGTGTGAGAACTGTAGTCGTTTCTTTTTCAGTCATATCTATCAGCTGATTTCCCTGTGTTCTAATCTTCATTTCCGTATTTTTCTCCTTTCAGCCAATATTCGTGTTGTATTAACAAGATTCTCCGTATTCCGTTCATATTCTATCATTTCTTTTCGGACAGCTTTAATCAACGCAAGTAGTACTTTTTTAATTTCAGCAGTCCCTACGCGTGTACAATACTCTTTCGCATTCTGATCTATAGCCTTGATCTTTATATATTCCGATTGTCTTATCATTGACTTGATGATTCTCTTCTTCATCTGTTCTGGCGGTTTCTTCTCATACATTTTTTTATATTTCTTTTTCAGTATCCTTAGCTTCATCTTTTACACCTTTTCTCTGTTAAGCCCCAGTTCTTCATAAATGTTATAATTGGCCAGATCTTCAAACTCTACTTCAATATCCATATCTCTTTTTGCATATTCATAAGCTTTCGCCACTCCTATGCGATTCACATACTCCATTGCTGATTTCCAATTATCCAGGAATTTTTTATTTGCTTTCGTGAATCCCCATGAAAACTTTATCGCGTAAATAGAGATGATTATATTTGTGATCGTTATATAGTCTTCTGCCCGTTCCAGTTTCTCCTTGGCTTCACGGATGCAGGCGTCCGTTGCCTGCTCCGTTATTTCATCCTCTCTCGCTTTCAGGTAATTCTGCAGAATCATTGACTGCTGCCCTGTCAGTCCTGCAACCTGGCCAAGCTGCATCTTAAAGTTCAATTGGAGTCTGCATTTTTCCTGTTCTCTGGCCTTACGTCTCATTTCTGCCCTGTTCATTTGCTTTCCCTCTGTACTTCCTTTAAGAATTCAACCAATTCGCTTTCACTATTTGGGAATTTATTGTATCTTCCATGCTGTGTCCATTTAGGTATTCCTGATTTTCTTTCCGGTTCAGGTCCTCCGATCAAATGCATGTAATATGATTCTGTATTATCTGATACCCACTGGCTATGAACAGTATCCCGATCATATTCTTCTGCAATAAGTCTTGCGCCATTTGCAAAATCATATTTGTAGTACCTGACGCCAATATGTTCATCTGTATACCAAAGTCCCCAGGCTTTATAATTTCTCAGCCATTCTTTCCTCTGATCATTATTTCTCATCACCGGAAGTGGCAACTGCTCCATGACGTTCTTTCCGTCATCTTTATTTTCATCATCCAGACAATCTCTCACCAGATTCTTGATTATTCTGAGTCCACCGGCAATGAGCTGATATTTCAATATCGTTCTTCCCGGAATTCCCTGATCAGCCACTGAAAGATAGTTTTTCAACTTTTCTTCGGCATCTTGCAGAATATCATCCATTGCAATCATTGATGGAACCGGAATATCTTTAAGCTCCGGTGGCCAAGCTTCTGGTATCAGTTCTATTATCTGCTGCTTTTCGTCCACTATTTTCTTGTTTTCCGCTGCGTTTTCGCAACGTTCGCAGTTGTCCGAATCGGACATATCTGATTCTTCAATAACAGGATCTTCCGGTACTATCCGTTTTTGATATTCTGCTGCCATGCGTTCTCTCGATACGTAGCAGACTTTTTCGCCCTGTTCATCGTAAAATACGAAATCATCTTCTTTCGGTCTTTGCACTGCTGCAAACTCCGTTCCCATTACTCTGAAACGCCTTGTATCACCTGTTCCCATGCCTTTATATGCATTTTCCAGGAATACATTTATTATCCTTGCTATGTCCGGCAGAAATACTTCGTTTGCATCATAGTATGGACATTCTTTTTGTGGTTCTGGCAT
>OHDQ01000266.1_pt1 | contig 26233 bp, 22 predicted proteins | sample 1606421 | NCBI WGS metagenome assembly OHDQ01 (sample SAMEA3879589, study PRJEB24766) | human gut metagenome | biome: human-associated habitat; feature: feces | place: USA | collected 1985/1987
GAAAGGTTGAAAAACCTTGAATTTTCAATAAAAAACACTTGATTATATGAGGAGGTCAATATGGATAAGAAACCATTTGTCACAAAGGAACAGTTGGAACGCATTACAGAGGAATACCCGACCCCGTTTTATCTGTATGATGAAAAGGGGATCCGGGAAAATGCAGAACGTCTGAAAAAGGCATTTGCATGGAATCCCGGATACCGGGAATATTTTGCAGTGAAGGCTGCGCCGAATCCTTATCTTCTGCAGATTTTAAAGGAGGAGGGCTGCGGAACAGACTGTTCTTCTGCAACAGAGCTTATGATGGCGGATGCTGTGGGCTTTTCCGGTCATGAAATCATGTTTTCTTCCAATGAAACTCCGCCGGAGGAGTTTGCTCTGGCAGAAAAGCTGGGAGCAGTCATCAATCTGGATGATATTACCCATATTGAATGTCTCGAAAAGACGCTGGGCTATATTCCGGAAACCATCAGCTGCCGCTATAATCCGGGCGGAGTATTTAAAATCAGCAATGATATTATGGACAATCCGGGAGACGCCAAATACGGAATGACAGAGGAGCAGATTGCAGAGGCATTTCGCATTCTGAAGGCCAGGGGCGCCAGGCATTTCGGAATTCATGCATTTCTTGCCAGCAATACAGTAACCAATGAGTATTATCCCATGCTGGCCAGAATTCTGTTCCGGCTGGCTGTAAAACTGAATCGGGAAACAGGAGCCCATGTGGCCTTTATTAACCTTTCCGGAGGCGTCGGAATTCCCTATCATCCGGATCAGAAGCCTAATGACATTATGGCTATAGGAGAGGGTGTGAGAAAGGTATACGAGGAGGTTCTAGTTCCGGCGGGAATGGGAGATGTGAGTCTTTGCACGGAAATGGGGCGGTTTATGACAGGTCCCTATGGCTGTCTTGTTACGAAAGCCATTCATGAAAAGCACACTTATAAGGAGTACATCGGCGTAGATGCCTGTGCGGTTAATCTGATGCGTCCGGCTATGTACGGCGCCTATCACCATATCACTGTGGCCGGAAAGGAAACAGCTCCCTGCGATCACAGGTATGACGTTGTGGGCTCTCTCTGCGAAAACAATGACAAGTTTGCAATTGATCGGATGCTTCCGGAAATTGAAAGGGGAGATTTGCTGGTGATTCACGATACCGGCGCTCACGGATTTTCCATGGGCTATAATTACAATGGAAAGCTGAAATCAGCAGAGCTTCTTCTGAAGACAGACGGAACAGTGCAGAAGATACGAAGGGCGGAAACGCCGCAGGATTATTTTGCCACCCTGGACGAGTGTCCCATGATGGAAAAATACAGAAAGCGCAGCGGAGAATAAGAAAAGAAGACAAAAAGGCTGCCGGGAAAGCTGTAATATAACAGGCCTCCCCGGCGGCAGACAGCAGACTTTCTGCTGATATTTATACATTGAACCGGAAGAGAATCACGTCTCCGTCTTTTACCACATAATCCTTTCCTTCCAGTCCAACCAGACCCTTTTCCTTTGCCTTGGCATAGGTTCCGCAGTCCAGCAGATCCTGATAGTTTACAACCTCGGCGCGGATAAATCCCCGCTCAAAGTCAGAGTGGATTTTTCCGGCAGCCTGGGGAGCCTTGGTTCCAACCTTGATGGTCCATGCTCTGGTTTCGTCCTCTCCGGAGGTCAGATAGCTGATCAGGCCCAGCAGACGGTAGCTGGCAGCAATCAGCTTATCCAGGCCGGACTCGGAAAGTCCAAGAGCCTCTAAGTATTCCTGCTTTTCATCATCGTCCAGCTCGGCAATTTCCTGTTCAATCTGAGCGGAAATAATAAATACCTCAGAACCGTTTTCGGCAGCAAACTCTCTTACAGCAGCCACATGGGAATTGGAAGCTCCGTCATCGGCCAGATCCTCTTCCCCTACATTGGCAGCGAAAATAACCGGTTTGCAGGTAAGCAGATTCAGAGAGTTGACAAAAGCCATAACATCCTCATCCTCGTTCTCATAGGTGCAGGCCAGTTTGCCGTCTTCCAGAATTACCTTCAGCTCTTTTAAAATTTCCAGCTCCTTTGCCAGAGACTTATCATTCATGGCAGAGCGGGCTGTCTTTGCAATCCGGCGTTCCAGGATCTCCAGGTCAGAGAAAATCAGCTCCAGATTAATGGTTTCAATATCGCGGAGGGGATCAACGCTTCCTTCTACATGGATGACGTTTTCATCCTCAAAGCAGCGTACAACGTGTACAATGGCATCAACCTCACGGATATTGGCCAGGAACTGGTTGCCCAGACCTTCTCCCTTGGATGCGCCCTTTACCAGACCGGCAATATCAACGAACTCAATGACAGCCGGAGTTACCTTCTTGGAATGATACAGATCGCCTAAGAGTTTTAAACGCTTGTCGGGAACAGGAACCACGCCTACGTTGGGATCAATGGTGCAGAAGGGATAGTTTGCAGATTCTGCGCCTGCCTTGGTCAGAGAATTAAACAGTGTACTTTTTCCTACGTTGGGAAGTCCCACGATACCTAATTTCATATATATCAAATCTCCTTTATTTTCAATGGTTTTTAGGGTTAGGGAGGTGTGTTCCGCACCAATTCCGCACCAATTTTTCTGAAACGCACCATTTTTAGCTTGCCAGAGAAGTATTCTGTTCAAACTGTTTGATAGCATTCGTCAGGGATGCGTCAGTGACATGAACATACCAATCCATGGTAGCTTTTATGCTCGAATGACCGAGCAGCTTTTGCAAGACTTTCGGCATAACTCCGCTTTCAATCGCACGAGTTGCACAGGTGTGTCTCAGAGCGTGCATACAAAAACGTTTGATATGAGCTTCATCGCACAGCTTGTACAGATGAGTGTCATAGGAACTGTTCTTTGCAGGCTTTCCAGTACGGAAATTGATGAACACCAAATCTCTCATACAGAGGTACTTGGTTTCGCCGGTACGGCGATCCACATATTCCAGAATCTGAGACAGCAATTCTGATTCCTTGCGGGTGTGACGTTCTTCGTAGCACGATTTGAGTATATCGTATGCCCGGTTCGTCAGCGGAATAGTGCGGTAGCTGCTTTTCGACTTTGGAGGACCGGCACGCCATACTTTGGTATTATGCCGGTATTCCAGTGTCTTGCTGACGGTCAATGTCCGCTTTTTCCAGTCGTTGGAATCCCAAGTCATTCATGACTGCTGCCCGAAACATCGTTCCCATTGCAATATATGCCTGCCTGATGGCAGAACCCGCATAGGTTGCTTCCATCCGATTTAGAACGATTTTACAATGCATGGGCTTGACATCGCACATACGCATATTTCCGATGACCGGCTGTATGTTCATTCGATACCGTTCCCTGTAATTCCTTTTGGTATTGGGAGCCAGAACAGCAATCTTATCTTCGTACTGCGCATCGGCAAGCCAGTTGCGGGCTTCCGGAAGCGTGTGAAAATGCTTTTCCCTGCGTGAACCATCCTTTGCAGTATATCTTGCGGCGTACTTACCATCTTTTCTCTGGCAGATACCCTTGCCACATTCTTTGCCTTTTAAGTTTTTGCCCGTATAATGAACTCCTTTCCTTAGAGTGGGAAACGTGAGTTCATCACGACACTCTACTCTAACATAAAAACGTTATTTTTTCAATAGATTCCGGCGTTTTTGGTGCGCACCAAAAACATAAACTTGATATTTCCAAATGGCACGCACCAGTGCCAGCAGCTTTTATTGTTAAATTGCAGCTCGTCCTTCGATAAATTCCTCAAAAGCCTTGCGTTTTACCAGCTCATTTTGGACAGAAAAAAGCAGGAGACCTTTTTTCAGATTTCCTGCTTGGTGTGCCGCTGTGTGGGCGGCGGGTATTTAGTTGTAAAAGTTCGGGATAAGTTGACCCGATGTGAGGAATAGCAAACTGGGAGTTAATTATTAACGCAAATCATCTTGGTCAATTATAAATTTTCTGCATTTTTCACAATAGAATACTTTTACAGTCATACCATCATTTATTGATGTTAGTTTAATTCCTCTCACAAGTGGAGTAAAATTCAATAATCCTCTATCTTTATCAGACGGTACCCATTTTAGTGCATATCGATCTTGAGAAATGCTTCCAATAAGCATTTCTTCTTTGCAAAATGGACATTTCATATAGTTAACGCCTCCTAATAAAATAAATTCAAATTTCTACATTGTTTTATGTAATTTTCTTAGTTTATATATATATGCTATTTGCGTTATTACATATATCGCAAAGAACATAAAGAAACTACCTACCGAAATTTCACCTATCAGTGCCATTATAGTGATTGTTGCAGAAAACAAAACTGTCATAATATCAAAAGCAAAAGACTTTGCAATTCTGTTAATACTAACATTTCTTTCATCGTTAGCTTCAATTTCAAATTCTTTTTTTATTTCTTTTTCAGATTTAACAAAAACATCGCAAACTCCACCAACGATGATTCCAATTCCGATTACAATAATAATGAATGGTAACTTGTCGTTTGGGATATCTACATAACCAAATTTGTCTAAGCCATATCCAAATAAACTTGCACAGATTAGAACTATACCTATTGCCATTGTAAGATTGTTCAATGCTTTTTTCATAATTTTTCCTCCTCATAAATAAATATGTCTTCAATACTCATATCAAAGTATCTCGCTATTTTAAAAGCCAGTATAATAGAGGGATTATATCTTCCATTTTCTAAAGACCCAATCGTTTGCCGAGATACTTCAAGTGCTAAAGCTAAATCCTCTTGCTTAATTCCTCTCTGTTTTCTTAATTCTTCCAAGCGATTTTTCATATACCTCTCCCTATTCACGGAAAGTTTGCTTTCCATTCTTAATTTCATTATATCAAATCCTACTATAATGTCAAGTTTGCTTTCCATCTCAATTCAAAAATAAGCCAGTTCTCAACTTCACTGGCTTATATATTTAATACAATATAGCATCGATATAAAATCTCAAATCTTTTCTGCCTTCTTCTAGAAGATTAAATCTTATCTTTTTTCTTCCATGCAAAAAAAGTAATCATAACGTTTATGAATAAAAACAAAAGGAAAAACAATACAGTCAATATAATCGGCCACCGAAACACAAAATACGATAACCTATTTTCCATATAGCACTTCACACCAAGTAATACAACTGCTCCTACCGTGAATAACAATCCTGTCACACATAGAATATAATAGAAACCCTCTCCGTAAAGCATCCATATCATTTGTTCATCTGTCAATCCAATACTTTGCATAATCTGAAATTCTTTTCGTCTTGAATATATTCCGGTTAATACAACATTAAAATAGTTTGTCATCCCCGCCATTAGTAAAATAATACATACTGATCCCAAAAGAATTCTGTTTCCTCGCATATATGTTTCCTTTTGTTGTATTAGATCAGATTTAGATATAGAAAATATACCAGCCTCGCCAACACCTTCATCCAGTGACACTTCTGTCATTTTTGAGCGTTGTTTATTCTCTTCAGAAATTATTTCTTGAAGCTTTGATTTTATATAATTTTCTCTATTAGGATGTACATTTAACTCTATTGCTAATGTTTTTTTATCCGTTGGAATTTTTTGAAATCCTTTTTCACTAATCAGAAAATACAGGCTATCTTCTGCTCCATGCCATGATTGATCGATTTCTGGAAATTCATCGCTCCGACTATCCAAATATCCACACAGCTTAAACATCTCTGAACTTTTTTGTGAAAAGCTTTTTTCCCTATCATAATTACATTCTTCTCTACTTTGAATAGCATCATTTCTCGAAATCATCGTCTTGAAATATACAGGCTCTCCAACTACTTCATCTGCGTGTTTTTCCTGTTTGGGAGTCAACATATGATCATGCAAAATTAATACTCCCTTTCCTTCTTCCAGAGAAGTTATATCAATATTCAGTTGTTGATTATGTACATATTCTTTGAGCAATTCTACTTCCTTTTCTTTTAGAATCTGTACAGTATCCCAACTAAATCCTTCTACCATATTTCCTTCACCAATAGTAGAAGCTCCCTCTGAATATGGACGGATTCCTCTTCTTGAAATAACCGTATTTAGATAGGCACCTTCTATCTTATTAGATTTTTTCCAATCAATTCCTTTTATATTATGTATTTTTTCTTCTACATTTTCTGATATGGGTGAAAATTCATCATATGCGTTATCATATAATAATGCCATTCCATCCCCTTGTGTCAACATTGGATCCTCATCAATTTCTCTCGTTTTATATTCTTCTCCATAACCTTGACTCTTTCCATATTCGCTAAACTCGCCCGCTAATAAAAAATCTGGACGATTTTCAAGAACATGCATATAATCACTTCCAACCACGATTACATTCATAACCAAATAAGATAAAATTCCAAGGAATATGGAAAGGCATGTAATGATAAATCGTGCTTTATTACGAGAGACATTCTTCCATGCGATATAGAACATTTCTCCTACTGTTGTGCGTTTACGTATCATTTTTCTAGCATGAACCGATTGTTTTACTCTAACTTTTTCATCATAAACGATACTTTCTACACAGGACATATTCACTATTTTTCTAATAACTTTTTCTGAAGCTATCCACAAAATCCCATTGACAAATACAAGAGCCATAAGAAGAATCTCTGGTCTAAAAAAATACAAAAGAGTTTTTCCACCCATTTCTTGATAATAGTAAACTCCTAAGATAATCGGTACCAAAACGGTCAACACAAGTACTGAAAGTAGTACTCCCAACAAGGATCCTCTTAAAAGAATCCATTGCATTTGTCTACGATAGATTTTGGAAATCTGCCTTTCTGTGGCTCCAATTGTATTAAGCAGTCCTAGATTTTGAATATCTTCACTCATAGATATCCACAAAACATTACACACTAGGAAATAAATGCCACACAAAATACTGATTGTTCCTACTATTACCATTTCGTATCCGCCTGTCAGTTTAGCAACTGCAATATGCTGAGCTGTATCGGAGACTTTTATTTTTTGATCATCGCCCTTCATTTGCAATGTTTTATATAATTTTTCTTCCGTTTTCTCACAACTCCAATTATCTGCTTGCCGAAAAAGTAAAGTATAATGATCTTCTGGAATGTTCCATTCTTCTATTTTATTTTTTGAAACATATCCTACGGGCTGTTCGCCACTTGTTTCTTCATACCACCCACATAATCTGAATGTTTCTTTTCTACTTTTAAAAATTCCAATTGAAATATCTAATTCTATCTTCATGCCTTGTTCAGGCTTAGTAATTCCCATTTTTTTCAACGCTCTATTAGGCAACAAAATTTCTTCAGTTGTTTGAGGATAATAACCAATAATGTTAGTATAAGCCGGTTGCATAAAATAACTCCAGCTATCACTATCAACCCATGCAATTTCACAAACTGATTCTATTTTATTTTCGTAAGTTCCTTCGGCCTCTCCAACAAAAATGCTTTTCCCTACTTGCTTAATATAATCTAGTTGTTTTAACTTCTCATATTGTTTGTCGGATCCATCTAGCAACATACCTGATGAAGCTGTCCCTTTTTCTTTAATCAACCTAATTTCTTCTGCTTTAATCTTTCCAAATGGTATTCCAAAAACCATAGTAATCGCAGCAATGCTTATGACTACAGAAAAAAACAAAACTGTATTTCTTATCTTTTTTGTTCTAGCAAAATTCTTTCCCAAAAATCGGATAACACTTTGATTATTATTAGGAATATGCTTATTAAATAACATCGCACTCCCCCCCCTAATAGTCCATACTGTTTGTCACGCAAATTTTCCCATCTGACATACGTATTATCCTATCAGCCATTTGAGCAACCTCTTCTTGATGCGTAACCACTAATACTGTTTGATGAAATCGAAAAGCACACGACTTTAACAACGCTACAACTTCCATACTCGTAACTGAATCCAAATTTCCTGTTGGTTCATCTGCTAAAACGATTGCTGGTTTCATTAGTAATGCTCGAGCAATCGCAGCTCTCTGTTGCTGGCCTCCTGATAAAGTCGGAGGAAAACGATCCAACTTATCTTGTAATCCAAGTATTGCCACAATCTCCTCAAAAAAATCTAAATCTATTGTTCTTCCATCTAATCTCAATGGAAGAACAATATTTTCACGTATATTTAGAGAAGGAATTAAATTATATTGTTGAAAAACAAATCCAATATTTCTTCTTCTAAATATAGTTCTTTGTTCTTTACTAAGATCTTTTAAACTTGTGTTTTTTATCCAAAGAGCACCCGAATCAGGTACATCTAGCCCCCCTAATATATTCATGAGTGTTGTTTTTCCGCATCCTGATGTACCAACAACAGCTATGAACTCTCTCTCTTCTACGACTAACGAAACCCCATCTAAAGCACGAACTTCGTAAGTATCTGTTATATAATATTTTTTCAGATTCATGGCTTTAATTATACTCATATTTACCTAAACTCCTTTTCACATGTAATAAATTTAATTGTACACAATACTTCTTACAAACTTCTTACATACTATACAGGAAGATTTATTTCTATAAGTAGACCTTGATCCATCTGTTTAGCTTTCACAATACCCCTTTGCAAAAGAATAATTTTTCTTGAAAGATATAATCCTATCCCATACCCTTCATACTCCTTTGCATATTCGCTCCGATAAAATCTTTGAAAAATTAAGTTTTCTTCACCTTTTTTTATGCCAATCCCATAATCTCTAACTAGGATTTTATAAAACATTTCTGTTTGTTTCATTGTAACATCGATCTTACTACCACTCTCACTATATTTGACTGCATTATCAAAGAAATTATAAAACGCCTCACACATCCAGTTTTTGTCATGTTCACATATAACACGCTCTGGTAGCTCTACCTGAAAATATATGTTTTTGCCTTTAGCCTTTTGTTGTATCTCTCCAAGTGCATTCAAAATTGTTTCGATGAGATTTTGTTTTTGCAAATGCACTTGTATAAGCCCTTGTTCTAATCTAGCCGTTTTTATAAAACTCTCTACCAGAAAGCAAAGCTGCTCCTCACTCGTTTGCAAATTCTGCATATATTCCGTATTCAATGATTTACCCGTTTCATTGGATGATTCCTGTAACAGTTCTGTATAATTTTTTATATTCGCTAAAGGCGTTCTCATTTGATGTGCAATTTCTGAAATTAACCTTTGTATTTCTTCTTGCCTGAACTCCGCTTCTTTTCTTCTACCCTCCAATATTTCCTGAATACGAATTAATTGGTTTTCTGTTTTTGAACAGAGTGTTTCTTTACAACTATCGTAGCAATGTGCTTCTTTGTTAATAATTATATCTTCAGTTAATTTATTAATTTTTATCATTTCATTTGTTCTTAAATAGTTTTCATATAAATATACTAAGCTTCCTCCAAGGATCACTCCTATGAATAATGTTATAAAAATCAATATTTTCATATCACTCTCCCATTCTATAGCCCATACCAAAAACATTATTAATGAGCTTTGACTCATCTCCTAATTTCTTTTTCAATCTGCTGACAATAACACTAATTGTATTTATATCGATAGATCCGCTATCTATTCCCCACAAATATTCCATAATCATTTCTTTTGTTAAAACCTGCTTCTGATTCATGATAAAATATTCTAAAAGCTGATATTCTTTAACTGTCAAAGATATTTCCTTCTTTCCAATCAAAACTTGTTTTCGTTCGGGATACAATATAATCTCACCACACATAAAAACATTTTCACCTGTTGTTCGTCTTAATACAACTTCCATACGTTTTAATAATACCTTCATAGAAAAAGGTTTAATCACATAATCATCTGCTCCAATATCAAATGCTTTTAGCATATCTCGTTCATCATCTCTAGCCGTCAAAAAAATAGCAGGTATCTTTTGATTCCTTTGAAGTTCTTGATATAAACTAATTCCGTTTCCATCAGGCAATCCAATATCCACTATTAACAAATCTACATATCGATTTATATTTTGAATAGCTTCTTTTTTTGAACTAGCAAGAACGGTTGTGTACCCATGTTTTTTCAAAGTTGTATCTAATGCTTTTTTTAATAATTCATCATCTTCTATAATTCCTATTACCATCTGAATCTCCTAAATCAATTTGACATATAGTATTTTTTCACATATTCATCATTATATATAATCATCCAATTTTGTTTTTTATTATACTATCCTATATTTCTCACAGCAAATCTTTTTCAATCGTTATTAAATGAAATCTTATAAGACAGAACATACTCTAGACATCTCTTTCATAAAAAAAAGAGAGAATGTACTTTGATATGCTCCTAGTCTACTTAATGGAAGTCATATCAACTCTATCATTCTCTCTCATTTCTCAATAGATATCTCTTTCCTGATCATATTAAAGAATTCTTCTACTGTATTAGGACTTTCATAAAAATCTTTCCAAAACAAGTGGGCCACAAAGTGGGCCATTTTTCAAAAACTTATATGAATTTATATGGAATTATATCCGAGTCCCAAATCCGCTAAATGCTCTAGCTATCAGCATTTAAAGGCTTTTAACGACTTATACGGACATGCATGAAATCAGGCAAATAATAACGATACCTAATTTCATTTTACTATTTACCTACTCAGAAACCCTTGATTTATGCGGGTTCTCACCTTTCTCTATATTTTTATTACACCCTTTTTACACCCTTTTGTTTTATGGCGGCGTAACTAATTCAAAGCCTAATGCAAGTATAAAGTATAGCATAAGGTTTTTGGTTTTTCAATCTTATCAGACAAAATACATAATAGGAAATATGGGGGAACATACCTTATAGAAATGCGATCCCTTTTATACGATACTTGCTTTAATACATTTGGAAAGGGACGATAATCTTGAACGATTTAACATACACGAATTCTAAGCTGAATGAAATTAGAGAATTTTTGCAAAGCTCGCCAATCGGTTTCCAACTTTCAATTTATACGTCGTTTTTACCAATGCTCTCAAATTCAACAGACGGTGTCTGTTAAATTGTCATGGTCGCATAACTTCCGCATTCAGGCGGTCTATTATTTGTTTCAGACTCAATTCTGCCATATAATTTCTTCCTCTATTTTTCTTTATCTCCGTCCTAACGGATTTGCTGGCATCTGACAGCTTTTGTCATGCTTCCAATATATTCGTCAATGTTCTGTACAATACAATGATCCCCCATTGTATGCAATGCTTCGAAATACCTGATAATGTATCCATAGATATTATACAAATCAAAGAGCTTTGCAACTTCTTCTCCGCTCAGACCTTTAAAATGTCGGTAACGCTCCATGCAGTAAATCAAAAAATTAGTCTCTTTACTCATAATCTCACGCCTCCTCTGGATAATCATAGGAGCCTGTCAGAAGTTCATCCTGATACATCGTATACAACGCAAATCCTCCAACCTCGATTATTTCTTTTCCTTACCATAAAATTTGGGTTTTCTCTTATGTAACTTTGCTTTATATTGTAAGCCAAGCTGCGAACAAAGTCAATTAAAACCAAAAGTACCAAGAAGCTCCTTTGCTTTTTCATAGTCAGATACAATAATTGCAATATGATGAACAGACGATAATTTCATATTAATCAACCCCCTTCTGCTTTACATCAAAAATCGACCACAGCCACCATACTGAAAATCAGACGCATATATATGCGAATTATTATTTTCGATAGCTGCGGTCGATTCCACTTATTTTTATTTCATTTTTACTTTCAGTGTCTTGATTTCATACGGCTTCATCTCAAACACTGCCTGATTCTCTGAAAATTCCACCGGAATTTCTCCCTCTTCCATCATGTTGCACTCGTACACCTTATCCAGCTTCTTACCAAAGGTAAGAGTCACCGGAGTTCTTCTATTATAGCACTCATATAATCTGACGATCACATCATCGGAATCCTCTGCTTTCTTCACCACTTCTACCACTGCATTTTCCTGATCGGAAGATACGAAAGAATATACCGGGCTTTCACTTCCCGTTTCATTTTCTTTCCATACAGCAGTCAGCGGATTATTCACCTGATATGCCTGTGTCACTGTTCCGGCTACTCTCCAGTCTCCCTGATGCGGATAAATGGAGTATGTAAATTCATGCATCTCTTTGTCTGCATCCGGGTTTGGATGGATTGCCGATTTCAACATGGACATTCCGATCAGACCTCCACGAACACTGACGCCATACTTACAGTCATTGATCATACTTACGCCGTAACCATCCTCGGACACATCCAGCCATTTGTGATGGCATACTTCAAATTTTGCAAAATCCCAAGAAGTATTATCATGGGTATCCCGTTTTACGTTACCATACTGAATATCAAAAGTCGCTTCGTTGGTATGTACGTCCACTGGGAAATAATCCTTCACGAAAATCTGATGCTCTTTCCAATCGATCACATTTCGAATATCGATTCTTGCCAGTTCTTTATACAGATAAATATACTGGGTAATCACGGAATCGAGATATTTCCGTTCTACCTTTACACAAGCTCTCACCGGTCCATTTTCCACCACTTCCATGGATTCTACCTGATCGATATCCCAGGATTTTTCCGTATAATAATTATTCACATCCCAGGCATCATAGTTGTGAGGACGATCTTCATAACTTACGATCACATTTCCCGCCTGTCCCGGCTTCAGAATCTCACGATTTGCTCTCTTATCAAAAATTCTTGCAAACTGACCTTTTTCATTATATTCCACACGGAAGAAATCATTTTCCATTACTTCGGTGGAAACTTCCATGGACGGCGTCTGATCTGCCGCTTCTTCTTTTACCATAAAGGTCTTATAACCTTTTCCCGGAACATTCTTTGCAAAGAAAACCCAGGAACCATCCATGGTTTTCTGTACTGCCAGTTTTTCCTCTCCGTCATAAACAGAAGGAACTGTAACACCTTCCGGCAATGCAAACACTACCAACTCCGATGCAGGCGCACTGTTGGGATTATACACCACCAGGGAATGCTTCGGCGCATCCACATGTTCTGCAATATGCGCCAGCGTTTTCGCCGTCATATCTTTGCTAGCTGCCAAAATTTCTTCGTATTCTTCTTTGGAATCATCGTATACTTCTTTGATGGAAGATCCCGGAAGAATATCGTGGAACTGATTTCTCAAAATCACTTCCCAGCCTTCCTTTAACTCTTTTTCTGGATAGGAACCGCCGCAAAGCTGCTGATCCAAAATTGCATACATCTCTTCATTCTGATAAGCAAATTCAGAACGTCTGTTATATTTTTTATTTCTTGCCATAGAGGTGTAGGTTCCTCTGTGATATTCCAGATACAGCTCCCCTACCCATGTAGGAAGATATTTCTTTCCTGTAACATTTTTATCCAAAGTCTCGAAAAATTCTCTGGAAGTTGCCATTTTCGTTCTTGGAGCTCCTGGAATTCCTTTCTCCAGACGGCGCTGATTTTCCAGCATATCTCTCGTCGGACCGCCGCCTCCGTCTCCAAATCCAAAGCTGCAGAGCACTTCTTCATTGAGATATTTCTGACTGTAACGTTTCCATGCTCCCTTCATCTGGCAGGGATTGATATATCCATTATACGTTGTAAAATGCTCTGTCTCAAATCCACCTTCCACGGCTCCCTTGTTGTAATCCCTTGTAGGAACAAAATGGGTCAGCACACGGCTGCCGTCAATACCTTCCCATTCAAAAGTATCACAAGGCAGTTTATTAAATTCATTCCAGCTGATCTTCGTAGTCATAAAATACGGAAGTCCGCACTTCTGCATGATCTGCGGCAGCGCTGCAGAATAACCAAATACATCCGGCAGCCAAAGAATAGAGTTGTCCACGCCGAACTCTTCCTTGAAAAATCTCTGTCCATGGACAAACTGACGCACCAGCGCTTCACCGGAAGCAATATTACAGTCGGCTTCCACGAACATTCCGCCTTCCGGCTCCCATCTGCCCTCTTTTACCCGCTCTTTGATCTGTTCATAAATCTCCGGAGCATTTTTCTTCACGTATTTGTAAAGCTGCGGCTGACTGGACATAAATACATATTCTGGATACTGTCTCATCAACTCCAGCACGGTAGAAAAGCTGCGCACTGCTTTATCTTCCGTTACCCGCAGTGTCCAAAGCCATGCACAGTCGATATGCGTATGTCCTACACAATACACGATCGGACTCTTCTCTCCATCGCAATGCTTTTCGTAAAATTCTTTTGTAATATATTCCTGCGCTTTCTCCATACTGGCATAGTATTCTGGAGATCCCTCTTTTCTCATATCCAGAAGATTCAAAGATTCGTTGACCGCCTGAATAATGGTGATATATGCCTGATCATCCTCAGGAAGAAGACGAGCAGTCTGATACGGCACTTCCAGATCGTAATAATACTTCTCGGTTTTCCGATCCAGTACTTTCAGCATGGAATCCAGCTTCAAACTAAAGTTCTGATCGCCTGTAAATGCGGACAACACGATACGATACGTCTGACCTGCCTGCGCTTTTTCAGCCAGAATCACTTCTCTGTGATTGACATCCAGTCCCTGACGGAGCACACCGTCCACAAAAATAGAAAACTGAGGATTTGTCGCATCCCAATCCCATTCTTTTCCGGTAAACAATTCATACACTACACACTTTCCGTCAAACTTCTCTGGAATCGTCACGAAAGTCTCAAACCAGTAATACTCCCGATGACCGCCCCAGATCTGCTCATGAGAAAAATCCTCCCAGGAAGAGGTATCCAGATGCGCCACATCCTGAAATCTTTCGTCCGTGCGGATCATTTTATAATTTTTGATCTCCATCTTCTCAGGATAGATCTGGTCTTTCAGATATTCCAGCATTTTCCCGATTCTTTCTTTAAGTAAAACCATAGCAACCTCCTTTTTTCATTTTTAAACGCTATCCGTTTTATTCTATTTTATCTTATATCGCAATGTTCGTAAACATTTTTTCAAAAAATAAGCTGCTGCATTTTATACTTTTCAAAATTGTTTTTCAGAAACAGTATAGTATGCAACAGCTTACGGTATTTTATCAGCCTTTTGCTGCTCCTGCCATGGTAAATCCTTTGGACATATAATTCTGAGACAATATATACAAAAGTACTGATGGCAAAGCATAAATAATAGAATATGCCGCCAGCGGACCATAAGAGATCATTCCATGCTGTCCAAAGAACTGATACAACTGAACAGCTGCCGGCATCTTATCTGGTGAACTCAACAAAATGTACGGAATAAAGAAGTTACCCCAACTTCCCGAAAAAGTATAGATAAATACTACACAAATTCCCGGAAACATCAACGGAGCCACAATTTTCCGGATAGACTGCATCGTTGTCGCTCCATCCACCCAGGCCGCCTCTTCCAATTCTTTCGGAACGCCATCCATAAAGTTTTTCATCAACCAGATTCCATATGGTAAAGAGGATGCTGTCAGATATAAAATCACACCGGGAATACTGTCAAGAATTCCCATACTGGAAAACATTTTATAAACAGGAACTACAACCGCAATCATTGGCAGAGCCGTCATAAAAAGGATTCCATATAAAAATCCACTTTTATATCTGAGGTTATATCTGGATAATGGATAAGCTGCCAGACCCGAGACTAACACTACCATCAATGACTGAATTGCTGCGATTGCCAAGCCGATGCCAAACGCTCTCAAGTTTGCCTTATCTGTTAAAACACCAACAAAATTATCCAAGGTCCAACTATCTGGCAATTTCAATGTAGCGTTTGCCCCTGTATCCAGGGAAGCTAAAATTAACCATACAAGCGGCAGAACAAAGGCAATGGCTATAATCGTCAGAATCGCATAATGAATTCCTTTTACCACTTTCTCACTCATACTTTTTCTCCTCCCTAGTTTTCTTCTGATTTCACTACTTTCGTGTAAATAATACTACAGATACCTCCGAGGAACAGCAGCAGCATACCAATCGCCGTTCCCTGTCCCAACTGGAAGTTTTTCATTCCCATGTTGTACATATAGATTGGCAGTGTAGTCGTTGAAGTTCCCGGTCCGCCTCCGGTCAGCGCCCAGATCAGACCAAATACGCCTAACGTAGATAAGGTATTCAACATGGTATTTGTTGCAATCGTATCTTTGATACACGGAACAATGATACGAACCAGCGTCTGTATCCTTGTCGCTCCATCCACACGAGCCGCTTCTTCAATATCACCAGATACGTTATCCAGCGCCGACTGGAAGTTCATCATTGAAAATGCCGTACCATGCCAGATATTTGCAATGGTGATCGTCAGCATGGGATGAGAATAAATCCATTCGATGGGTTTGATATGCGCTACCCCTAAGATGGTATTCATCGTACCGGACATATCAAAAAATGCCAGACAGCACAGAGAAACCACAATTTCCGGCATTACCCAGCCTACCAGAATACACGGTCCTACCACGCTTCGGAAAGCTTTTGCCTTGTTTTTCATTAAATATGCAATTAGAAATCCCAAAACACTCTGTCCCAACAAACTTCCCACCAAAAAGATCAGCGTATTTTTAATCGCGATCCAGGTATTCGGGTCAGTAAACATTTTCACATAATTATCAAATCCAACAAACTGAACATCCTTGGCTCCAGCTCCTGTCAGCGCCATATTAGTAAATGAAAATACGATTGTCAGGATGACCGGAACAAGAAAAAATGCAACCAGAAGAATTACCGCCGGAAGCAATAACAGGGATTTTTTTGCTTCATCCTTAAACATCGCCATACGATTCGGTTTTGCCATGTCAGATTCCCTCCTTTATCGAAAAAAACGGGCGGAACAGCGTTTGTATGCCTTCCGCCCATTCTCCTGTTCGTACTACTTATTTTGCAACATTTTCTTCGCCCACATTACGCGCTACTTCCACACCGTACTGTTTCATTGCATCCTCTGGACTTGTGCCGGATACGACTGCTTCCACCATCTGCGGAATAGAGGTAGATACGGTAGAATACTGATCATTCTGCGGTCTGAAATCTGCTGTGTTCAGGAAATCCGTAGCTGTTTTCAGGAACGGCTCTGCCGCATATTCTTCCATTTCCGCTACGTCCGTTCTCGTACAAAGGTTGCCCTGCGCCAAGATACCTGGCAGATAATTTTCCGGTTTCATCAGCTCTTTGATAAACTCAAAAGTAATATCTTTGGTATCTGCATTCTGCGGAATAGAGAACGCCCAGCCTCCTGCCAGTGTAACCGTTCCCGGTTCCTGTCCTTCGCTTGTTGGCATAGCTGCAAAACCAAATTTTTCTTCATAATTTTCTACAGGCGCCGCTCCTCCTTCTTTCCAGTTAGAGCTTGCCCAGTTACCATCCAGCCAGATACCCAGTTTATCATTTGGCATATATTCCTGAGCTGCTGTTGCCCCAGCCTGTCCATTCAGAACCAGAGAAAGGGACGGACCATAACCGTTGCTGTAGATATCCGATAAGAACTGCAAAGAATCAAGAATACCTTCGCTCTCTACAATCCATTTTCCTTCATCATTGATCAATCTTTCTCCTGTTCCGTACAACAACATCTCATAGGTCTGCATGGAAGTTCCTTCACCGCCTGCCACACTGGAATTGCACCAGAATGGAACAACATCGGGGCAGTTCTCTTTAATCTTCGCACATGCATCTAAAATATCCTGCCAACTCTTTGGCTGCCACTCTTCTCCTTCTGCAATCACGCCTGCTTTTGCAAGAATCCCTTTGTTGTACCAGAGACCACGGGTGTCTGTAGAATACGGAATACCATATACAGAACCGTTAGCTGTAACACCCTTTTTCATAGATTCAAAATAACTTCCGTTATTCCAATCTTCATAATCTTTCACATAATCATCTAAATTCGTCAGATATTCTGCTGCCACATCATTTGGCAACTGGAAAGTATCTTCGCTTACCAGGTCCGGACAGGTTCCTGGATCTGCCAGCTGAAGCGCTACTTTCGTAAAATAATCTCCCTCGGAAGCGGTAATTGGCGCAATATCCAGCTCTACCTCATCCTTTTTATCCCAATTTTCATAAGTATTTACAACCCAGTTATAAAGTCCATTCTTCTCCAGATCTGTTCCATCATGACGGAATGTCCACGTAATTTTCTGTTTCTTTCCCGAATCTCCACCTTTATCCGCGGAATCTTCCGTTTTTGCAGTCTCATCTTTTTTATCCTCTGATGAACCGCCACATGCTGTCATACTCAATACCATCATAGATGCCAGTACCAAACTGATTACCTGTTTCTTTTTCATCTTAACTCTCTCCCTTTCTTTGTTCGGTTTGTTCTTTCATTTGTCCCTATCTTATCAGCGTTTCAGCAGGTTGTATATTTTACTTTTTTGAAAAAGGGGTAAAATCTTGACATTCGCCAAAATTTTACCCCTCCATTATAGAAATCCTCACTTTATCATGTACCCCTCTGGCTGTCTCTTTCGGATCTGCTCGATATTCTTCAATGATTTCATACATTCCCTGAGCAATATCCTCACTCATTCTTGTCCATGTGGCATACGTTTCCATCGTTTTTGCATCTTTAAAGAGTTCTTCCCCGTCCTCCAGATAAACTTCCCCAGTTTTCGCATAAGCAACATTGATAAATGGAGATAATATTCCCATCTCATTGACTATCTTTTCAGCGTTTTCCTTTCGAATCAGAAATTCAAGGAATTCCTTTGTCTGCGAATCTGCATCCTGCATAATTCCCACATTCTCTCCATACAAAAAAATGCTGCCCGCTACATCATCAGGAAGTCTCGAAACACCAATCTCAGATGCTGCATCACTTTCTCTCAAAAGAGCCGACATACTCATCTGATTGATCATCATATTGATTTTCCCTTCCGCAAATTCAACAGCAAGATCTTTCGGCGTATAATTGATCATTTCCCGATCAATCAGATTCTGCCGTACCATTCGCTGGATTCTCTCGAAAGTCTGAATTCCTGCTTCCTGATCCATGCTCAAAAAATTCCCTCCGGAACTGTATAGCATGATCCTGAAAATACAGGAAAAATCATCTTCCCTTCTCCCTGGAATTCCTATACTTTTGATTCCCAATTTCTGCATAGATTTCCCACATTTTTCAAACTCATCCCATGTTTCAGGGCATTTAAGATTCTTTTCTTCCATCCGATCTTTCCGATAAAATAGAACATATGGGTCGCAGGTAAATGGAATCCCGTAAATTTTTCCATTTTCTTTCACACTATTCCACAACGTTTGCTGCCGAACTCTTTGATGAGTATTCTGATCCACCGACAATTCCTGAAAAAATCCCATTCGTATCAACTCCGGCATTAAAGTGTTGGCGCAAATCACCATATCGACCTCATTTTTCTTATTTAAATTTCTGAGTAAAAGTTCCTTTTTTATATTCTCTTCTGGAATAAATTCAAATTCTATTTTTTTATTTCCACTTTTTTGGCTGTATGCCTCTCCTATTTCTTTTAGAACCGTCTGATATTGCTTTACTTCATACGGCGCCATGACCGATATCGCTTCAGCTTCCATTTCTTTTTCTTTTTCGATTTTATGACTTCCCAGAAACCGTAGATAGATCCATAAAAAGGCGATCAAAACGATTCCAGCCAGAACGATCAGCATTTTCTTTATTTTCATCGACAATTCTCCTTCTTATATTCTGAAGGGGTCACACCGCAAATTTTCTTAAATACTTTCTGAAAATACTTCTGATCAGAAAATCCCACTTTTTCAGAAACCTCAGAAACTTTATATTTTCCAGAAAGCAAAAATCTCTTTGCCATACTGATGCGAAAATTGGTCAAAAAATCTACAAATTTAATTCCCGTTTCTTCTTTAAATCTTCTGGAAAGATATTCAGATCGCACATTGCAAAAATACGCCACATCTCCGAGCCCTATCTGTTCTCCGTAATTTTCCCGAATATAGGAAATCGCATTAAGGACAATTCCATTATCTGTAAGATCATTCGCCATATCTCCTTCTACTACCGCTACGTTTTTCACGATCATTTCAAATTGCTTTCGAACCTCTTTTCTTGAGATACTTTTTCCTATGTTTCCCAGAATATATTGCATTTCTTTTTCACGATTTAATCCAATCTTCCTTTCACTGACTACTCGTAGGATTCCCGCTACCAGTCGTACCGTATAATCTTTGATGCATTCCGGAGAAGCGTTACTTTCTATCACCTGCGTGCAAAACAGTTCTGCCTTTTCTATGATTTTCTCTCTTTTCCCATTTCGTATCTGTTGAATCAACTCATTTTCCAGCGCAGACGGATACTCTAAAACTTCATACTGTATCATCTGCGAACTTTCCCAGTCTACAATCGCCCCTTCCGCTTCTGAAAAAGTATAAGGAAGCAATTTGCTCAACTGCTCTATCGCCTGATCAATCTGATCCAGTCCATACATTTTCACCATAGTACAGACACTAAATGAAATCTCCTGAATCTTTGCCAGCACCCGGGATGCAAAAATAATCTTTAAATTTCTATTTCTTTCTGTGTCCACCAAAAATATATAAATTCCGCCGCTTTCTCCTCGACGCGTCAACAGATAGTAATTCTCCATACATAACGCATCTAAAATGTGATGGATTCGTTTTTGTATTTCATCATAAATTTCTGTCACCGCATTTTCCGGATGAATCAGAAAAATGGTTGTAAGAACATTCTCATTAATTCCCAGTTTTTCTTCTATGGTACTGCGGAGTCGTTCTTTTTCTTCTTTTTTGCTATTGATATAACTGAATAAAAGCTGATCCGGTGACAGCATTTCTGATTTTTTCTTTTGAATTTTCCCATCCGCTTTTTTCAGCACTGTCAAAAACTGATCAATGTCCAACGGTTTTAGCGCGTACTCTACCACCTGTAGCTGCAATGCCCGTCTTGCATATTCAAATTCTGAATATCCTGTAAGTAAAATTGCCTGAATCTCAATCTGTTCGTCTTTAATCTTCTGGAGCATTCCCAACCCATCCAAAACAGGCATTTTAATATCCGATATCACCAGATCCGGATGATTCTTTTTTACAAGTTCAAACCCTTCTTCGCCATTTTCTCCAATTCCTGCAATTTCATATTTCGTAAATCTCTGGATGACATTCACCAGACCTTCTCTTGATTTCGGCTCATCCTCTACAATAACAATCCGCATTTGATCTCCTTTCCTCTACTTTCCCTTTGGAATGCATATCGTAATTTTTGTTCCGTTCTTCCCTGATTCTACGAAAAAGCTTCCTTCTTCTCCATAATATAATTTCAATCGGGTGATTACATTTCGCACGCCTATGCTGGATTCTATTCGCTCTTTCTGATAATCAAAATGATTAAATACTTCCACCATTTCCTGCGTCATTCCCACTCCATTATCTTCCACAACAATCTGGAGCATTCTTCCATCTTCCATCTCATGAATATGGATCGCTATTTCGTCCATCCCTGTACTTCCCGGAAATCCATGAACCAGCGTATTTTCCAGCAACGGCTGTATCAATAATTTGTGAATCTTATATTCCAAAATTTCCTCTTCTGCATCTATCGTACACAAAAACGAATAGTCAAATCTTTGCTGCTGCAGATATACGTATTTTCTCAAATATTCTAATTCACTTCTTACCGTGACAATTTCGTTACTTTTATGTATACTGTAACGCAAAATCGTCGCCAGACTGGTCAGCATTCTGCTGACTGTATATTCCTTCCGTTCTAAAGCTACCCAGTTGATAGCATCCAATGTATTATAAAGAAAATGAGGATTGATCTGAGCCTCCAGAGATTTTATTTCCGCATTCTTTTTTCGCACCAATGCGTCTTTTTCCTGCTCATTGGAAATTCGAATCTGATCAATCATTTCATTAAAACGCTTGGATATCCATGCAAACTCATCATTTCCCCGTACGGTTATCTGTACCTTCAAATCTCCCTTATCTGCTTTCTTCATAGCATATAAAATCGGCTGAACCTCCCCATCAATCTGCTCAGAAAATCGAATCGCAATCAACATACACAAGATTCCTGCCAGTATACCAAAAAGCAGCAAAATAATAAACACATAACGCAAATCCTGCATTGCGTAATTGTAATTCTGAACATTGATCACATAAAGATTTCCTTCTTCAATACTCTCGCTTACAGATTCCAGACGATCACTCTTCAAATATTGATTTTTGCTGAGAAAGGCTACTGCCGCCTTCTCCAATTCTTCTTGTGTTACTTTTTTCTCTCGGTCTTTATTATCTAAAATATTAACACCAGCAAGAGAATCCAGAGGAAAAGATACGATATCTCCATATTCATTTACCAATAAGGTGATATTGGACTCCGTATTACTTTTTCCGTAAATATCCTGTAATGCCTGTTCATCAATGCAAAACATCACGCATCCCATGGGCTGTGTATTGAAACTCTCAAAATCATTCAACTGACAGGCAATATAAAGTACGTCTTTCTCCCCATCCTCTTCACTGCTGATGCGATGAAGTTTCGAATATACCATGCGCTTCTCCTGCATTGCCTGATTGATATATTCATTTTCTCCATTCCGCTCTACCTCAAAGCAAACGCTTCTCTGGCTTGATTCTGTGATACTGTCGTAAAAACAAGTATCGTATTTTTCGCTGGACACCAGAATTCCTAAAACTTCTTCATTGGTTTGCACAATATTCTGAAGTCTGTCTGAAATTTTTCTTTTTGCATAATAGTACTGACTGCTGTCCCACTGATTGATCGGTTCCAGATTCTCTATATAAAAATCATCCACATACATATTTTGGATCAGCCCCTCATACATCTGCCAAAAATTCTCCACATTGCTGGCAGACTGCTCCAGATTCGCCTGTATCAGCTCTGTGGTCTGATTCCGCATAATTGAAGCGCTCAGTTGATTGGATATAAAAAGAGTGCAGATCAAAGGCAGCAGCGATACCACAAAAAGTAAAATTCTTATTTTTCTGGCTATGGCCAGATCCATAAATTTTCTTTTTTTCTCTTCCATCCAACTCTGAATTTTCTTCATCTGTTGCCTCCAACCTCTAATTTCTTCCTGGTTCCATCGCATGATACGTCTCAGTTTATCACACTTCTCTAAAATAATCTATAAACAAATTTTTTCTCTTCCACCACAAAAAAAGACTGTGGCATAAATATAAAAAATCCTTATTGCCACAGTCTTCTTTTTATACAACAGCTTTTTCTATTTTTATTTTTTTTTCAGTTTTTCCGCTTCTGCCTTTACAGCATCCAGCTCTTCTTTTCCTTCCAAAAAGGTAAAAGTCAGTTTTTTATGTTCTTTTGCAAAGGGTTCCATCTTATGAAGATCTCCTCTTTCCTCATGATACAGTCTTCCGTAGACGCTGGAATTGGCAGGTTCCAGTCCCACCACATAATCTCCGGACGCTAAGGATTTCCATTCCATAAAGTATGGAAGTTCTTTCTGGTTAAAGGAAAGCTTAATACCGATTCCCAGCTTTTCATTTATGATAGCGGCAAAGGTATTTCCCTCTTCATCTGCCGCCAGACGGTGCAGGTACACGCATTCCGGCTCATTGTCCACCGGAGCCTCCATACGATTGTAAGTATCTACGTATTTTTTCGCATCTTCATCCCGGGGAATCACTTCCAAAGTGGGAAGAACGATTTCACAGTCTTCCGACAACAAAGGCCAGCCCATATTACAATGATAGAGGATCATCATAGGCTCTTCCCGGAATGACTGGTTCTCAATTTCATCTTCTACGGTAATGCTGTTTCCCGGATACGTGGTGGTGATTTTCCTTCTGAGTACCATATTTTCCCCAAAAAGCTCTGCCTCCCGCATTTCCCCGGACACAGTCATCGTATATCCTTCCTCTGTCCACACGGCGTCCGCGCTCAGGTGCTCTGCCGGTGTGGTACGAATCCGTCCATGCATGGGATAATCTTTTCCCTCGCTGGTACAGGGCGGACAGATATTTTCCAGTCCCGCCGTGAACATCAGACCTCCCATGATGCTTCTAAGCGCCTCGTCTCCATGGGTATCATAATGGTTTCTTCCGGTAAGTCCCGGTTTTGAAAGGAAACTGATATTGATTCCCTTATAGGACACATCTGTGATATCCAGACATTTATCGCCCATCACGGTAAACTGCAGAGATCCATTTTTTACCTCATAGGCTTTCATATTTTCTGCCCGTCCCTCCGTATAAGTGAGGGGACGGACTTTCGCTACCTGCTGAATACTGCCCACATGGCGGTAGATATCTTCTCTCTTCATCGTTTATTTTCCCTCTTTCATGCTCAGTGCAAACAGTGCAAACAGAGAATTCGCCCAGGCAAACCATTCTCTTGTAAATGCTTCCGGTTTCTCGCAGTGGAAGCCCTCGTGCATCACTTCGCATCCCGCATCAGTGCTCAGCAATGTGTTCCAGAGATTTTCTCTTTCTTCCTGACTGTCTGAAGTCAGTCCCTGCATAGTCAGGGCGATATGCCAGATATACTGATCCGGTGTATGTGGGCTTCCGATACCTTTTGCACAGTTTCCTTCATAGTAATAAGGATTTTTCTTGCTGAGTACAAAAGCTCTTGTGTTTTTGTAGATCGGATCATCTTTGGAACAGTAAGCCAGCCATGGAAGAGAAAGAAGGCTCGGCACATTCGCATCATCCATCAGATTATAATTTCCAAGACCGTCGGTCTCATAAGCGTACATTTTTCCGAACGTTTCATTCTCTACGATACCGTATTTCTGAATCCCTTCTTCGATTTGAGCTTTCAGATCTGCCGCTTCTTTTGCCATAGCTTCATCCTGATACTGCTCTTTTAAGAATTTTTCCATATAGCCCAGCACTACCGCTGCAAACATATTGGACGGAATCAGATACCCGTAACGGCATGCATCGTCACTGGGGCGGAAACCTGACCAGGTCATGCCTGTATATCCTACCGGTTCTCCTTTTCCTTCGCAGCTTAAGGTATCAGAAGGAGGGCAGTTTACACGGATAAAGGAATATGCAGATGTCTCATGATGCTGTTCTCTCTTCCACAGATCCAGGATATCCCGGAATGCTGTTTTCACTTCCGGTGTAAAGATGTCATGATCTCCTGTATTTTTCACATACTGCTCCATCAGCCATACGGGATAGCACAGAGAATCGATTTCATATTTTCTTTCCCAGTTCCAGGGATTGTATTCTGTAATATCTTTTTCCCAGCAATTTCCGTTGGCTTCTTCATTAAATGCATTCGCATAAGGATCGATATGAATATATTTTGCCTGTCTTGCAATCAGACCTTTTACCATATCCTTCAGAATCGGATATTCTTTTAAAAACGGAAGGTAATGTACCACCTGTGCAGAGGAATCTCTCAGCCACATCGCTGCAATATCTCCGGTAAATACATAGGCTTCCCCATTTTCCAGAAATTTTGTCGTTGTCTTTGCTGTACTTACATAACAATTTTCAAAAGTGCGGCGGATATGCTCGTCTTCCCAGTAAGCGCCTTCCTTTTTTGCGATTTCTTCTACAGCTTCGATCAAAGCCTGCTGTTTCTCCTGTACATTCATTCTTTTTACCTCTCTTTCCACTTCTTGCCGTTTTAATCCCGGCTCTGGATCATAACTAAAATCCCCTGTTCCCAGGATACTTCTGCTGTTTCGTCGGCAATCTCATTGCTGACGCCCAGCCCCTCCAGATTCCGCAGATGATAGCGGTCCAGAGGATATTTAAAACCTGTAAGTGTCAGCCCTTCCACCTCTTCTCCCAGAGGGAAAAAGGACACATAGGTTCCAAATTGCTCTTCTCTTTTTATGGTAAACGGATTATCCACCGGAAGGCTGATCTGATTATGACTGTCCGCCAGATAGGCAGGAACTCCCGCCAGCCAGCTCCTTTTCAAGATATGGATATTGCACAGCACATGGTCGATCCTGCTGCCAGTGGCTCCCAGAATCCAGATTTCACTGCTCTTTATCTCCAACGCTTTCTCCAGCGCAATACAGGTATCTGTGGCATCTTTTACCGGATTATACTCCCGAATAGGAACCTGACTGTTTTCCCGGTACCAGTTTAGGATATTTTCCGTAAGACTGTCAAAATCTCCCACAATATAATCCGGGCAGATTCCATATTTATAACAAAATTCCATGCCCCTGTCTACCCCTATCAGATAATCCGGACTTATTTTTTTCATCAAAGAAAGGGCAAAATCTTCCTCGATATTGCCCCCGGTTACGATCAACGTCTTCATTCTGCTTCACATTCTCCCATGACTTCCATCAATTCCTGTACATTTTCCTGAATATTGCCG
>OHDQ01000268.1_pt1 | contig 26008 bp, 21 predicted proteins | sample 1606421 | NCBI WGS metagenome assembly OHDQ01 (sample SAMEA3879589, study PRJEB24766) | human gut metagenome | biome: human-associated habitat; feature: feces | place: USA | collected 1985/1987
CGGAATCATCACTATTTTCGTAGGTCCCGCAATCTACCTCGCATCACCTGGTCCGATTTTCTTCTCACAGGAACGTGTGGGAAAGAATGGAAAGAAATTTAAGATGTATAAATTCCGCAGTATGTACATGGACGCCGAAGAGCGGAAAGCCGAGCTTATGAAGGAGAATAAGCTGGGGGATGGGAAGATGTTCAAGATGGACTTCGATCCACGAGTAATTGGAAATAAGGTGCTGCCGGATGGGACCCATAAGACGGGAATTGGAGACTTTATTAGGAGGACGAGTCTGGATGAGTTTCCGCAGTTCTTTAATGTGCTGAAAGGGGATATGTCTATCGTGGGGACGAGACCGCCGTTGATTTCGGAGACGAATTTGTATGAACCGAGACATAAGGTAAGACTGGCGATCAAGCCGGGGATTACCGGGATGTGGCAGGTGAGTGGGAGAAGTGATATTACGGACTTTGAGGAAGTTGTGAGGTTGGATAAGGAATATATTGAGAATTGGGATATTGGGTTGGATATTAAGATCCTTTTGAAAACAGTGCTTGTTGTATTGCAAAAAGACGGCTCAATGTAATTTCACATAGTTTCTAATACATAATAAGGAAAGGAAATCTGGAAACCAGATAGTAAGATAGAAAGTTATGATAAATGATCAATACAAAAAGATGAAAAATCTATTTTTAAGACAAAGTTACATAGATGCCTGGGAAGATTATCAGCGTTCCATTCGCAAAAAAAGTTTTGCACAGTGGGACTACATTGTATTGACCGCATCAAATGAGGAACAGGCCAATGCCTTCCGAAGCCAGATTACATATCGACAAAATAAAAATGTGCTTCCATGTAAAACAAAGTATCTCGTATTACCAGATCCAGATGGAAAAAGAGTTGGATCTGGTGGCGCTACTTTGCAGGTGCTGCGAAAGCTGGCAGAGCAGGAAGATATTGCAGGAGATTTTCACAATAAGCGAATTCTTGTAATTCATTCTGGCGGCGACAGTAAACGTGTTCCGCAATATTCTGTATGCGGAAAGCTTTTTTCTCCTGTACCACGTGAACTTCCTGATGGAAGAGCGTCAACGTTATTTGATGAGTTCCTTATAGGCATGGCAGGGGTACCATCTCGCTTCCGTGAAGGAATGCTGGTACTTTCCGGTGATGTCCTTCTTTTGTTTAATCCATTACAGATCGATGCACAATTTCATGGTGCAGCAGCAATCTCCATGAAATCTCCTGTAGATGTGGGAAAAGATCATGGAGTATTCCTGAATAATGGTAAAGATTATGTGAAAAAATTCCTGCACAAACAATCCGTTGAAACCCTGGAAAAATTAGGGGCTGTAAATGCTCATGGAAATGTGGATCTGGATACAGGCGCAGTTCTGTTTGATGTAAACCTGATGAATGCCCTTTTGTCATTGGTTCAGACAGACAGCAAAATTGATGCAGAAAAATATGCCAAATTTGTCAATGAAAAATCACGAATCAGTTTATATGGAGATTTTCTTTATCCACTAGCTGAAGATTCTACACTGGAGCAGTACTACAAAGAGCAGCCAGAAGGAACCTTCTGTGAAGAGCTGACAGAATGTCGTACCAGAATCTGGGAAGCATTGCATTCATTTGGAATGAAACTGATTTGCCTTTCACCTGCTGAATTTATTCATTTTGGAACAACTCGGGAATTGCTGACTCTTTTAACAGATGAGATTGCAGATTATGAATACCTGGATTGGAAGCCAATGGTATTTACCAATTATAAAGCTGAGAAAAATGTACAGGCAGCGGTGCATAATGCTCTTATTGAGAAAACCGTACAATTGTCTGACAAATGTTATGTGGAAAATAGCTGTTTAAGAGGAAATACCGTTTTAGGGGAAGACTGTGTGATTTCACAGCTGGAGCTTAAAGATGTAACGATTCCATCTATGGTACTGCATGGAATTGAGTTAAAAAGAGAGAACGGTGAAAAGCGATACATTGTAAGAGCATATGGAGTTAAAGATAATCCGAAGAAAACACTGGAAGAAAGCGGCAGCTTCCTTGCTGGAAACTTACAGAGCTTTATAAATTTAAATAATTTAAAAACAGAAGATATCTGGGAAAGTGAAGATCACTCTTTGTGGAAGGCGAAACTTTATCCAGTTACAGAAAGCCAGGAAAAAGCTGTTTCCTGGGCACTTCTCCTTCACAGTATGAGTTGTGAAAAAGCAGACGAAGTAAAGGTGGCAGAATGGAAATCTCTGAAACGTTATTCCCTGGAAGAATCCTTCCAGATGGCAGACGCTTCTGTATTAGTTCCTTGGGAAGAAGAACTGGAAAACCGGATCCTTATAGAGCGTTTCCTGAATCGCTTACGTGCTGGGGAACATTACGTAGATTCCCTAAAAACATTCGGCATTACAGAACTGGATGAGAAGCAGTTTGACATGCTCATGGAAATGGCAGAAAAGGAATTGCCATTTGAAGAGAAAATCCGTGTTTTATACAGTATTTCCCGTTCCATGAAGTTTATGAAAAAGGCATTTCATGGAATCAGCTACGACCAGGTGGAGCAGAAGTGCTTTGCCACAATCCAGCAGGAAATATTTAAAGCAAGTAATGTAAATCAGGTAAAGAAATATAAGATTGCAGAAGATCAGGTGAAGGTAAGCCTTCCAGTGCGTGTAAACTGGGGCGGCGGCTGGACTGATACGCCTCCATACTGTAATGAAAAAGGCGGTGTTGTATTGAATGCTGCGATCCTGCTGAATGGACAGGAGCCAATTGAAGTAGAACTGCGAAAGCTTTCGGAAAAGCATATTAAATTCGCAAGTCTTGATCTGGATGCACACGGGGTGGTAACAACTGCAGCAGAAATTCAGGATTGTCATAATCCTTACGATTCCTTTGCCCTTCATAAAGCAGCACTGATTGCCTGTGGAATTATCCCCATGGAAGGTGAAGCTGATCTGGAAAAAATCCTGGATGAGATGGGCGGCGGCTTCTACATGTCCACTCGTGTAAAAGGCGTTCCAAAGGGTTCCGGACTTGGAACTAGCAGTATCCTTTCAGGAGCCTGTGTTCGTGCTCTGGGAAAATTCTTAGGAACAACCTGGAGCGATTCTGACGTATATGAACTGGTGTTGAACCTGGAGCAGATCATGAGTACCGGTGGCGGCTGGCAGGATCAGGTTGGAGGACTTACTGGTGGTATCAAATATATTACCTCAAGACCTGGAATGAAGCAAAAATTGAAAGTAGAATACCTGGATTTAGGTGAAGATACAAAAGCAGAGCTTCAGGAAAGATTTGCACTTATTTACACAGGCCAGCGCCGCCTGGCAAGAAACCTGCTTCGTGATGTAGTTGGGAACTATATTGGTGGAAAGAAAGAATCCAAAGAAGCATTGGAAGAGATGAAGCATCTGGCTGTTATGATGCGATATGAATTGGAACAGGGAGATGTAGATGCCTTTGCCAGACTATTGAACGAGCATTGGGAGGTATCCAAGAAACTGGATGCTGGATCAACCAATACCTGTATTGATCAGATTTTTGCAAGCTGTGAGGACTTGATTGATGGAAAATTCATTTCCGGTGCTGGTGGCGGTGGATTTTTGCAGGTGATTTTGAAAAAGGGTGTTAGCAAAGAAATGCTTAGAGCAAGATTATTGGATGTTTACCAGGATTCTGGAGTGGATGTCTGGGATTCGGAGTTTGTGTGGGAATAGAAATAAAGGGGAATATAGCACATGGATAATGTAATTTTCATTCCGTATCAGAATAAAATTAACTTGATTTATAGTCTGAACGCTGGTGATGTTCATTGGTGTGTGAATGCTAAGGGGATAAAAGGTGTTAATTGCCCATCAAATGTCTATTCAACAAAATCAGTTGCGTTTTGATGGTCTATGGTGGCGTGAAAAGCACACGAAATATAATTGATTTTATGGAGTAGACCTGTCCTGATGAAGATACGGTTGCTGGCTGATAGGGGTATGACAATAAAGGTTAGCACTTTGGGAAGACGGAAAAGTAGTGGGATGGGTTATGACGATAAGCCCCAGCACTTCGATGATGACGGCGGATTTTTGTTCAAGTTGCAATAAAGTAAGAACGAGAATTTGTATGGATTCAACAAAGAAAGTGGGCGTTAAGATGTCTACTATAAAGTTTCAGTTGAATGGAAATTGATGAAGTAGACCATGACAGGTCTACATGAAAGTTTCAGTGGTAGTTGCGAAAAGACCACTATGAAGAAAATGATAACCACAGTTGTGTGAAAATATCATATGGATAAGCCGCAGATGATTAACACACTGTTTTATATAGATAGTTTGATTATGACTTGATCGGCTCAATATAAGCCTTACCATATAGGTAGAAAAAGAGGAAAAGGTGCGATAAATGGAGTATAAAAGAAATGTTGATAAAAGACTCATTCCAACTTGTAATATCATGGGAGTTAATATTGCGGCAATCAATATGGAATGGTTGGTAGATTATCTCGAAAAAAATCTTTCAGAAATAAAGGGAGACTACATATGCGTCTCAAATGTGCATACAATAGTAACCAGTTATGAAGATGCTGCTTATTGTGCAATTCAAAATGGCGGGTTAATGGCGATTCCAGATGGTGGGCCACTTTCTACGGTTGGTCAGAAACGTGGTCATAAGAATATGGAGCGCACAACAGGGCCGAGTTTGATGGGAGAGATTTTTGAGGCTTCCGCGAAAAAAAGGTATCGCCACTATTTTTATGGCAGTAAAGAAGAGACTCTGGAATTGTTGTATCAAAAACTCACAAGCAACTATTCGGGAATTCAAATTGCTGGAATGTATAGTCCGCCATTTAGACCTTTGACATCAGAAGAAGATCAGGCAATTGTTGAGAGAATTAACGAAACAAAGCCAGATTTTGTATGGATTGGATTAGGTGCACCCAAACAGGAAAAATGGATGGCTGAGCATCACGGAAAGATTGATGGACTTATGATTGGTGTCGGAGCAGGCTTTGATTATTATGCGGGTAACATTAAACGAGCACCAATGTGGATGCAGAAGAGTAATTTAGAGTGGCTGTACCGATTAATGCAGGATCCGAAGCGATTATTTAAACGATATTTGGTAACGAATACGAAATTTATTTGGAATGCAATAATAAAAGGAAAGTGAGGTAATGACTGTGGACAATACAAAAAAAAGAATATTTTGATTGTACATAATTATTACCAGATTCCCGGCGGAGAAGATACGGTTGTAGCTAATGAGAAGAAAATGCTTGAGAAACATGAACATAAGGTGATTTTATATAGCCGTAATAATGCGGAATTAAAACAAATGTCAAAACGTCAGAAGATTTTTCTTCCAATTACAACTGTGTTCAATCCAAGAACATATAGGGAAATCAAGAAATTGATAAAACAAGGGAATATAGATGTTGTTCATGTTCATAACACGCTTAATCTGGTGAGCCCAGCGGTCTATTATGCTGCAAGACGCATGAAAGTGCCAGTAGTTCAGACAATACATAATTTTAGACTACTCTGTCCTGGTGCAACTTTTTATAGAGATGGACATATTTGTGAAGATTGTGTAGAACATGGTTTGAGATGTGCAGTAAAACACAGTTGCTATCGGGGAAGTAAAATTCAGACGTTGGCGTGTGTGCTTAGTACAACATTTCATCGGATAACAGGAATTTATGGAAAAATCAATTATATTTGCCTGACTGATTTTAATAGGAAAAAACTATTGGAATTAAAGCAAATTAAACCAGAGAGAGTATTTGTAAAACCTAATTTTATTGAAAGTAAAAATGAATGTATCTCAGAGAATGATAGAAAAGATCAATTCGTTTTTGCAGGAAGGCTAGATAAGCTAAAAGGAATTGACTTTCTTTTTGAAGCGTGGAAGCGTATGGGGGAAGGGGCACCAAAGCTGATTGTTTGTGGCACAGGCCCAATGGAAGAGTGGTGTAAGTCGTTCATCAGACAAAATGATGTGAACATTGAAATGCTTGGATTTGTGCCAAATGGTGAGGCTTTAAAAATAATAGCAAATAGCCGAGCACTTGTATTACCTACTCAGTGGTATGAAGGATTTCCGATGAGTATTGTGGAAGCGTTTAGTGTTGGAACACCTGTCATTTGTTCTGACCTTGGAAATGCAGGAAGTATTGTTGAAGAGGGAATAACGGGAGCTAAATTTATAGCGGATGATATAGAAGAAATCATTTTTGCAGTCAGAAGATGCCGCGGAATGTGTAAAAAAGCATTTAATGAATATCAAAAAAAATATACAGAAAAAATCAACTACCGACAGTTGGTAGCAATTTATAAAGGATGTACATATGAGTGAATCAACCAAAATTACTATTGTAACGATTACATATAATAGTGAAAAAACTATTGAAAGAACCATACAGAGTATTATTTCACAGAACTATAATAATATGGAATATTGGATTATCGATGGTGTATCAAAAGATCATACAATGGAACTGGTAAAAAAATATGCTCAAAAATATTCTTTTATAAAATATAGTTCGGAGCCGGACAGGGGTATATCAGATGCGTTTAACAAGGGAATTGGTAAAGCAACTGGGGAATTGATAGGATTAATTAATTCAGATGATCAGTTAGCAGAGGGTGCACTCGTTGCAGTAGATAAAACGTTTGCGATGACTGGAGCAGATGTAATTTACGGTGATACAATTGTAAATGATATTGCAAATGGTCTATGTTTGTTAAAACAAGCTGGGAATCCAAAACAATTAAAGTACGATATGCCATTTATTCATCAGAGTTGCTTTATTCGGAAAATAGTATATGACCAAGTTGGAGGATATTCTGAGAATTATAAAATTTGTATGGATTATGATATGCTAGCGCGGATATTTAATCGCGGCTATAAATTTGCAAATGCAAATAAAATTCTTTCTATATTTCAATATGGTGGAACTTCGTGCCAACATCCAATAAAAACTATTAATGAAGATATGAGAATCGCTTCGAAATATGGACTCAATGCCGGGAGTATTATAGTTTATAAAATAAAACATGTTCCAATCAATTTTCTAAAGCTTTTACTTAGTAAATTAAAAGTATGGGGATGGGTGTATAGAAGATTTAAGAGTAAAAGCATATTGGAGGAAGAATTATGAAAATAGGTTTTCTGATATTTCGTGGTATAGGCATGTTCCGCTTTTATTTGATTTCTTTTTTTAAGCGAAAAAAATTGTCCTATAAAGGACTAAAACACTTTGCAGGAAGGGGTGCAAAATTAAAAGTAAACGATGGTGGAAAAATTTCTATTGGAAGGTCAATATATCTTTCTGATGGAAGTATTTTAGGGGCACATTTGAATGGTCATTTATTAATTGGAAATAATAATTTTTTTAATACAAATACATCTGTGATATGCTTGGATAGTATTGTAATAGGAAATAATAATTTATTTGCGCAGAATGTGGTTATTGTGGATCATAATCATTCATATGATAATCCAACGGTTCCTATTTGTAAACAAGGATACAAGACTAAAAAGGTATCGATAGGATCTAATTGCTGGATTTGTGCGAATACTGTCATTTGTGCAGGAACATGCATAGGAGATAATATAATTATTTCCGCCAATTCGGTTGTAAAAGGATCGCTTATGGAACCGGGAATATATGCGGGATCGCCAGCTAAATTGGTAAAAAGATTGGAGATTTTTAATGAAAAGAATATTAATAATTGCTAAATGCTATAAAAAAGATGTGTCTGGCCCAGCTAATATTATAAGAGGACTGATTAGACAATTTGATAAGGAAAGTATAAATTATAAAGCGCTTTTACTTGAAGAAGGGATGGATAAAGTATCTTATTTGACAAGTATAGTACAAGAGTTGAAAAAAAAAGATAAATCTGTTGTAAATGTTCATACAGATGGATTTCTGCTTCCCCTATTTATACTATTAATGTCAAAAATATATAGAAAACATAGTTATTACCTTACAGTGCATGGAATATATAGAATAGACAAGGGCAAAAGAGCACAGTGGAAATATGTTATGTTAGAAAAATATATTTATAGGCATTTTAATAATATTATATGTGTCTCTGAGATGCTGAAAGATGATTTGGAAGAACTATATAAAAGAAAAAAAAATGTATATGTGATTCCAAATGCGACAGATGCGGATAGCAACAAGGGGTTTGAAGAAAAAAAAGTTAAAGAAATAGTATCGCTTGGAGGATTGCGTATATGTAAGGGAATCAATGCAATTATGCTATGCGCTAAAGAAATGAAAAAAACAAATATTTCTTTCCATATTTCATTGTATGGAACGGATGATAATAATTTAAATTTTTTTAAAGAACGGATAAGTAAAGACCACTTAGAAGGTTGTGTGGAGTATTTTGGAAATTTGAGGGACAAACAGATGGTATATGATATTCTGAGAACAGCTGATGCTCAATTCTGTTTCAGCACTTATGATACATTTAATGTTGCTATTGCAGAAAGTTTGGTATTGGGATGCCCATGCATATCATCTGATAAGTGTGGAGCAGCAACATTAATTAAAAATAATTTTAATGGTTTGGTTGTAAATATTGCAGAGGAGTATAATAATCATTTCGAAAAAGTTGTTGAGTTTATTCGTAAATTAGATAAGGAAAAACGAGAGGTTGTTCAACAGAAAGCCAACGAGTATAAAGAGATTCTTGCATGGAAAAGCGTTGCAAAAAAATACGCGGAATTGGAATGAAAAATGAAAATAAAAATAAAAAGCTTAGATGTAAGATGGTACATATTTTATTGCGCTTCTTTAATATATGCGGTCTTGCAAATTAATATTGTAATGTATATGTGTTTGGTTATTCAGCTAATGTATATAGCAAAATCGAGAAAAAAAAATAGAAATTTAATTGAAATTTCTAATTTGTTACTTATAACGTTATTTCTTCCGGATAACTATGTGATTATTCCTATAGTCATGCTTACCTTTTTTTGGTGTATAATAAAAAGAGGATTGAGAAAGAAAATAGTTTTCTGGATAACTATAGTGAGCATATATTGTATGCTTAACATTTGCATAAACCAAGTTCACTTTAATAATATTCTCTTTAGTGTGATTTATACACTTCCATTTTTTATGATGGGATATGAAATGGAATATTTAATTAGTGATAAAAAAGTTGTAGATGAGATCGTTTTTTCTATGAAGAATTGGATTATTATCGAAGGAATGAGCGTGATTTTGTTCGCACTCACACATATAAGTACCGTACGTTCATATGGTGATATGGATTGGGTAACAGGAACTCTTGGCTCTTATCAATGTAATGTCTTAATGACCATATGCTCATTTTCATTATTAGTATTTTGGACAGAATATAATGATAAGAAAAAATCTGTAATGTGGATTATAATAAGCGGAATACTTGCTATATCAACAGGAGCGGTAGGGTATACTCTTGTTTTTGCATGTGTTATTTTAATGGTGATTTTATTATCTTTTCAAATAAAGATACCACAGAAATTGCTAATGGTTGTTATTTTAACTCTTGGAGCAGTTGCTTTTATACAAATAGTTCCGAAGTGGATGAGTAATGAAATTGTATTATTATCAGATAAAAATTATTTGTATAATAGAGTTACCAAAATCCGATATTATGAAAATACTTTTATTGAATTGCCTAAAAATGAAGGCTTTTATGAAGCTGTTTTTGGAACAGGTTTAGGTGAGTACTCTTCAAGAGCTGCGGAGACATGTGCCGGTGGGTATATTCCTTTGTATGATAAAATAGCGCCCCCTTTTGAATCGACAATTAGAAAAAAATATATTTCAAGTTGGAACTTTGGAGGTGATGGTCTGACTTCAACAGCGCAAGCATCTGTAATAAGTATTCAAGGTGAATTGGGAGTTATTGGCTTGATTACTTTATTTATTTTCTTATTTAAAAAGATGAGAAGTTCGACAGATGTTAGAGGGAAGATTGTTGTGTTATATTTTATTGGATTGCTTTTTTTGGATAACACATTGGAGTTTGCTAAATATGGGTTAGTATTTTGGATGGCATACTATTTATGTAATCGAATGGTAAATAAAACATAAACATTATTATAGAAAAAATATGGATGGAGAGAGAGCTCTGTGTATGATAAGATTAGAGGATAATCATTTACTAGTTGTATTTAGAAAATTCATTCTGTGTATGGATAAAAAGATAGGAAGGAAAATGGCGGTACATGCCATGTGAAATGATAATGCAGAAATCATTAACAAAAAATTCAATATACAATATTATATATACAATTGCAAATATATTATTTCCATTTATTACATCAATATATGTATCACGAATCCTTCTTCCGGTTGGCGTTGGAAAAGTAGCATCGGCACAGAACATTGCATCGTATTTTGTGACACTTGCAGCTTTGGGGCTGCCATCTTACGGTGTACGTGAGTTTGCAAAGGTTAGAGAAAATAAATGTGAAAGGAATAAATTATTTACAGAGCTTTTTTTTCTCAATATTATATCTACAACATTAGCAGTAACAGGATTTTTTATTCTTGTAGCTATTAATACGGGATTTCATGGTGAATGGGCATTGTATAGTGCCTGTGGGGTTGCTATTGTTTTTAACTACCTGAACATCGACTGGATGTATATGGGGTTAGAGGAGTATGGTTATATTACTGCCAGAAGTTTATTAATAAAAGCTGTTTCATTAGTAATCTTGTTCTTAGTTGTTAAAACAGAACAGGATTATGTTTTGTATGCATTGTTATCAAGCCTTGCAACAGGTGGAAACTACGTATTCAATGTTTTCCATGCAAGGAAATTTGTTAAAATTGATTTTGGGGGTATTCAAATTGGAAGACATTTAAAGCCAGTCCTTTTGATTGCGTGTATTATATTTTTATCAAGTATTTATAATAAAATCGATGTGACAATGTTGAACATGATGGCAACAGATGAAGCAGTTGGATTGTATTCATATGCACAGAAAATTATTAATATGGTACTTACTATGGCAAGTGCTGTTACAGTAGCACTTCTTCCAAGATTGAGTTATTATTATGATAATGACAAAGAAGAGTTTTACCGATTGCTGAATAAAGGTTTTCAAATATTATGTATGATGACTTTTCCATTAGCCGTTGGAATGGTTTTGGTGGCGCCACAGGCCGTTGAATTTTTGTATGGTGAGGCTTTCAAACCGGCCAGTCTGACGATACAACTGATGTGTCCTTTAATTTTAATTAAGGGCTTTGGAGATTTGTTTTGTTATCAGTTGGTCTATAGTACGAAAAACGAAAAAATTATTCTTCCGGCATCAACTTCGGCATCTGTGATTAATATTATTGCAAATGCGGTGTTAATTCCTGTGTTGCTACAAAATGGTGCAGTTATTGCCTCTGTATTTAGTGAGTTGGTGACGAATGCTATCCAATTTATTTATATGAAGAAGAAAGTACAATTTAGAATTAATGGAAAAGCATTTATAACAGGGATATTTAGTACCGCAATAATGTCTATTTGTGTACTTATGCTTATGCAGTTAAAGTTCCCCAACACAATAGGTCTTTTCGTTGAGGTGATTTGTGGTGTGGTTGTATATATTGCTGTAAACTTGGTAATGAAGAATGTACTGATGCTTGAACTTATTAGAAAAGTGAAGAAGAAAAATTTTTATAATTTTAATAGAATATGTAAATAGTAAACTAGATCGCCTTGGGTTTGGTACGCTTACCCGAAGTGTGAACTTCCAGAAAAAGTTCCACCTAAAACAAAATAAGAGAATAAAAAATTGAAAAAATCCCGATTTTCTGCGGGTTCTGCTTGCAGGAGACCGGGATATATGGCCTAATTTTTTAGGCGAATTACCGCCTAAAAGGAGGGCCTAATGTATCTGGATTTTTTAGTAAAAATACCATTCGTACAGGGGAAGATTACACGTAGAAAAAAGAAAGATGTTGTATATATTGAGTATGAATATGACCGGATCTATGATCCGGTAAGGCAGTATACTTTTCCCAAAAGAGTAACGATAGGAAAGCTGTCAGAAACAGATCCGGAACTGATGCAGCCGAACCAAAATTTCCTGAAATATTTTCCGGATGCAGAGCTTCCAGAGACAAAAAACAGGACATCCAGAAGCAGCTGCCTGCGCGTGGGAGCATATTTTGTATTGCGTAAAATTATAGAAGAATACAACCTGGTCGAGCTCCTTGGGGGGTATTTTGAACAGCGTGATCTGGGACTTTTTCTTGATCTGGCGGTATACTCAATCATTGCAGAAAACAATGCTGCCCAGTACTATCCGGATTATACATATAACCATCCTCTTTTTACAAATGGAATGAAACAATACAGCGATTCTACTGTCTCAGATTTCCTGAATTCCGTAACGGATGACCAGAGTATTGGGTTCTTAAACTCCTGGAATGAGACCAGAAACCATCGCGAAAAAATATATATTTCCTACGATTCCACGAACAAAAACTGCCAGGCTGGAGACATTGAAATGGTGGAATTCGGACATCCGAAAGTAGATGTGGGACAGCCTGTATTTAACTATGCGGTTGCATATGATACACATAACCAGGAACCATTATTTTACGAGAAATATCCCGGAAGTCTGAACGATATCTCACAGCTTCAGTTCATGTTGGACAAAGCTTTTGGATATGGCTATAAGAAGATTGGCTTTATTTTAGACAGGGGTTATTTCAGCAGTGAAAATATACAATATATGGATAAATGCGGGTACAGCTTCGTGATCATGGTGAAGGGAATGGCTTCGCTGGTGAATGAACTGGTTTTGGAACACAAGGGAACTTTTGAAAGTAAGCGCGTGAATAACATCTATGAGTATGGAGTATATGGGAAGACCGTGAAGCACAGGCTTTATGCGGGTGATAAAAAAGAACGGTATTTTCATCTGTACCACAGCATTTCCAAAGAAAGTGCAGAGCGTGCCGGGATTGAAAACAGGCTCAACCAGATGACATTGTACCTTAAGAAATATCAGAATAAAGTAAAAGAATTCGGGCCAGGGTTTGAGAAGTATTTTAATCTTCATTATGATGAAAAAACACAGGCATTTGTACTGTCGGAAGAGCGCTGCAGTGTGGTGGAAAGGGAACTGGATCTGGCAGGATATTTCTGTATAATCACATCGGAAAAGATGAGCGCAAAAGAAGCAATCGAGTTGTATAAGAGCCATGATACATCAGAAAAACTTTTCCGGGGAGATAAATCCTATCTTGGAAATAAGAGCATCCGGGTGTATTCGGAAGAGTCAGCACGGGCTAAGATATTTGTTGAAGTTGTGGCAATGATACTGCGCTGTAAGATGTATATAAAGCTGAAAGAAGAGATGAAAAAACTGGAAAAGAAACCGAATTATATGACAGTTCCAGCAGCCTTAAAGGAACTTGAAAAGATAGAAATGGTACGTCAACTGGATAATGTATACAGACTGGATCATGCAGTAACAGCTAATCAGAAAACGATATTAAATGCGTTTGGTCTGGATGCGAATCACATAAAATACTATGCATCCGAGTTGAGTAAAGAATTGAAAAAGGCGGAATAGAGAGGAGAAAAAGATGGCACGAACAAGAAAAACGAGCAGGGAAGCTCTGGATGAAAAGATTAAAAGAGCGGAAGCGGATGTAATCGCAGCGAAGAAAAGATATGACCATGCAACTGCAGTTTTGAAAGAGCTGTTGGACAAGCGGGATGCGATAAGGAAGGATGAAATCCTGTCAGCAATCGTAAAGAGCGGACGGTCTTATGAGGAGATAATGAACTTCCTGAATGTGGGAAAAACAGAGGAATAGATGAGGAATGCACCACAGCCGCGGCTGTGGTGCGAGTTTTAGGCGGAAAATTTCTGGAAGTTCACAGAGACACAGCATAAATATTTGGATTTTTATACTGCGAATTCATGATATTGCTCTCACCCTAACACAGTGCTATACTTAAACCACTATAAAAGGAGCTGATCTTGTAAAGAAGAAACGATAAGTTTTTGGAATTAATTATGAAGTAGAATATTTGGATAATGGATAATATCAGAGAGGGCAATGAGTAGTGGACATTTGCTTAATAATGTTAAAAACTTGAATTGAGGAGTGAAGAATATGACTTTTAAAGACTTGTTTAGACGCTGGGGATTAAATAGTATTAAATTAAATGTTGGTTTTGCGGAGGTGGAATTTGGAGCAACAGAAGATGATCAAACAGCAGCATGGGATATGTATGTTGAACTGATTACTCGCATTACAACACAATCGTTGGATGATACAGATGGCGATGAGGAGACAGCATTAAACAGTATCTATCAGTTGTTTCCAATTACAAGAGAGATTTTGAAGAGTAAAGGACGTAATGCGGAGAATTTTTCAAAAATTGCAATAATAGTGCTGAACCAAATAATACGACCATTTACTGCAAAGTGGCATAAAAAGAAATTAAATGGAGCATTTTCCAATCAAGATGAGTGCATATTATTTAGAACAGAACTAAAACAATTACAATCAGAGCTTATTTGCTACAGTAAATTGCTGGCAGAGGTGGCTAAGGTAGAAGATTTATCTTGTTTTTTAGAAGATTGAATAAATGGAGGAACAGATGTCTGGCTATACGAAGCATGTGTATGAAGAAGATTTGCAGGAAACGAAAAAACAATTAGTGAAATATGTGGATGATATTATTCCTTTATTATCTGAGGAATATGATTTTGATGAAATTCTGAAACTTGTAAAGAAATATTATCCTTTTGAATGGAGAATGCTGGAAGAAAAGTATCAATATTATTGTAAAAAAGATAAAACTATAGAAAAATTTCATGGAAAAAAACGATATAATGCTGATTCTCCAGAAATAATCTTAAGAAAATTGTCCAGTATAAATAGGTTATTAATGCCAGATACTATTAAAAGAAGACAGGAGACTTTTTCTATTCAGAAACAAAAAGAATATAAAAATCTTTTGGATAAAAGACGTCTTCCTAAAATCGAAAAAAGACAAGAAAAAATAGAAAAAGCGAAGAAACGTGCGCAGGAAATGGAACCGGAGTTTCTTGATGCATTGATGGGATTATATGATAGAAATAACACAAGTCAAAAAGATAAGGTGTATATTTTTTTAGAGTTAGAAAAATACTATTGTAAGAAGACGATAATTTTTTTCAAAAAAGTTGCGGACAGTGAATACAACCGTCAGTTAAGAAATATGGCTTTTGAGCATTTACAAAGTCTGGGGCATTATACGTTTTTGAGAAAGCAAAAATATATGCAGATACATACCAAAAAAAAGAAAAGGAAGCAACGTATTAAAGAAACGGCATATGAAGTTTATAATATAAAAGCGATTCCACAGGAATTAGAATATCGTATAGAAAACTCAAAAGAACAGAAAATAAAAACTTATGATTATTTTATTTCACATAGTAGCGTTGATTATGAATCCGTGCAAAGATTAATTACTCTTTTAAATAAGGATAATAAAAATGTATATTGTGACTGGAAAGCAGATAATAACTATTTAAAAAGACGTTTGGTTTGCAAAGCAACTCAAAATGTTATTAATAAACGAATTGAACAGTCTAAAAAGATATTATTTGTGGATTCGGATACTTCCAGAAATTCGTGTTGGGTAAAATATGAATTAAATTATGCTGATCAGCGGGGAAAAGAAATTTTAGTTTTGAGAAAAGATTCTATTGATAATAGTAATATCTGTTTGATGGCTTTAAATGATAAATGGTTCATAGATTCGAATTATGAAAATATTTTACAGTTATAGTTTTATTGTACAGCCGAAAAATAGTATGATAAAATAATACATCAAAGAATCTGGTATTGATAGTGTTTTAAATATACTTAAGATACATTATTATTGAATCATTTGAAATTTGTATTATAAAAATAGTCTTAATAGAAAAAAACAAGATATAAGAATACAGATAAATTGGGAGGGAGTCGTGGTATATGAGAAGGACGGTATTTATTTCGTATTATCATGGAGATCAGGAAGCTGTAAATAAGTTTATTAGGGACTTTTCTGATGTTTTTATACCAAAAGCTGTAGGTATTAAGGATGGGGATTTTGTTTTCAACAGTGACAATCCGCAGTATATTATGAGACGAATCAGAGAAGAAAAGTTACAAGATTCGACAGTTACTATAGTGTTAATAGGAAGGTGTACTCACAGCAGGAGATATGTTGACTGGGAAATTAAGGCATCATTGCAACAGGGACAAACTTTGCCAAATGGATTAATAGGGATTAATTTACCATATATGGGAAAGGAAGGTGCTGCACCAGAAAGATTATTGGATAATCTACAACGAGACAGCCAGAAAAATAATCAAAATTATGCAAGATATTATACATATCCGTCATCGAAAAGTGAATTGCGAGAATGGATTGAAGATGCGCATAAGGCTCGAGAGAGTAGAGCATCGTTGATACATAATGGCAGGGATATGATGAAATATAATTCAAAATGTAGATTTCATGATGTAACGCATTAAAAAAAAAAGTAAGTGCCTCAAAACATGGCGTAGTGTAAATGTGAACTTCCAGTAATTCTTCCGCCTAGAGAAAAGGGACCAGATTGGGGTCAGACTGAGTTCCCAACATTGGGGTCAGACAGTGCGTCCAGCTAAGGGTATATAGTCCGGTGGGAAGAAGCCCCATTAAATAAGCTGCTAACCACAGCATTTGAAGCGAGTTTTGAGTCTGTCGCGGTAACGTTGCAGGCTAAGCGTGATTATTCCGAGGGCTTCTGAGCCATCTGTCCGGACTTTGAGAGCCACCATTCCGGAGAATGAGAGCCAGCCAAATTTTCTGATTTTGGTTTGATAATAGTATCTGTCAGAAAAGCCCTTGTAAAGGCTGCTAACGCCCCGCTAATGCGGCTTCGGCCTTGACAAGCACTGTTCTGTCAAATAACCAATAATCAAGCAAAATCATAGTGGCTCTAAGATGACCGGACAGGCGGCTCTGCCGCACCGTAATATTCAAGAAGACAAGGTTGATAGAATTTGGAAGATTTGCGGAAGCAAACAGAGCCAAGCGAGGAGAACCCAAACCTGAGACATTCGATTTTCTGGGATTTACACACTACTGTTCACATGGCAAAAACGGTAAGTTCAGAGTAAAGAGGAAAACCAGCAGGAAGAAGTTAAGCCATAAATGCAAGGAAGTTCACGAGTTGATAGGAGAAATGAGAACATTACCCGTGAAAGAGATAGTGAAGAAACTTAATCAGATTCTTGTTGGATATTATCATTACTATGGAATCACAGATAATTCAAGGTCAATAACATCCTTCCGATACAGGGTGACGAAGAGCCTGTTCTTCTGGATGAACAGAAGAAGTCAGAGAAGAAGTTACCAGTGGAGTGGATTTCTGGACATGCTTACAAAGGCATATCCACTAGCTAAACCGAGAATATATGTGAGCATATATGGATAGCTGTAGAATAATTAGTTCCGTAAAGAGCCGGATGCGGAAAAGCCGCACGTCCGGATCTGTGAGAGGCACACCAAGTAATTGGTGTGTCTACTCGACCAGGAAGAAAGAGTAAAAAGAGTAAAAGAGCCATAAAAATTATATAAAAGAAGTATAAAATTCTGCGTTGAAGATGGGTAAATTCTCAAACATGAGTATTGGCTGAGAATAGGAAATTGGAATCTAACCCCATGAGAGGCACCGATAGGGAGGAATAAAAACGTAGAAACATCAGATAAAAGTTTACTACAAGGTTTCTAAAATCAAAAACAGAAAAAATGGAAGAAGAATTAATCTATAAAGAATATGATATGTTGCATCAGGAAATAGAGCAGAAGATATCGTTACAAAATAATCTGCTGATTTTTATGATAACGACGACAGTGACGATAATTACTTTAGCAATAAAAAGTGATAGTCTTTTGTTATATTTGTTTCCTTTTTTTATTATTATTCCAATAACGAGCAGGATTGCATACTATAGAATGGCGATGGCAAAAATATCTGCATATATGATAGTGTTTCTAGAGCCGAAATTAAATGGAATTTCATGGGAAACGCGTAATGTTCAGTTTCTAAGAAGATATAACAGTGGAAAAAGAAATGATAGAAAGATTCAATTAGACTATTATGAATGTCCGGTATTAGGTGTCATATGCTATTTGTTATATTTGTTGAACTATGAACAGTTAAACATAAATAATTTGAAAGATGGAATAATGATATTTGGACCAGCTTTGTTGGTTTTTATGGTAATACACATGACATATAAAATAAATAGTCTCGACAGAAGTCGAGAAAAGATGATAGATGCATGGAGGAAAATAGAATCAGAAGAGAAATTAAGGAAAATGTAAGTCCTCAAACGGTTCTTTCCATCATTAGTTGAATTTAGGAAAAGAAAATTGGGGTCAGACACCTGGTACTAGATTCAGGAAAAGCTAAAAATTTTTGTATAGAGACCGTTATTATCCAGATCATCAGACACGCAAAGTGTTTAATGACATTTTGGGATTTCGGGCTTTTTGCGATAGCTATGATCAGATATTGGACGAAGATTCTTCACAGTTACGTATTGCTGATATGCCAAGCGGAAAAGCTATAGATGATGGATACAGAGGCGTTCATGTGTACTATCAAAAAAGCGGAAAACATTATCCTATAGAAATTCAGTTTAATACTCTGTTTGACAGACAGCTGAATAATTGGCTTCACGATTACCTGTATAAGAAAAGTTATCCAATAGAGACAGGATGTATCATGCGTGAGAAGTATGAAAGTGGATTGATTCGGAATGAGCATGAATGTAAGAAGGTGCTGAATAATGTGTTATCTGGTAGCGAAAGATCGTGATGCGCATGGTTGTTTTGTTCTGAAAACAACTCATGGAAAGCATCTTGTAGAATTAAAAAGGGAACTGAATAAGGCAGTTGGATATAAAGGTGTACAGCTTGTAACAATCAGTAGGCCAACAGCGTATGGTGAGTATGCACCGTATCATTTTGTGGATACAGAGCAAGAGTTTCAGACACTTGTAAAAGGATTCCGTCCATAAAAATAATGTCGTAGGAATATCAAGAATCTGAAACTTGAAAGACAGATCAATATCAGATTAAGGATGTAAATGGAGCGGTTATAAAAAATGTTATCCATGAGTGGATGAAATTTACAAGCGAAGAACAAAAGGATAATGGAATGGTTTTGTGTGGTAGATATGGAAGTTGATGGAGAGTATGAGCAAATGGTTAATATACATCTGTTGAAACAATTTTATTAGAAAAAAATTCTGATCTGTTTAACAGGATTGAAGAATTTAGAGAATAACCACATTGTGAACTTTCGAAAAAAGCTCTCCTAAACAAATTTTAGGGCTGAGGAAAATAGTAGAATGTTATTTGATAAAAATTTATTTGAATCGAAATATGTGCCGGCAGAACAAAGAACGCCAGTTGATACTTTGATATTGATTGGAAATGGATTTGATATTTGGCAGAATTTAGATACAAGCTACAGATCATTTGAAAGATATTATGAGGCACATTTGGATGAGGTGTTGGAGCGTTTTCATTTAAAAAAATATACAAAATATAATGATGATGAAACCATTGCAATTGATTCAGAAGGCAATACAATTACTTATTCAGATGTAGAACTGTTTTATGGAGATCCGTTTAAACTCCAGAAATTGGATCATACATTCTGGTGGAATTTTAAGACGTCTATGGATAAAATAGACGATCAGCAGATCAATTATTTTTTTGGAAGAGACGGAGTAAAAAACATTAAAAGATGTGCAGAAAATGCACAGAAAATATTGAAGGAACTGTTCCGGGACTGGGTTGGAACGATTCACATTAGTGAAGAAATTTCGAAGTATGCATTTGGTGATAATGTATTGTTTGTTAATTTCAATTATACAGATACATTGTTAAAACGGTTTGGTGTGAAGGCGGTGAATGAATTTCATATTCATGGCATGGCAAATGAGAAAGAGTCTATTATTGTAGGACATGCGACACATCCGGAGTATCCATACGAACCGTTGAGAATGTTCAAAAACAAACCGTGAATGGAAGGGTTGTATTATATAGAAGAATTTCTGTATAATTCAGATAAACATATAGAGGATAACTATATGAAACTGCAAATATTTTGCGGGTTGCATGGCGTTCGAATTGAGAATATCAAAAAAATTTTTGTACTGGGGTTGGGCTTTGGAGATGCTGATCTGGGTTATATAAAGCATTTGATATACGAAACACAGGGGATTTCAGAGGACCCGGAATCGTATTTGGAACAAGAGGAAAAGGCATATCTGGATAGTCTGGACTCTGATGGTATTATGCATATCAATATGCAGTATGCTTTCAGCCACAGGGAACGTGTGATGCAAAAGAAGCCAATCAGTTTTCCAGAGCATGAACGTTTGGATGAGATGATAAAACCGTATGTGGAGGATCCTTATCAGCATGTGGAAAGAGATGTACAGCTACGGTTGGAAGCAGCTGGTGTAAGGCGGCGTTTTCGGAAAGAACAGGAGGAACGTAATCAAAAGATACGGCGGGAATATTTGCGTATGTTGAATAAAAGGATGCATTTGGGAATGCTCACGCCGGTGGAGGCATTTTTGGAACATGACCCTAAGATACCCTATGATAATTCCGGCACAGAATGGCATATTTCATATTATAGTGAAGAAGATCGCAAACGGATTGATGCGGTAATGCAAAGTTATGGATGTGAGAATTATACACTGCATCCGGATATAGCACAGTGTATTGAAACATTCAAAAAGTGACTTATTGGGTTCTGGTACGCTTACCATAGTTACGAATCGCTGATATGTCAACTGGAAAAGCAGTGAATGACGGATGCAGAGCAAGAGTTTTAGACCCTTGTAAGAGACCCTCATCCATAGACCAGGGTTTGGCATGGATTGGAATCATGTGAAATACCGTGCGGAATAAATTAGCAAAATCTTGAAGGGGGTACAGTGATGTGATATGGGGAGTATGCTACATATACGTTTATAGAGAATGAAACGGAATTTGAAAAACTGGTTCAAAAGATGAGATAAATATAGGTAAAGCTTGCACCACAGCTTGTGCGAATAATACCAATGTAAGAATTCATAAACACACATAAAATTATTGAGACCAAAAAGTTTTCATGATATCATTATTGGTAGAAAATAGTGATACTGTGGAAGCTTTTTTATATAGGGAGTGTGTGTGATGGGAATATTAGTGAATCCAGATAATTTGGCTTTTCAGGTAGCATTGAATTCCGAGATATATGTTGATAAAAGCGGACTTATTAAGTATACGAATAAAGTTTTGAATACATTGCAGGCCTATATTTGCAATAGCCGTCCGAGAAGGTTTGGAAAATCTATTACAGCGAATATGCTTACAGCTTATTACAGCAGAGGCTGTAATTCAGAAGGAATGTTCGCCGGATTGGAAATTGGTAAAAGTGCAGATTTTAAGAAGCACTTGAACCAGTATGATGTAATACATCTTGATATCCAATGGTGTATAGAGCCAGCTGGTGGACCTGAAAGGGTGGTTTCTTATATTTCGGAAAAGACGATTGCGGAGCTTGCGGAATACTATCCAGGTGTATTGAAAGAGAAGACGGATTCTTTGCCAGAAGTGTTGTCTCGTATTAATGGTGCAACTGGAAAAAAATTTATTGTCATCATTGATGAATGGGATGTCCTTATTCGTGACAAGGACGTTAATAAAAGGGTACAGGAAGAGTATATTAATTTTCTCAGGACAATGTTCAAAGGAACAGAACCAACAAAATATATTCAACTTGCATATCTTACTGGCATTCTTCCAATTAAAAAGGAAAAAACTCAGTCGGCATTAAATAATTTTGATGAGTTTACAATGCTGAGCGCAAGCAATCTGGCTCCGTATATTGGTTTTACAGAAGCTGAAGTGAAAAAGCTGTCAGAAAAATATCAGCAGGACTTTGCTGAAGTGAAGCGATGGTACGATGGCTATCTTCTGAAGGATTACCAGATTTATAATCCCAGAGCCGTTGTCAGCGTAATGCTAAGGGGGGAATACAGGAGTTACTGGTCAGAAACAGCATCCTATGATGTGATTGTGCCTTTGATTAACATGAACTATGATGGGCTGAAAACAGCTGTTATTGAGATGCTTTCCGGAGCCGAAGTCAAGGTGAATGTGGCAACTTTTCAAAATGATACGGAAGATATTAAAAGTAAAGATGATGTATTGACTTATATGATCCATTTAGGATACCTTGGTTATAATGAGATCAGGAAGACTGCTTTTGTACCAAATGAGGAGATACGGCAGGAGTTGACGACTGCTGTTGAGAGTAAAAAGTGGAATGAAATGCTGATATTGCAGCTGAATTCGGAAAATCTGCTGGATGCTACATTGGATATGGATGGTGTGGCGGTTGCAGAAGAGATTGAAAAAATCCATAACGAGCATGTGTCAGTAATTCAGTATAATAATGAGAATTCCTTGAGCAGTGTGCTTACAATTGCCTACTTAAGCGCAATGCAATACTATTTTAAGCCAATCCGTGAATTTCCTACAGGACGAGGATTTGCTGACTTTGTATTTATCCCAAAGCCAGAGTACAAAAATGATTATCCGGCATTGCTTGTGGAATTGAAGTGGAACCAGAATGCGCAGACTGCATTAACACAAATTAAGACAAAAAAGTATCCTTCTTCGATCTTGAATTATACAGGTGATATTCTTCTTGTTGGAATCAATTATGATAAAAAAAGTAAGGAACACCAGTGCCTGATTGAGAAGTACGAAAAAGATTGATTTTGCCAGAACAGTGCCGAATGAAAATAACTTAAAAGGGCAGGTGTGGATGTTCTCCACAACCTGCCCTTTCGTGAGGGGAATGTATCAGAAACCTGTAAGTCGGAATACCATTAATTCGCTTGCAGAGTCGTCGTCACGGTCCTGTGTCATAAGAACCATCACAGAACCATCCTCTGCAACTTTCATATCTTCAATCCAGGGGTATCTGGTTCCAAACATATCGTAGCAGTCTACTTCGGCGAGGAGAGTTCCGTCCTTTGACCAGAAGTAGAATTCTCGCATATTTCCATCTGCTGCAATATAGCCATTCGCTGTCTCAGCTATTCCCGTGAGACTTCCGAAATAAGCAGGATCCTCGTGCTGGTCACCGCCAAGAAGCAGCTGCTGGTTGCCATCCAGATCATAAACTGCTATTTTCGATGGGGTGTCATCTCCTGCAAGACGTCCGTATACCATAATATGATCATTGCTGATCTCAACCAGGCTGACAAATTTAAAAATACCGGTTCGTGCCTCGTCATCATTCATGGAGGTTAAGATCCAGGGCTCTGTAAGCACGCTGCCGTCCTGGAAGGTTACTTTTTCCGTATCATAGCCAAGGTAGCTGGTAATGCCCCAGGCACCGGATGGGTGTACAGACAGGTAACCACTTGTGCCGGTCTCCAATATGGTCTGCCCGTCTTTCATAACAATTCCTTTTCCACCGTTACGGGAAATATAAAGTTTTCCGTCCGTGTCTGTAAAAAGATCCATTCCCTGCTCGTCCATTGTATCAGAAGAAAGAAGATTCAGGGTGCTTCCAGTATATTCGTAAGTTTCCAGAGTATTATTCAGCTGATGATACATCCGGTCTCCAGATATTGCAAACTGGTGACGCATGATCTCAAATCCGTTCTGGGAAACACTAAATGGAATATACTCCGGAGTGACGGTATAATCTCCAACAGCTATACTCTGCGGAGCCGGTGTGAATGGAGTTCCATCCCAGGGGTAAGGTGATTCCACATTGCCAGTGTCCTCTAATTTCAGTTCCAGATTGTTAAAAACATTTCTGACAGAATCATTTTCTTCTCCGGAAATGATAACTTTGTAGGTCACACCGGATGGCTCGTGACGATAAATGTAGTAAATTCTGTCAAAATTGTCTGTGGTTCGTATATAATCCACATCACCAATGGTTGTTTTTTCAATAGTGCCGTCTGCATAGTCATGAAGATCGATATCGGAGGTCTGCAGATATTTGCGGAAAGAGTAGCTTGATTCTTCATTTGCTTTAATGGTGAAATCATTTTGTGAACTGTCCTTGTCATCACCTTCAAATACGCTGACGGAGCAGGTGTATTCATAATCGCTGATATCATTCGGATCATAGCTCCAGTCATCTGGAAGGTTAAGTTTGAACAGGGTTACGTCAATGGTGTTGTCACTTTCTCCGTGAACGGTGAGAGCGCTACTGGCAGTCAGAAGCACAAGTCCGGTCACAAGAGGTAGTATTTTCCATAATTTTTTTCTCATATTTAGCACCTCTTTTCTATGTGGAATGTTTTGTATTTTTATTTTCCCAGATTTTGGAGACGTTGTCACTGACACAAATGACAGGTAATCCGTAAGGAAAGCGTTATTGCTGGAAAAAATGCGGATATCCGGAAGCAGCAAATGGGAATAAAAGTAATTTGTCCGGCATAGGCTATTGAAAAAAGGATATTTGGCATGATATCAATTGGCCTGTGTATGATCGTAAAAAATGAGGAGGCGGTACTTCGCAGAATCCTCACGCCGATGAGCAAGCTTGTGGACAAAATCTATATTTGCGATACCGGATCGGTGGATAAAACGAAGGAGATTGCCAGGGAGTTTACCGATGAGGTTTATGATTTTTTGTGGAATGATGATTTCTCAGCTGCCCGCAATTTTATTACGGAAAAAGCAGATACGGATTATTGGATGTGGCTGGATGCAGATGACGTCATTACGCCGGAAAATCAGGAGAAGCTGCTCAGGCTGAAAGAGAGCATGGATTCAGACACGGATGTGGTTATGATGGATTATGCAGTGGGATTTGATGAATGGGATCATGTTACTTTTTCTTATTATAGAGAGCGTATTATGAAGACTTCCCGGAATTTCAGATGGCAGGGGCGCGTCCACGAAACGGTTGTTCCGGCGGGGAATATTTTATATTCGGATGTGGTGATTGAGCATCGGAAAATAAAGGCTGGAGAGTCTTTTCGCAATCTGCATATATATGAGCAGATGATTGATTCCGGTGAAAAAATGGAACCGAGACATTTCTTTTATTATGGGCGGGAGCTTTTTTATCATAAGCAATATGAGTATGCAATTTTAATTTTAAAAAAATTTCTGGAAGAACCAGATGGCTGGATAGAGAATAAACTGAACAGCTGTCTGGTTCTTTCCTGCTGTTATCAGGCAATGGGAGAGAATGCAGCTGCTTTTGATATACTTTTTTACAGCTTTACGATGGATGTTCCGAGAGCGGAGATCTGTTGTGAGATAGGAAGATTGTTTATGGAAAAAAGGGAGTATGTGACGGCTGCATATTGGTACCAGCAGGCTCTTCTTGCGCCACGGAAAAAGAAAAACGGCGGTTTTTATATTGCAGACAGTCATGATTTTATACCGGCGATACAGATGTGTGTATGTCTGGATAAAGCGGGAAGGCACAGGGAGGCGTTTGAATTTCATAAAAAGGCAAGAGTATTGAAGCCTCTGCATCAGGCAGTTATTGGAAATGAGAAGTATTTCAGGGATGTTTGGGGGATGGAGTGAGAGGGAAAATTCACCTGTATTGTTAGTATTTCATATATTGATAGTGAATATCTAAGCTGTTATGGGAGAATGTGTATGTTTTTTGATCGTCATAATCAGAAAAATTCTTCTGAAAAGGAAGCTTCCGGTGATATTACCTGTACATCCTGTTTTGGAAACAATAATCGCTGCGGCTGCGATTGCGGTTGTCCGGGACAGGGAGCCACAGGGCCTCGTGGTGCAACCGGTCCTATGGGACCTATTGGTCCAAGAGGGTGTCCCGGTGTGACTGGTCCTATGGGACCAAGAGGATGCCAGGGAGCAGTAGGCCCTGCAGGTCCTATGGGCCCGCAGGGAGAGCCTGGTATGCCAGGCGTTATGGGGCCTGCCGGAGAAGC
>OHDQ01000301.1_pt1 | contig 23937 bp, 28 predicted proteins | sample 1606421 | NCBI WGS metagenome assembly OHDQ01 (sample SAMEA3879589, study PRJEB24766) | human gut metagenome | biome: human-associated habitat; feature: feces | place: USA | collected 1985/1987
TGGCGGGAATGGAAGAAAAACGGATTGAAGAAATTATTAAAAATGAGGAATTGCTATCAGCATAATGTAGCGTGAAGGAAAAGCCGTTCAAATAGATGTTCATTTGGATGGCTTTTTCTCCATTTTCAGATAAATGGAGAACAGCTTCTCCTTGAACAAAAGGAGAAATTATAAATGCGTGAATTTGAAAAGTATCTGTGTAAATAAACATGGAAAAAACAAAAAGTCGGTAATTGAAATCAATCAGGCAAAGATTGATGAGAATCTGAAATACGCAGGATATAATCTCCTGGTGACATCTGAATTGGATATGGAACCCCTGCAGATATACCACATATATCACAACCTCTGGAAAATAGAAGAGTCCTTCCGCATCACCAAATCTTATCTCGATGCACTGTATCTGACAGAAAAAGAGATTGAAATTATCTTTGAGTTCACCATGCTGATTGACAGCTGAGTACTAGAGCGTGTTGAAAAAGGCTTTCTGCAAGATGTGCGTCACAATTTGTGGGAGATTTTGCCCGGATGAGGGCGTCGTAGCGGGCTACGACAACCGAATTCGGGTGAAATCTCCCGCAAAGTGGGGCGTGCAGATTGCAGGAATGATTTTTCAAACACGCTCTAGGTTTTGAGAGAAACGACGGAAGTCAGGTATGAGAGTATATTCAACAGAATGGTAGATAAATTGTAATAATCCTGATATAATAATATCGAATAAATCCGAAAGAATACGAAAACGATAGAAAGAAGGAATTAAAATGAGTACGAAAGCAGAACAGGCAATTGCATTTCATGACAAAGGATACAATTGTGCACAGGCAGTCGCATGTTCATTCTGTAAAGAGTTCGGAGTGGACGAGGAAGAAATGTTCCGTATTGCAGAAGGATTCGGACTTGGCATGGGAATGATGGAGGTGTGCGGCGCACTTTCCGGAATGATGATGATCATTGGTCTGCAAAATAGCGTGGGAAACCTGGATAAAGGTAAGGCGACAAAAGGCGACACCTACAAAAAAGTCAGAGAGTATGCTGCGAAATTTAAAGAGCAGAACGGCTCATATCTCTGTAAAGAATTAAAGGGTGCAGAGACAGGCAAAGTTCTCAGAAGCTGCCCGGACTGTATCCGTGATGCGGTGGCACTTACAGAAAAATATCTGGCTGCACAAAAAGACATGGAAGAATGACAGTAGTCCTTCAGTTAAATAAATAAAACCCAAAAAGAAAACCCGTCAGGGCAGCTGGCATAAAACCAGCCGTCCTGACGGGTTTTGTAATACATAAAATTATTCGGTTACTTTTACGAACTGACTGTTGTACAGATTCTGATAGAATCTGCCTTTGGCCATAAGTTCATCATGAGAACCCTGTTCGATGATACTTCCGTCTTTCATAACAAGAATTTCATCGGCATTGCGGATCGTGGAGAGACGATGAAACTGGTACGTCCTTCCATAAGACGGTCACGAGGGACTGAACCTTCTGATGGTAAATGACAGAATTCCGGCTGGTGCAAAGTATCAGGAGTAAGTAAAAGTAGATTGACAGATAATACAGAAAAGCGTATTATAATAATAAGAGGTGGGATTTCCCACACGAAATACTTGCGTAGGAGGTGTTGATAATGGAAGCAATGAAAGATTATGTTGCCCATCTGGATAACAAAAAAAGAATTACGCTCAGAGGAGCTGCTTATCAGTATTATAATGTAAAAGAATACGGAAATGGCTGCATTATTCTGGAACCTCGGGAACTGGCAGTGCCAGAGAGCATTTCAGCCAGAACTCTGGCAGATATGGATCGTGCAGTAAGTAACTTTAAGAGAGGCGATGTTTCTCCGGCTATTGACCTGTCAGATTTTTAAAAGGAATAAGAGATGAATTTTAATATACGAATGGGAATTCCTGAAATGCAGGAACTTTGGTTAGATCTGCAGGAGAAATATCGTTCCGGTAATATAAAAAAGAAGGAAGAACAGTTGTATAAAAAATGGGGAAAAGCTTTAAAGCTGTTGTCGGCTGATCCGGGTTATCCGAGTCTTCAAACCCATGAAATAGAGCCATTATCCAGACGTTATGGAATGAAAGTGTGGCAGTCTTATCTGGAAAATAAAACCAGTGGTGCAATGAGAATGTACTGGGTTTATGGACCAGACCAGAAAGATATTACAATTATCGGATTGGAGCCACATCCGGAAGATAAGAAAAATGGCGCATACGACCGAATTTCACTGTCAGATTTGTAGAATAAAACTGAATATGCATGTGCCCAGCCGTTTCTATTATAAAGTGTATGAAGAGAAACGCGATTTCTACGAACAGTTTTATGAACGCCTTGAAGAAGCAAAAAACTTCTGAGTCTTGGTGTATAGCCAGAAACTCAGAAGCTTTAGAATTTTAGTTGCTTTTTGAATTAAGTTCAGTAAGAAGCTGATGGATGGTTTTATTCAGAACCGGATGACGGTAATATGGCGCAATTTCATCCAGCGGTTTCAGCACAAAATCACGGTTTTCCATATCAATATGTGGAATATGGAGATCCGGTGTATCAATGATTTCATTGTCATAAAACAAAATATCCAGATCGAGGGTACGAGGCCCCCAGTGGATGATACGTTCTCTGTTGGCTGCCGCTTCCAGTTCATGAAAACGGTCAAGCAGCTCTTCAGGAGTCAGAAGCGTGCGGAGACGAAGTACACCATTGAGGAACTCATCCTGTTCTACATCTCCATATGGCTCTGTGACAAGATATTCTGATACAGCTTCGACTTCGCAGTCCGGAGTGTCCTTAAGACCCTGAATGCCATCATCGATATATTTCTTCTTATCTCCGAGGTTGGAGCCAAAGGCAACATAAGTGGTATGCCAGCCGCGGGTAATTTCAACGGCGACTGTATCCAGTGGAAGTCCGACCGGCGCCCATGGTTTTTCGATACGCAGAGTAATTGCATTCATCAGTGGGAATTCATGCAAAAGCATCTGACTGACTTCTCCATAGTGAATGGAAGCAGTCAGATCGTCTGTCAGACCGGCTTTACGTGTACTGGTATAAAGTTTGGCTGATACGACGAATTTCTGACCGAATACATTTTCCTCCGGAAAAACTCCGTGGTTAGCAAAAATCTCAAGGTTTTTAATCTCAATAATATCCATTTATTTTTAATCCTTTTAATTATTTCTTTATTTGATGTTTCTGCCGAGAATCGCTTCGGTCATCAGTACGGCACGTCTGTTTTCTTTTACATCATGGACTCGCACGAAAGCACAGCCTTTCATAACTCCAATGACAGAAGTGGCAATTGTTCCTTCGACACGCTGGCCAACCGGAAGATCGAGTGTAAGACCGATCATGGATTTACGGGAAGTGCCGAGAAGTACCGGGAATCCGAGATGCTGAAAAAGCTCCAGATGATCCATGGTTTCAAGGTTCATTTCATATGTTTTTCCAAATCCGACACCCGGGTCAAGAATAATACGTTCATCTTTGATGCCTGCCTTGCGCACGATGTTTACGCATTCCTGCGTTTCGGTAAGCATGTCGGTGAGAAAATTGTTGTATTTTGTGTTGGCCTTGTTGTGCATCAGACAGCAGGCTACATCGTGTTTGGCTATTACACCTGCCATTTCCGGATCATATTTCAGTCCCCATACATCATTGACAAGATCAGCGCCTGCCTGTACGGCAACGTCAGCAACACTTCCTTTATATGTATCTACAGAAATCGGAACATCAAAATGTTTGCGAAGCGCCTCAATGATCGGAACGACACGGGCCGCCTCTTCTTCGGCGCTTACCGGAGTATGTCCCGGTCGGGTGGATTCTCCGCCGACATCCAGAATATCAGCACCCTCGGCAATCATTGTCTCAGCATGCTTCAGAGCATGATCCATAGAGTCCCATTTACCGCCATCAGAGAAAGAATCCGGTGTGACATTCAGGATTCCCATAATATAGGTTCTGTTTTTTACGTCAAATTCACGATTTCCAATTTTCATTTTAAAGATTCTCCTTTTAATATCGAATCGTCATATTTTTCTTCTCAGGAGCCCAGTAACATTCTTTTTCGGCAGAACATAAAAAACAATTGCGGGATTTTTTGTCTGCTTCATAAATAATCTGGCTGAGTATCGGAAGATTTCCGGTGGAAGAACGATGTTCTCCGATTGCCGTCAGAATCTGAGCTTTTTCTGATTCTGAGAAGTTTAGATCTGCTAAAATCTGCCCTGCAATGGTGACACCTGCTTCATCGTGCGGTGTACCGTTTGTGTACTGTTCGGCACGGCCAATATCATGGAGAAGGGCAGTACAGTAGATCAGTTCACGGGAACAGTCAAGATTTCGCTCCAGCGCAAAAATGTAGGCCAGTCTTGCTACATCCAGAAAATGCTCCGGGGTGTGGCGGCAGAAAATACGGTCAGATTCCAGAGGGCATTCAGATGTTTTTGATAAAGCGGATGCTGCCAGATGGCCTGAACTCTTGTCATACCAGCAGACATCAGTCTTTTACCATGGAGAGGAATTGCTTCTGAAGTCCACGGTCTGTCCTGAAATCCCCTCGTGTTACAGTAGTGATGGTCTTACTGCCTGGCTTTTTAATGCCGCGCATTGTCATGCAGGTATGTTCGGCCTCAAGCATGACCATAACGCCTCTGGGATTCAAAGCACGCTCCAGAGCATCTGCAATCTGTACAGTCAGACGTTCCTGAATCTGAGGCCTTCTTGCATAGACATCTACGGTGCGGGCAAGTTTGCTGAGTCCGGTAACTCTGCCGTTTGGTATGTAAGCAATGTGAGCATTGCCGTAAAATGGCATCAGATGATGCTCGCACATGGAATAGAATGTGATGTCTTTTTCAAGGACCATTTCGTTATTTTCTACTTCAAATTGTTTGGCGAGGTGCTGATCTGCTTTCTCATCCAGACCACCGTAGATTTCCATGCACATACGTGCAATGCGGTCCGGGGTATCTTTCAGTCCTTCACGTTCTGTATCTTCACCGATTCCTTCAAGGAGAAGTCGGATTGCCTGTTCTACTTTTTGTTTGTCTACCATAAAAAAACAATCTCCTATTATAATGATATTGTGTATCGTGGAGATTGTCTGCTTTTTGTCAATGTATTTGTAAAATAAAACAAAAAAAGATATCTCCAATTGTGATAGAACGTATGTCGAAAAACGTATCCCTACACAATATGAGATAACCTCTTATATTGTCGCAACGGGTGCGGATCCTATACCGTAAGACGGACTTATTACCCGTCTTCCGTCGTAGTACTATGAAAGTTTCGACGTTTTCAAATTTCCTCATACATCTCAAATCACTCAGATACCTAAAAAACCTTGATTTTATTGGAAAATTTAATGTCCTCACAGGGCATTTTTTTATTAAAAAAATTTTTGATACGCTGTATAATAATAGTACTACATAGTACTTTATCAGGAGGAGCATATGGCATACTAATTACGACAGGATAAAAAGAAAAAAGGAACTTATCTGAAGATGTATGAAAGTTACTAGGACAAAGAAAAAAAGCAGCCTCGTTCAAGAAATATCGAAAGCTTTGGATATGTCTCCGATCTCATTTCCAATGAGATTCCAGACCCGGTTTCTTATTACCAGAAATATGTGGAGAAAAAGAACAGAAAATACGCAGACTTTGTTCAGCAAGGTTTTCTTTGACTGCACAAACTACTACTTTGAAATTGACCTTCCGAAGGAAGATAAGCAAAAAGGTCCTTCTAAAGAAAACAAGCATGAACCGATCATTGGCCAGGCTCTGCTTCTGTATGTAGATCTGGTTCCGCTTGCCATGCAGATGTATCCTGGAAATTTGTCAGAGAAACCATATGGACATACAGCAAACTCTAAAAAAGAATCAAGAAGAATTATTAAATAAAATGAATTTAAGAAATAACTCCTTGAGTTTTGAGGAAAATATGTCTCACATGATTGCATTAGGAGAATTTTCGGAAGCTGAAAAAAATTGAAAAAGATATATACTGGAATGTCAGAGAACCATCCGCTTTATCCAGCTCTGTCCAATGGTTCCAAATTTACACGTTTTAAATTTTCCATTGAGCGGCGTTAAAAATGTTAAATAATAGACATTTGTTATGATGAAAACAGCGCAAAAATATCAGATACACAAGAATAAAATAGCAATTATATAAGAATAATATAGTATAATGATAAAATATATCATATTTTGGAATACTATTGTGTTATAAAAATAACAATGATATAATGCATAATAACAGAAGCGATAAGTAACTTCTGCTGGAACATATAAACTGGCACAGTTTCAAAGGAGAGAACAGCGATGGCAAGATTTACATTACCAAGAGACATTTATCATGGAAAAGGATGTCTGGAAGAACTGAAAAATTTAAAAGGAAAGAAAGCAGTCCTTGTTGTTGGCGGCGGATCCATGAAACGTCAGGGTTTTCTGGACAAAGCAGTCAATTATTTAAAAGAAGGTGGAATGGAAGTTCAGCTGATTGAAGGCGTTGAACCAGATCCATCTGTAGAAACGGTTATGAAAGGTGCAAAAGTAATGCAGGAATTTCAGCCGGACTGGATTGTAGCCATGGGTGGTGGCTCACCAATTGATGCCGCGAAAGCAATGTGGACATTTTATGAATATCCGGATACAAAATTTGAAGATCTTATTACACCTTTTGGATTTCCAGAATTAAGACAGAAAGCCAGATTTGCGGCAATCCCATCCACATCAGGAACCGCTACTGAAGTTACAGCATTCTCTGTAATTACTGACTATAACACAGGAATTAAATATCCTCTGGCAGATTTTAATATCACCCCGGATGTAGCAATTGTTGATCCGGAACTGGTAGCAGAACTTCCTGTTAAACAGGTAGCATATACCGGAATGGATGCCTTAACACACGCAATTGAAGCATATGTTTCTACCTTGCACTGTCCATATACAGATCCGCTTGCATTACAGGCAATTGAAATGGTTCTGGCATATCTCCCGGCATCTTATAATAAAAATATGGAAGCGCGTGAGCAGATGCACTATGCACAGTGTCTGGCCGGAATGGCATTTTCTAATGCACTGCTTGGTATTGTCCATTCAATGGCTCATAAAACAGGAGCAGCATTTTCTACCGGTCACGTTCCACATGGATGTGCAAATGCAATCTATCTTCCTTATGTGATCAAATATAATGCGAAAGATCCGGTAGCGGCAGAACGTTATGCGGAAATCGCAAGAAGAATGGGACTGGAAGGAACCTGTCAGAAAGCCCTGATCAATAGCCTCTGTGAAAAAATCGACGAATTTAATGTAAGACTGAACATTCCAAAAACATTAAAAGATTTTGGAATTCAGGAAGATGAATTTAAAGAAAAAGTTGCAAAAATCGCAGAGCTTGCAGTAGGTGATGCATGTACCGGTTCCAATCCAAGAGCAATAGACCTGGCAAATATGGAAAAACTTTTGACATGTACCTATTACGGAACAGAAGTTGACTTCTGACAAATGGATTGAGCAACCTCACAATCAAATCAAACGATATATAATCAATGAGCAGGTCTGTTTCCGACCTGCTCATTTGTAGATGACAGCACCTTTTGAACAAAATCATTTATACATCTAAAAGTACTCCTTACATAAAGATACGCCTTACGCTCTTGATGTAAGAATAAGTAAAAGCTATAATTAACGGAATAGAAATAAAGAAATGATATGCCAGTGGAAGGAATCTTGAGGTATTTGTCACTATAAGCATATGCGATTCCACGACGGATAGAACCGAAGGCTGCACCAGTTCTGGCAAGTCTTGTTTCCTCTAATTCATCCTGAATCTTATACCATGGCATGGATATTGTGGCACAGGAAGAAAGTTTTAAATGCTCCGGTGTGATCCGGATGCAAAATCCCGGAAGGATGCAGATTTAACACAAATTTTCCTTGATCCGTCACCACAATATGGCCTGCATTATTTCCGCCATGATATCGGACCACCACATCGCCGGTTCTGCCAAAAGATCAATTACACGTCCTTTTCCTTCATCTCCCCAGTTAATACCGGTTACTGCTGTAAGCATAATAGTTCTATTATTTCACACCTATCAGAACGGAGATGTGAGCGCACTTTTATTGGAGTTATGTGGAAAAAGCTTGTTCGATCTGCTAAGGGAGGCTTATCTGATTCCCAGAAAATTCCAGCAAAAATCCGGTATTGCACCTGATGTTCCTATACATATAAGAAGTCTATCACCTACAAAGCTTCGGCTTCGTCTCAAGGCGGGGCCGAAGCTTTACTATAGTCTATCTCTATAACCAGTGAAAGAAATAGCATCAAAAAAATGGAATGGAACAATATCCCCCCGGGTGGCTTGTTGTGATAGAAGTTATTTGATATTATAATTTGGCAATTAAAAACAAACAGTTTTATATGATCTTGTTACTGTTGCAATACCCCTTCGCAATAGAGAGAAAGGAGAGTTCTGATGAATGTTAATATTATTTTATATGATGATTTTGAAACACTGGATGCTCTTGGAATAGCGAATATTTTTGGAAAAGCACCAGAACATTTTTACATTAATTATCTGTCAGTAAACGGAGGGATTGTCAGTAGCAGGCAGGGGGTTAAAGTCTGGACAGAAATATTGATACCCGATGAAGTTGAAGATATATTGGTGCTTCCCGGTGGCCATACCGCAAACAAACTGCTTCGTTTGGAACCAAATAAATTAAAAATTATTAAAGCAGCCGCGCAGGAAGCAGACATCTGCATGATGATCGCCAATGGGTCTTCTGTGTTAGCACAAACAGGACTTTTGTATCACAGACACATCGCAGATTATCCTGGAGAAGAGAACTGGAAACGAATGTTTACAGCAGAAATCAGACGGGAACAAAATGTAAAGTGGATCTCAGATGGGAAATATTACTCCAGTAGTTCCACGATGGCCGGATTTGATATGGCGTTGGGGGTTATCAGTGATATGGTGGATATTGAACTGGCTATTCATATTGCAAATGAGCTTGGATATGAATGGAATCAGGAAATGATGTTTTAATGTGCAGCAAAAAGAAGTGGCAGGTGTTAAAATGTTACAAAGTGTTTTAAAAAAATTAGGTTCCTTTCTTATCATTCTGTTAGGAATTACGTTTTTAAGTTTTCTATTATCTTATCTTTCGCCAAGTGATCCGGTAGAAATTATGATGAAGAAAAAGGGAAATATGGTATCCGAAGAAGTCATTGAACGAAAAAGAGAGGAATTGGGTTTGAACCAGCCACTTGTAGTTCAGTATGTGAACTGGCTGAAAGGAATTGTGAAAGGAGATTTTGGTACCTCATATAAATCAAATAAACCAGTATTACAGGAAATTCAAAAGTGTTTGCCTTATACGATTAAACTGACCTTACTTTCTATGTTTTTGACAATTGTGATTTCAACACCTTTGGGCGTGTTATGTGCGCGCTATAAAGATGGCTGGCTGGATAATATACTGCGTTTTGTGACCTATCTTTTTTCTTCATTGCCTTCATTTTTTCTGGCATTAGTGCTAATGTATTTTTTTGCGCTTAAATTGAAATGGTTTCCGGTAATTGCCAAAGGAAGCACTAGGGGAATTGTAATGCCTGCGCTAGTTCTTTCTTTAACATTGGCTGCGTGGTATATACGTCAGGTGAGAGCTATTGTACTTGGAGAACTGGAAAAAGAGTACATTGATGGGTTGCTGGCAAGAGGCGTCTCTGAAACTAAAATCATGTTTGGACATGTTTTGCGTAATTGCCTGATGCCCTTGGTAACGCTAGTCGGAATTTCTTTTGGAACAATGCTTGGCGGTTCAACGATAGTAGAAAGTATTTTTACCTGGCCCGGTGTGGGAAAAATGGCAGTAGATTCTATTACTTCACGAGATTATCCGGTAATTCAGGGATACGTGGTGTGGATGGCATTGATTTTTCTATTTATTAATGCGCTTGTCGAAATATCTTATTCACTGCTGGATCCCCGATTACGTAAAGGAAAGGGGGAGATATAAATGAAACTGTCAGCAGACAGAATAAAAATGCTAATGCTGTCTGTTTTAGCATTTGTGATTGTTTTTGGCGCACACATATGTAGATATGTGCTTCCATATAATCCATTTAAAACCAGCATGACAGAAGCATCTCTTCCTCCAAGTGCGGCACACTGGTTTGGCACAGATAATCTTGGCAGAGATGTGTTTTCCAGAGTTTTACAGGGAAGTCAGACCTCTTTATACGCAGCATTATGTGTGGTGGCAGTTGTTTTTGTAATTGGTACACTTCTGGGGGTAGTTGCTGGATATATGGGAGGAACTGTTGACGCTGTTATTATGAAAATAGTCGTCATTTTTCAGGCATTTCCAAGCTTTATTCTGGCAGTAGCTGTATCTGGAATGCTTGGTGCTGGTATGGTAAACGGAATGCTTTCATTATGTGCAGTTTATTGGACAACGTATGCAAAATTATCGCGTAGTCTGGTACTTCAGATGAAAGACGCTGATTATATCCGGGCTGCAAAATTATGTGGTGCAAAAAATCGCCATATTATTTTCCGGTATGTTTTGCCAAATGTAGTATCTCCGCTGGTAGTTACAGCAGCACTGGATGTAGGGAGTGTAATACTAAGTATGGCAGGATTATCTTTCCTTGGTCTGGGAGCACAGCGTCCAACTGCAGAGTGGGGAGTTATGATGAGCGAGGCAAGAAACTATATGCAGACAGCGCCATGGATCATTATATTTCCAGGATTAGCTTTATTTTTGACGGTAATTGTATTTAACAGACTGGGAGACAGCGTACGGGATGTATTAAATAAACGTTCATTACAAGGCAAAAGAAGCTGATAAAATAAGAAGATAACTGTTTGGAGCAATCTCATTAAGAGAACCTTGAACAGTTATAATATAAAATAAATGATAGGGAGAAACGATATGAAAAAAAATGTAATTGCAGCAGTATTGGCAGTATCAATGGTAGTATCAGGAGCAAGTGTAGTATTTGCAGAGGAAACAGAAGGAAAACATCTCACAGCAGGAGCGACCACCGGATTTTTCGGAGCAGAAAGTCTTAATCCAAGTTATAACTGGGACAGCTGGATTATGTCTATTTATGGAATCAGTGAAAATCTTTTTCGATTAAACAATAATTTTGAACCACAGCCATGGTTATGTGAATCTTATGAAAATGTGGATGACCTGACATGGGTACTTACGCTGAGAGACGATGTAAATTTTTCAAATGGCAATAAAATGACAGCGGATTCTGTTAAAAAGTGTTTTGAGTACACCGCAGAACAAAATGCCCGATTTGCGGAAACCGTTTCCATTGATTCTATGGAAGCAGATGGACAGACTCTGACAATCAAAACCTCTAAACCAGAGCCGACTCTGTTAAATGATCTGTGTGATCCGCTGATGGCAGTTTACGATTCTGAAAGCCCGATTGATGAGGAACTGGGAGCTTCTTGTACTGGCCCGTTTATTGCTACTTCATTTGAGGCAATGACCGAGGTTCAGATGAAAAAAAATGAAAATTACTGGGGTGGAGAACCGAAGCTAGATACTGTTGACCTGAAAATTGTGGATGATCAGGATGCTCTGAACATGGCATTACAGAATGGTGAAATTGATCTGGTTGCCCAGCTTCCGGCAGCAGGAACTGATTTATTCAAAGATGATGATAATTTTGTAATGGACAGTGTAACTTCTACACGTACCAGCTTTTTAATGTATAATCTGAATACTCCGGCTCTTCAGGATGTAAATGTAAGAAATGCCCTTAGCATGGCAATTGACCGTGAAGGTTTTGCAAATACAGTGTTTAAAGGCTTTGCAGATCCATCCTATGGTGTTTACGCATCAGCACTGGCATATGGTGGAACCGATGGTCTTGATCTGACAGTTTCACAGTTTGACCCGGATGGTGCCGCAGCACTTTTAAAAGAAGCTGGTTATGAAGATACCGATGGTGATGGAATTCTGGATAAAGATGGGGAAAATTTGTCTCTTCGTTTTGTTACCTATAGTTACAATACAGAATTCCTGCAGTTTGCAGATATTTATCAGGCACAGCTTGCTGAGCTTGGAGTAGACTTGCAGGTAGAAACTTATGATGTACTGGATAGCACAATGGAAGCCGGAGATTTTGATATTGCCGGACTGAATTATGCAATGGCTCCTACTGGAAATGAAAGCTATTTTACCAATATGATATTCCTTTCTGGAGCAAGCAACAATTATAATGGATACGACAATGAAAAAGTAGATGAAATAGCGGAAACACTTTCTACTACATATGACAAAGAGAAACGTGTGGAACTGATGAAGGAAATGGAGCAGGAAATTCTTAATGACGGAGCTTACGCGTTCTTTGCTAATCAGAAACTGATCTGTGTATATAATAAAAAAGTAACTGGATTTGAGATTAACCCTTCAGAATATTATTTGATTACAAACAATATTGACATCGCAGAATAATTTGGAGGAAGAACGGTGCTGGAAATAAAAGAGCTTTGCGTTTCATATGAGAAAATACCTACTGTAAAAAATGTTTCTTTTAAAGTGCAGCAAGGGCAGATTGTTGGACTTGTAGGGGAAAGCGGAAGCGGCAAGAGCACGGTAGTAAGAAGTGTTATCGGGTTATTATCAAAAAGTGGAAGAATTACTTCAGGTTCTCTTATTTTTGAAAACCAGGATCTAACAGAATGCTCACCCAAAAGCTGGAACCAAATACGCGGACGTGAAATTTCTATGATATTTCAGCACCCGGAACATTCCATGGATCCCATTCTATCAATTGGAAAACAGTTTTGTGAAACTATGCGTGCTAAGGGGAGAAATGGAAAAAAGGATGCATTAAACCAAGCTGCTGCCGTTCTCAAAGAACTTCACATGGAGAACCCGGAACGTATTTTAAAAAGTTATCCATTTGAATTAAGTGGGGGTATGTGCCAGCGAGTGGCCATTGCCATGGCAATGGCAAACAATCCGAAACTGTTGCTGGCAGATGAACCTACAAGTGCCTTAGATGTGACAGTGCAGGCAAAAACAATCGATGTAATGATGGAATTGCGGGCAAAATATGGTACGGCGATACTACTGGTCACACACAACATGGGGGTAATTGCCCGCATGGCTGATATGGTAGGAGTTATGTACCATGGAGAACTTGTAGAATGGGGAACAAAAGAAGAAATTCTGAGAAATCCTGCACATCCTTATACCAAAGCACTGATCCGCGCCATTCCAACCATGGATGGAAAATTGCCAGAAAGCGTATATGTGGAAGAACGCATGCCATATACGGAAATATCCAAAACACATTGGGCAGGGACAAGAGGTTAATGATGGAAAAAGAAATATTGGTTGTTAATAATCTGAATAAAACATTCCGAAGTGGAAAAACAGAACTGCAGGCAGTAAAAAACGTCAGTTTTTCGCTTAATCAGGGAGAATGTCTTGGGCTGATAGGGGAAAGCGGCAGTGGCAAAAGTACAGTCGCAAATCTTGTCAGTGGTCTTCTTTCCCCATCATCTGGCAGTGTTTGTTTCTCAGGAAAGAATCTCCAAATGATATTTCAAGATCCTATGGCATCTTTCAGTCCCAGAATGAACATTCTGGACAGTTTATGTGAAGGACTCCGCTATCGTACGAACTTGTCAGGAAAGGAACGGGAGCAGCGGGCATATGAAGTCCTGGAACAGGTAGGACTAAAAAAAGAGTATGCCCATAAGTATTGTTATGAATTATCTGGAGGCGAATGCCAGAGAGCTGCCATCGGGCGTGCGATTATGATAAAACCGGAATTGCTGATCTGTGATGAGGCAACCAGCGCGTTGGATGTTTCTGTTCAGGCTCAGATTATCCGACTTTTAAAAAAACTGGCCGATGGGATGAAGATGTCCTATCTCTTTATTTCACATGACCTGGCACTGGTGAGCAGTCTCTGTGATAAAATCGCAGTTATGTATCATGGGGAAATCGTGGAATCAGGTGCAACAAGAGAGGTTATGGAGCATCCGAAAGAGGAATATACCAGGCTTCTGCTGGATTCGGTATTGTCAGTACCATATGGGAATCAAACAATATCATGAACAAAAAGTATAGTCTGACCAACGGAAGCATATTAAAAGGATTTATTAATTTTGCAATTCCATTGTTCCTTGGAAGCCTGTTTCAGCAATTATATGGTACTGTTGATCTTTTATTTGTTGGAAATATTCTTGGTAAAAATGACGCAGCCGCTGTTGGCTCCAGTAGTATTCTTGTTACCTGCCTGATCGGACTTTTTACAGGAATATCTGTAGGAGCTGGCATTGTGGCTTCACAATGCTGGGGAGCAAATAACAGAAAAAAGCTGTTATTTACAATTAAAAATTCTTTGATGATGGGCTTATTTGGCGGAATCATCCTGACCGGAATTGGTGAACTGTTTTGTAAACAGGCATTACAGGCGTTAAATACTCCGGAAGCTATTATGGCACATGCATTGCTTTATATCCGGATTTATCTGCTTTCTATCTTACCAATGATTTTGTATAATATGTCAGCAGGAATCCTTCGTGCCATGGGAGATTCCAGAACGCCATTTCTGATACTTGCTGCAGGTGGATTTCTTAATGTATGTATGGATGCGCTGTTTATTGGATTTCTTCATCTGGGAGTTGCAGGTGCTGCTTTTGCAACTGTAACTTCTCAGCTTTTTACTGCAGTTGTACTTACAGCTTTTCTAATTAAAAGAGAAAAACTGCTCCAGGAAAACTGGTGTATTGATTTAAACATGATCCGACAGATTTTGTTTCTTGGTGTCCCATTAGGGTTTCAATCCATGCTCCTTACTTTGTCTAATTTAGTAGTACAGTTTTGTATAAACGGATTTGGCGAAAATGATATTGCTGCTTTCGCTGTGTATTTTAAGGTTGAAAATCTGATTTATCTGCCTATTATGGCGTTTGGACAGACAATGGTAACATTCACAGGACAAAATATTGGAGCAAGGCAGATACAGCGGATTCAAAAGGGAGCAATTCAATGTAATCTTTTATCTATGGGAATTATTGGATTAATTTCCGGAATTGTCCTTTTATTTGGAAAAGAAATTCTAGGACTATTCTGTGCAGACGAAGCAGTTGTTGCGGAAGGGTTGAGGATTGTTCATGTATCTTTCCCATTTTATTTTATTTATTCTATTTTGGAAATTACAGGAAGTATTATAAGAGGAGCCGGAAAATCCCTGCAGTCTATGGCAGTTGTAATAGCAACTTTATGTGTACTGCGTACAATCTTGCTAAAAATTTTTGGCTTTAGATGGCATACAATTGATGCTGTAGCAGCTGTATATCCTATTTCCTGGTTTTGCGCAGCAACATTGTTTGTAGGAATATGGCTATATTATAAAAATAAATTATCTTTTTACGAAAGCTAAATGATAAAATAGTGGCGCTTAGGAATTACAATATTCCATTAAGCGCCATTTTTATTCTAAATTGGAATGGTTGCAGAACCCCCCAGGTGGGTTGTAGGCATTGGGGAGCAGTGCTACAATACAAATAATTATAAGGCGCGCACCAAATAAAATTTATTTGGAAAGGAAGTATATTCCATGCATATACCAGAAAATTATCTAAGCCCATCCACCTGTGCAGTTATGACTGCTGCAATGGTGCCGGTGTGGGGATACTCTATTAACAAGGTCAGAAAAGAAATTCCGAAAGCAAAAATGCCTCTTTTAGGTATAGGAGCTGCATTTTCTTTCCTGGGAATGATGTTCAATATTCCGCTTTCAGGGGGAACTACTGGACATGCAGTAGGTGGAACTCTGATTGCAATACTTACCGGAAGCCCTGCGGCGGGGTGCATTTCCGTTTCCATTGCGTTGCTGATCCAGGCCTTGCTGTTTGGAGACGGAGGAATCCTTGCATTTGGTGCAAACTGCTTTAACATGGCCTTTGTATTGCCCTACCTTGGATTTTTCCTTTACAAGCTTCTTCTAAAAAAGACTGGAAAGCGAAAATTAAGTGCCGCAATTGGTTCTTATGTGGGAATCAATGCTGCAGCTTTTTGTGCAGCTGTAGAATTTGGAATTCAGCCGTTACTGTTTAAAACAGCAGACGGACAGGCTCTTTATTGTCCATATCCTTTAAATGTTTCCATTCCGGCTATGATGATCGGACATATTACTTTGTTTGGTCTGGCGGAAATTGTGTTAACAGTAGCTGTACTGGCATTTGTTGAAAAGGTTACACCAAAAGCATTAGACCCTGTTCCGGATCAGACAGCATTTAAACCTTTATATATATTAATGGCAGCGCTGATTGTTCTGACACCTCTTGGACTTCTTGCAACAGGAACTGCCTGGGGAGAGTGGGGCGTTGATGAAATTGCATCACTGGTCAGCGGAGGAAGCCAGCTTGGCTATACGCCTTCAGGAATGCAAAATGGATTTGAATTGTCAGCACTGTTTCCGGATTATTCTATGGCGGGAATGCCAGAGTGGACCGGCTATATTCTTTCTGCAATTGTAGGTGTGGCACTTCTGATCATTGTATTTAAGCTTATTTCTTCTGCAATGAAAGATAAAGTTGATTTTAAAAAGAAAGCAGCATAAACATGGAGCAATCTAACAAAGAGGGAAAGCTTCCTGACTGGATGTACAGTCAGGAAGCTTATGCTCCCTCAAAGGATAAAGATGCATTTATAACAAAAAGTACAAAATCTCTGTTAACAGTATTTGGCAGAATTCATTTTACAGAAGGGAAGGATGGCAGATTTTCTGCAAGTTCTTCTCTGAAATTGTTTTATACCTTGATTTATATAATTATAACAGCCAGTTCCCGGAATGCATTGTTTGTGCTTATTATGTGTGCGGCAGTGACACTCCGGCTGGCTTTTTTTCCTGCAGCTTCCATCCGTCAGATTTTAAGCGGGACGATAAGCGCTATTCTGCTTTCGGCATTTATTCTTCTTCCGTCTATTTTTATGGGAAATCCCCAGACGCTTGTAAATATTACCTGCAGAGTTTATGTATCTGTAACCCTTATCGGTATATTATCAGCCGGAACTTCCTGGAATAAGCTTACCAGAAGCCTGAGGAACTTTCATGTTCCATCTTTGTTTATTTTTACCCTGGATATCACCTTAAAATATATTTCCCTCCTTGGAGAAGTTTGTACCGATATTCTGACTTCTGTCAGATTAAGGTCAGTAGGAAAAAATCCACAAAAAGCAGGCGCTTTGTCTGGAATTCTTGGAATTACATTTTTGAAATCTGAAGAAATGGCAGATGAAATGCATGCGGCCATGTACTGCCGAGGATTTACGGGAGATTATCCAATGTCTCCAAAAGAATCGTTACATATTGCGGATCTTTTTTATATTGTGATATTACTTGGCTGTATAGGATTGTTTTTCTATCTAAATAAATAACAGAGATTTTGTTTGCTATTTGAAGCAATAAAAAGGCCCGATAGCTAAAAAATCTTCATGATTGAATAATGGAGGCAGTTATGATCCGACTGGAAAAAATATGTTACGCTTATGAAAAAGAAGTTGCACTTAGATATGTGAACCTTCAAGTAGAAAAAGGAGATTCCCTGGTGATTCAGGGACCAAATGGCTGTGGAAAATCCACTTTAATCAAATTATTAAATGGGATTCTCTTTCCCTCAGAAGGAAGCTATCATTTTCAGGGGCATGAAATTACAGAAAAGGCTTTGAAGAACAATCAATTTGCAAAATGGTTTCACCAACAGATGGGATATGTGTTTCAAAATGCAGATACTCAGCTGTTTTGTGGAAGTGTGGAAGAGGAAGTTGCATTTGGTCCTATACAGATGGGATTATCGGAAACAGAAGTAAAAAAAAGAGTAGAAGATTGTCTGCATCTATTTGGGATTGAGAAGCTAAGGGAGAGACCACCTTACCATTTGAGCGGCGGGGAAAAACGAAAAGTTTCCCTGGCCTGTATTTTATCATTAAATCCAGAAGTACTAATTCTAGATGAACCACTTGCTGGTCTGGACGAAAAGACACAGGATCTTCTGATAGGATTTTTAAAGAGTTTTCACAATGCAGGAAAAACATTGATCACGATCACACACAATAAAGAACTAGCCAGTACTTTAGGAACAAAATTTGCATATATGAATGAAGAACATGAATTGGAAATGCGTTGATCCAGGTGCTAACTTCAACTCTGCGGAGTTTCACTGTAGTTAACATCCAGATAACGCCGGATCATGGCACACTCCCTGTTTGAATGAGAAGAAGGGAGCAGTTGAAAATCTGAGATTCCTTTTTATCATGAAAAGAAAAACTGATCCCATCAGCGCCTACCGTACAGTAAGAAAATGGAGTGCTGCATTGGTATTTTTCTGTATGTCGGATATGTAGGTTTACAAGGATCAGGTCATCTTTTGGGGTGAAAAAACCTGATCTTCAATAAAAATTCCTCACGTCCTTCTGAATCGTGCAAAAATACAGATAACAGCGCCTTAACCAGATAATCGTTACAAATCGATAACAATTTGGAGAAGACTTGGTGGCATGGGAAAGAGCATAATTGGAGCATAAATTAAGTAAGGAAGGAGAACAAAGAATGAGAAAAATATAAAAAAACTGATTTGATTCACTCTTTGTATATTCCGTTCCCCAAATCTTATTTAAAGTTTATTAATCTAATGAGAGCTATCGCGATATTCCCGATAGCTCTCATATTTTCTTTAGAGTCCAGTTTTTATACCAATAAATCACTGTTTCAGCTTCTAATATACGAAACAGAATATGCTCTATCACCATTTGCAACAAAATACAGTATCACTTATTTTCCGGTGGAACATACTCCAGCAGATCTTCAATCTTGCAATCCAGCGCATAACACAGCCGCGCCAAAACAGCTGTATCCAATCTTGTCACAGTTCCTTTACAAAACTGGTTCAGCTGTGTCCTTTGCATCTCTGCTCTGTGTGCCAATTTATTCTTACTGATTCCCTGTTTTTTAATCATTTCATCCAGCTTGATCCGGATGCTGCCATAATTCAAATCTTCCATATACTATTACCCTCAACTACAATATTATTATGAGATTGTAATAATAGGATATCTAATCTATAATCGAATTATAAGCTGTAGAATATCTACTGTAGTTACTTACACATACAGAAATATTGGGAGGGATTTGATTATGGAAGTATTAAGAAATTTATCATCGGAACAACAACAGAAATTTAACCAGATATCTGCAGAGCTGAAATATCTTACGGATACACAATGAAGAGCTCTTTAACGGTATTCAGTTGGAACGCCTGAAAATAGGAGATGAGTTGGAGTCTGCTGCCCTGGAAGTTTTCCTAAAATACACAGAGTTTGCACTTTCCTACAGCGACTGCCTTGAAAAGGCAATAGAAACACTTCAATCGGACACTGGCACTCCAGAAAATTCAAATAAAAATTCGAAAGATGTATATGAAAAAATACAGCATATAATGAATCATTTCCATACAGCTTCAATTAATTTATAAGGAAACTACATAGAAAATCCAAAAGGCAGAGGAAACTTCTTATGTTTGATTTTTTGCCACAATCAATAAAGAAATCTCTCTGCCTTCGTTATATACAGCCCTCTTAGAGCTATCCCCGTTTTTATGAATATACCGCCTTTTTACTAATTCTCCAGCCCTGCAAAAAAATCCCCGAATTCGCAGTCAAAGATTTTTTTCATTGCAACCAGCTCACTGACCTTGATGTTCATCCGGTTGGTTTCCAGCTTTGCATACGTACTCTTGGATATCTGGATTCCCATCAGGTTCATTTTTGCAATCACCTGGTCCTGGGTAAGTTTCCTGTCGTAGCGGATTTTCTGTATATTTCCGCCAATATTCAGATCCGGTCTTAATTTCTGCATATCCCTTTCCTCGCTTTCCTCAATATTTCGCAATAAAGAAATAATTATATTGATGATAGCGAAAAATATAGATATAATGTTTCGTAATAGAGAAACATCTGTAAACATATCAAACACACAAAGGAGAAAACAAATCAATGAAACAACAAGCAAAAACCCCCGTCTTTCAGGAAGACAACGGTACCTGGTCCCATCTGACCAAATTGGTAAATCCTCTTATCTACACCATCGAGTATGGCCGTCGTACCGGGTTTTCATCCCGGTAAGAAGCAGAAGAGAGTTACCAACGTTCCCTGGCTTCTTACCAGGACCAGCTGTCTAAACTGAAAAAAGAGCGGGATATGCCTTTTACCTTTTCGGAATATCTGGATTACTGGCTGAATGATGTGTGTGCTCAGGGTTCTAATGGCAGCCGTACACTGGTTCAAAAGCAATGGACCATAAACCTGATTATCCAGCCTCATCTGCATAAAGATATTCTTTTGGGATGTATCACTCCCGATTACCTCAATAAGGTTCTGGAATCCTGCCAGGCTTACTGCTGCAACGGAGGCTATTATGCCTATAAGCTGCTACATAGTGCTTTGAAACACGCCCGCATAAACAACTGTCTTCCGGATATGGACTTCCAGCAGATCCGGCACTATCCGGAGCCTTCCCAAAATCCGGTTTTCTATTCCCCGGAACAGCTTCGCACATTTCTGACTGCCGCTTCCAATTCCAACCATTACCTGGAGATTCAACTGGCTCTTTTCTGCGGCCTGACACCCGGGGAAATCCTCGGACTGAAGTATTCGGATTTCAACTACCAGGAACAGACCGTCACAATCCAGAGGATCTGTACCTTGAATGATTCCGAGAAGAACTGCCAGTTAAAAAAACTGGAAGGGGTCAAACAGAACCGAAGCTTAAAAATTCCTTCTTTTTTATTTTCGGAACTTTCTGCCCGGCGGAAAGAAAACAGGAAACTCCTGACAAAATATCCATCAGCTACAGGCTATAAATCCTGTCTTTGTCTTGGTCCCACAGCAAAGATAAAGTCTGTTTCTACATTAGGAGTCGCTTTAAAAACGATCAACACAGAAACGGGTCTTCCAAGACTGAACATGCGTGATCTGAGATATATGTTCGCCCGTTTTCTTCTCGAACAGAATTTTTCCCTTGAAACAATCTCTGGTATCCTTGGTCACACAAAACAGACTACAACACTGGTATTTTGCAACAGGATTCCATGTACAGATCCTGAAGTTGGTGCTGTCGTTGCAGGTTCCCTGGATCCGGTCCTTGGCGCTGGAAAAAAAGAGGGAAAAAGTCTGTGAAAAAGAATGAGGCCTATCCCCAGATGCCGGTAAAAGAAACCTTCCTTTATGGCAGGCTCATCTCCGGGAAATCCCTTGGTGATGTTATATACATAAAAGCCAGACGAAAATACTGTTTCCGTCTTTTACTTGTTTTTGAGTCCGGCGATGTGAAGATGGTACAGCGGACCGCCTCTTCCAACAAGCAGCTGGCCCGCCAGGAAAGGGATGAAGCCCTCATGGAAATCGCAAACGGCAGTTTCATCCCTTTTTCTTATACCGTGAAAGAGTTTTATGATTTCTGGTTTTACCATCATATGCTCGGACAAAAAAGGATCACTTATAATACCTACAACGCTTACCGGAATACCATAGAAAATTACCTGCTTCCCAAACTCGGCCATAAGAAACTGGAAGCACTGCAAAGAAAAGACCTGGTAAAGGCATTATCCGGGATTCCCCATCCAGGCGTACTGAGAACTGCAGCGGGTGTCGTCACGGCTTCCCTTTGCTATGCCCGGGAGCACAACTATCTTTCCAGGGACATCTATACCGGGATCTCTTCCGAAGTAAAACGGCCATGCCTGAAGAAAAAAGCGGATACCCGGCAGGTTTATACCGTGGAACAGGCCACCCACCTTTTGTATCTGTGTAAGCAGCAGGAACCTACGATCTATCTGCCCATGCTCCTTGCGGTCACTGCCGGCCTGCGGATCTCCGAGATCACCGGCCTCCGGTACAGCGATATTGATTTCCTTGGCAGGAAACTTTTTGTGGAACGCCAGCTTGGAAAGGACCTGTACATGGAAGTGGCGCAGGAGAACAGACCGGTACTGTGCAGTGAACTCCCACTGAAAACAAAAAACAGCAAAAGAGCAGTAGTACTGGCTGATTTTGTCCTGGATGAGATCCTCCTGGAACGACAGCGCTACGAAAAACGCAAAGCTTCTGATCCAGAGTTCCTAGATCTGGGCTACATCTGCTGCCATGAAAACGGGCAGTGCCATAACCGCAGTTTTTATATCAAACCTTATAACCGCCTGATGGAACAGAGCGGCATCTCCCGGCTGCCCTGGAGAAAATTTCGGAATACCTATGCCACAATCCTTGCCCAGTACCAGGTCAACATGAAAACGATCTCCAAATGTCTTGGACATTACAGCCCGGATTTCACCAGCAGGATCTATGTAGCCTCCCAGAAGCCGGAAACCTATGATATCTCAAAGATAATCGAAGAGTACGTGTTGGCCCACTGTCTTTTACCGAAGGAACAGGGCAGCGTGGATCCGAAAAGGCAGTGCAATGTGGAGCAGAAACCCTACCTGCTTCCAGAAGATCAGACTTATCGGAATTATTTCTATGATTAAAATCAGCTTTTTCTTTTATAATAAAACACCTCAGGAAACGGAACGTTTATAGTCAAAGTCTCTCCCTGGATATCCGCGATCTGCTGGCAGAGGCCCAGCATCCGGTAAGGATTTGCATATCCGAAAAGTTTCATGATCTTATCAAACTGTTTTTCCCTTTTGATAAGATCTGCGAGATACATATATCTGAGGTCTCCAAGGGAGATGCGGGGCAGGCCATAGGACTGTGTGATCTTTTTCAGTCTGGTATTCAGTGTGGGAAGCGTCTTGACTTTTCCATATGGACCAAGGCACAGGGCGCCTTCTTCGGCCAGTCCGGGATATCTCAGAAGAATGCCCTCATTCAGATATCTCCGTTCCCTGATCTCATCAAATAAAAATTCCGGAACAGGCACAGTACGGTAATTACTGTCTGAACGGAGCTTTCTGCCACTGTATTTGAGACTCTGACTATTATCACCCCCATTCCTGTCAGCAGACACATAATTCCGTGCATGCAGCCCGCAGATCGTTACCGTGCCTGCCTCCAGATCGAAGCTGTCATATTTAAGTCCAAGGATTTCCCCGGGTTTCAGCCCGCAGTAAAGCGCCAGGGCATATTCCAGATAGTGGGAGGTGTTGTCTTTCTTTGCAGCTGATAATAAGCAGGTAAGCTGTTCCGGTGTATAAAGGACAGGATCTTTTTCCAAAACAGAATATTTTTTTATTTGAAAGAAAAGTTCATAATCACCGGTATCTGGTTCAAAACGATCCTTTATAAAGACACGCAGAAAGCGGTATGCCGAAGCAGCCGTATTTTCATTTTTTTGATTGATGCATGCCAAAAGAGCATTCAGGTATTCTGCATCGATATCGTCAACCGCCCGCTCCTTATCCGGAAGGCTGGGTTCAATGACATTGAAGATCATCCAGTAGTAGTAAGCAGCCGTACTGCTGCTGGTTGAATTCGAAAGACATTTGTTCTGGTACCAGCTCTCCAGGTAATTAACAAAAGTAGTTGCAGCAGGTTCGTTCCTTTTCTCTTTTTTCATTGTTGCGGCTGTAACAGCCATTTCTTTTGATTCTTTTCTCATTCTTTTTTCCTTTCTGCCATCATTGGCTAAGCATTTAACTATATTTCAGTTATATATTGTCCGATTTTCGCTCAGAATCCGATCTTTTATGAAAATTTTTGACAAAATTCTAAAAAAATGACATATTAATCCTGTAAGGTGGATGTCCATACAAAGAAATATATTTATAGAATACTTACACATTTAGTATGTAATATTTTTAAGAATGGTTATTTAAGAAAGGGTTTTCCAGGAAAGCAGATAACCACAAAGAAACAAGTACCCCGACATTTTTTGACAGAAAC
>OHDQ01000308.1_pt1 | contig 23613 bp, 10 predicted proteins | sample 1606421 | NCBI WGS metagenome assembly OHDQ01 (sample SAMEA3879589, study PRJEB24766) | human gut metagenome | biome: human-associated habitat; feature: feces | place: USA | collected 1985/1987
AGAAGGCGGGAGTTGTTACGGTAACAGGAACACCTATGGATGCTACGGGAGGATGTAAACCGGTACAATTTACGGTTCGCGTTACAAAAGATGGAGTAGTCCCGGGTGAAGGTGATTATCTGAAGATGGCAAAAGAAGATATCCAGCATGGTATAGCTTATCTTCAAAATCAACCCATGAATAAATATGGGAACGAGTGGAATATTTTTTCCACGCTTCGCGCAGGCGGAGCAGTCAGCCAGGAGAATCTGGATGAGTACTATGCAAGCGTATCAGAAAAGCTGAAAAAGGGAACGAAGACACTGAAAGCTACTGATGTGGCAAGAGTAAGTATCACTCTTGCAGCCATGGGAAAAGATCTGACCGATATCGAAGGTGTAGATCTGATGAAGAGTCTCTATAATGATGAACTAATGACTGGACTCGGAAAAGATACTTCCAATGGACCAATCTGGGCGTTGATTGCGCTGGATTGTCAGAAGGCAGAAATCCCAGATGGAGCCGTGTGGACTCGGGACAAATTAATTCAGCAGATCTTAAGCTTTCAGACCACAGAGGGCGGATTTGGACTGACAGACAATAAGAGAAGCAGTATTGATATGACCGGTATGGCATTGCAGGCTTTGGCTCCTTATCGGGACAATCAGCAGGTGAGTGCAGCGTTTGATAAGGCAGTGAGCCATTTACAGAGTCAAATGACAGAAAATGCAGGATTTCTGGATGCGGGAAAAGAAAACAGCAATTCAACTGCACAGGTATTAACCGCTCTTACCGCTGCTGGCATCGATCCTTTGGCAAAGGAAAATGGATTTACAAACGGCGAGAAAAATATAGTGGCAAATCTGGACAGCTATAAGGCGGACAGCGGCTTTATGTGGCAGCAAGGACAGGGAGCAAACGGTATGGCAACCCAGCAGGTTGTATATGCACTGGAAGCTTACAGACGTTTTGCTGAAAATGAAAATCGTCTCTATGATCTGACGGATGTGGAGATCAAAGTGGATGAAAGTGATCGCCAGGCTGCAGATGCAGTTATTGAAAAAATCAATGCGATCGGGGAACCGATCACCTTGGAAAGTAAAGATGCGATTAACACAGCAAGAAGAGCATACAATGCTTTAACTGAGAAGCAGAAAAAGCTGGTAGGAGCAGATGTTCTTGCAAAGTTGGAGGCAGCAGAAAAAGAACTGAAAAATTTGGAAGATACCACTGTGGTAGGACACGTGGTAGTTTCCGTGGAAAGATTTACGATCGGTCAGGGTTATATCCATGAGCCGGTGGTAGTGCCGTTTGTGACAAGCGATAATGCAGTATCTATTTTGAAAAAGGTTATCGGAGCAGAAAACTGGGTAGGTGAGGATGGAGATTCAGCGTATCTGGAAGCAATTGTAGGAGGAGATCTTGGCAGTGATAAGGTAAAAGTACCAGATTATATTGCACAAATCGGAGGACCTACGACAGAAGAGGCCAAGGAATACGGTCATAGCGGAGCCTGGGATACGCCGAATACTCTTGGTCAATTTGACTACAATAATATGTCCGGATGGATGTATCATGTAAATGGCGTGGAAGTTGGTTATGGAATGGCCAGTTATGAACCGAAGGACGGAGATGTACTCAGATATCAGTTTACTCTTTGGGGGTATGGAACAGATTTGACAGGGAAAGAGTGGGGCAATCCGGTTCCGGTTATCCAGATCTGTAACAAAGATGAGATCACGAGAGTGATGGCGCAGATTAACGAAAAGCAGGATACCTTGAAACAAATGCCAGCGGTAAAAGCTGCGTACGATAAGGCGATAGAGTTAGTTTCCGCAGTGATTACTCCAAAAGAAGAAATTGATGCGGCAACTGCAGATCTGAAAGAATTGCTGGACAATAATGGTGTTTACACAGATGTGGCAAATGTTCAGACTCTGATCAATGTGATTGGAGAAGTGACTCTGGATAGTCTGGGAAAAATCGAAGCAGCGGAAGCAGCTTATAATAAGCTTTCAGAGGAAAGAAAAGCGTATGTTACGAATCACCAGACGCTGATCGATGCAAGAGCAGCTTATGACAGATTGAAAGAAGAAACAGATAAGGAACAGGCAGATCAGGCAGCGGCAGCTGGCGTAACAAAAATGATCGAAGAGATTGGAGAAGTAACGTTGGAGAGTCTGCCCAAGATTGAAGCGGCAGAAAATGCGTATGCAGCGCTGACGCCGGATCAGAAAAAATATGTTACGGAAGAAACGGTTGCGAAACTGACGGCAGCAAGAGCAAAGTATGATCAGCTAAAGAAAGAGGCAGATGATAAAGCAAAGGCGGATGAAGTGACAAAACTCATTGATGCGATTGGAGAAGTGACTCTGGAAAGTCTGTCCAAGATTGAAGCGGCAGAGAATGCATATGCAGCGCTGACGCCAGATCAGAAGAAATATATTTCTGAGGAAACAGTTACAAAACTGACAGATGCAAGAGCAGCTTATGACAGATTAAAGGAAGAAACAGATCGGGCAGAGGCGGATAAGGTTACAAAACTGATCGATGCGATTGGAGAGGTGACCCTGGAAAGTCTGGGTAAGATTGAAGCAGCAGAAAAAGCATATGCAGACTTGAGCGAAGAACAGAAGAATTACGTCACAGAAGAAACGGTTGCAAAGTTGACAGCGGCAAGAAAAGCTTATGATAAATTGAAACAGGAAGCGGATCAGGAAGCTGCTGACAAAGCAGCAGCAGATGGCGTAATAAAAATGATCGAAGAGATCGGAGAAGTAACACTGGAAAAAGGACCGGCGATCAAAGCCGCGAGAGCAGCATATGAAGCGCTGAGTAAAGAACAGAAAGAACTGGTAGGAGACAAGGTTCTTGGAAAACTGGAAAAAGCAGAAGAAGAGCTGAAGAGACTGGAAGCTGAGAATCAGAAACCAGGGGAAGATCCAAACAAACCACAAAGCGTAAAAATGCTGGTGAATGAAAAGTATGGTGTGAAACTGGAAGGAGAAGGTCTTACCTCCGATATGGAACTGAAGGTTACACCGATTGGAAAAGATTATGCGGATGTAGAGCAGATGAGAAAAGAAATTCCTTCTGCAAAATCAGTGTTCCGTCTGTATAATATCCAGCTTCTCAAGAATGGAAAAGAAGCAGAACTTCCATCTGAGAGTATTTTGTCGATTCCTGTAGGAACAGATTATAATGGAAAAGAATTGACAGTACTGCACTGTATCAATTCTAAAGTAGAGAAGCTTAATGGAAAAGTAACAGATGGAGTGGTACAAGTAAAGGTGAGCAGCCTGAAAAGCTTTGGCGTAGTCATCGATACACCGGCTTCTAATGGAAATAATGGTTCTGGAAACAATGGAAACGGTGGAAGTAATGGAAATGGCGGAAACAATAGCGGCAATGGAAACCGTGGAAATGGTACATTACAGGGAACAGGAGTAAAGACAGGAGACGAAACGCCAATTACAGCGCTTTTGCTGATACTGGCAGCCTCCGCAGCAGTCCTTGGCGCTACTGTATACAAGAAACAGAAACGTCAGGCAAGATAGGAAATAGAAAAAAGCGGCAGAGTCCTTACGGGCTTTGCTGCTTTTTCCATATAAGAAAAAGTAAAAAACTTGACTTTTTTCCAGCGTTTGTGTACTATGATACTAGATTTGTAACTGCATACATATGATGGTCGCTGCGATTGAAGAATCCAGGGTTAAAAGGGAAATCGGTGAAAATCCGATACAGTTACCTCTGCTGTGATGTTGACGACAAAACGATTACCATTGAGTGAATAAAAAGCTTGAGAAGGTGTTTTGGAGGATGAAACTAAGTCAGAATATCTGCCGTCATTACAGATAATGTTTCCGGGCTGAGGAGATTTTGTTTTTGTATGCATTTTTTTATTTATAATTCAAGATAGCAGAGTTTCTTTACCAGAAAACGGTAAGGAGGCTCTTTTTTTATGCAAAAGGAAGGGTGAACAGGTGAGAATATGAAAAAAAGAAAATTGAATTTATTAGTTTCCGGTATATCTGTTGTGTTGGCGGTACAGACACCAGTTATGGTGCTGGCAGAGAGTTTGGAAGGTACCGAACAGCAGATTGTGCAGGAAGAAGTGGTTGAAACAGAGGTTTTGGAAACGGAGGAAGACATTCCGGAGGAAATTCTGGAAGGGACGGGGGAGGAAATTGTAACAGGAACAGAGGAAGAAATTTTACCGGGAACGGAAGGAGAAGAGGAACAGGTTCTGACAGGAACATCCGATATTACTCATGCAGGAAATTCTGCAGTGCAGGAGGCTCTGGATCGGGCCGAAAGCTATCTTCAGGCAACGGTGACATCTCCGATCGTGGATACGAATGCAGGCGAATGGTCCGTAATGGGTATGGCAAGAGCAGGACATCTGACGGACAGTGCGAAAGGAAATTATCTGGCAAATCTTTATATGAAATTGGATGAGACCGGTGGGGTTCTTCATAAAGTAAAATATACGGAATATTCCAGAGTTGTTATGGCATTATCCTCCATAGGAGTGGACCCATCTAATGTAAATGGATATAATCTTTTAAAGCCTTTGGCAGAATATGATAAGGTGATCTGGCAGGGGATTAATGGAACAATTTTCGCTCTGATTGCCCTCGACACGGGAATTTATGAGATTCCTGTAAGGGAAGGAGACGGCACTCAGACAACCCGGGAACTCCTTATCCAGGAAATACTGTCTAAAGAATTGCCGGGGGGAGGGTGGACTTTGCAGGGAAGTGTAGCAGATCCAGATATCACCGCTATGGCAATCCAGGGATTGGCGTCTTATAAAGGAAGGGCGGATGTGAGTGCAGCATTGAACCGGGGGATTGATAAGCTGGCTTCTATGCAGGATGCAGACGGAGGATACAGCAGTAATTATATATCTGGAAACGGAACAGCAGTTAAGAACCTGGAAAGTACAGCGCAGGTAGTGATCGCGCTTTCAGCAGTGGATGTCTCTCTTCTGGAGCAGGAACGGTTTGTGAAAAATGGAAAAACTTTGTTGGATGAGATTTTAAGATTTCAGAAGGCGGACGGCTCTTTTGAGCATATAAAGGGCGGCGGCACGGATGGTATGGCGACGGATCAGGGAACACTTGCTCTGGTAGCATGGTCCAGAGCGATGAATGGACAGACGAGTTTGTATGATATGACGGATGTGACAGGGCAGAGTCAGGGGACGGAATCTCCGGAAAAAGTGGAGGCTTTCAGAAAAAAATTAGAGGAGTTGCCGAAACAGGTTACGCTGGCGGAAAAAGAACAGGTCTATAATCTGAAAATAGAGTTGGAACAAATGAAAGCTTTTGAAGAAAAAGAAAGTTTTCGGAACTTTCTGGAAGAAAAGAGTGCAGAGATAGAAAGACAGGAAAAAGAAGTAGAAGCATTAGATGAGCGTATCTGGAATGAAATTCATCCATTGAAAATTACGCTGGAGAAGAAAGAAACAGTGGAAGAACTGTATTCTATTTATAAAAGTCTTCCTGAGCAAAACAAATCTTTTGTAACCAGGAGTAAAGATCTGGAAATGGCAAAACAGATTATCACTAAATTAGAAAAGGGAATTCTTGGAAAAGAGATTTTTGAAAATGCCAAAAATTCCAGAAAAGATTATGTGCACGAGGGAAAGGGATATACCATCCGCATCAAGGGGAAAAAAGTAGGTGTTCCTGCGGATATGAATGCAGCAGTGCAGATTCATCAGGACGGTAAAAGTTTAGAGTTTACCATTATGCAGGAGGGAAAACTTCCCGGGGAAGTGGAACTTACGATTCCTTGTGATTTAAACGATGGAATCTATGTGCTTTCCAGTGGACAGCGAGAAGAGCAGTGGTGTGGCGTGAGCGATGGAAAAGCAGTCTGTGATGTTTCCTCGGGAGGAACTTATACTCTGCGGAGAGGCGAGATGGATTTTGAAGATGAAACGGAACCGCTGGCGGGAGTATATAAAGAGGAAAAGCAGCAAAGCAGCGGAAAAAAACAGTCTGCCAGAAGAAGTACTTCCGTTAGAAAGAAAACGTCTGTAAAGCCAGTGACTACCAATATTGTAGAAGCGAAAGTAAAAGACGGCGTAGTGAAAAAATCAGAATTCGAAGCAGTTAAGGGAACAGAAAAGAATTTGAGGGTGAAAGGGGAAATAGGAAAGGACAAACCTTATACGCTGACAGTGTACGGAAAAGATATTAAGAAGGCCAGGGATATGAAGGTAGGAATTCAGGAAGGCAGCGACTATGAAAAGGATATCCGAAAATTAGCAGAGGATCCCTATATGTTTTCTTTTGAAGAAACGGGTGATTTTCCGGGAGAAATGCAGGTGGAACTCACTACTGGACAGAAGGATGGAGAATATCTGCTGCTGAAATATAATGAAAAGGAGCGGAAGGCAGAATATATCCAGAAGGTTACAGTGAAAGATGAAAAAACAAAATTTATCGTGAAAACCGGCGGCGATTATTTTTTTGCGAAGAGAGTAAAAACAAAGTCAGTGGATGAACTGGAGCAAGAGGAGAAGGCAGCCGAGAAAAAAGATGTAGAGCAGATAACAACAGAGAAGAAAGAAATACCAGAAACAACAGAAGAGAAGGAAAGTGCGGAAGAAACATTTTCCCAGAAATCAGATCAAAAAAATACGATTTTTGTTGTTTTAGCAGGCGTTCTTGTTGTGCTGGGAAGTGTTGTCGGCGGATGTATCTGGTATTTTAGAAAGAAAAGACAGTAGGTGAAAAACATGAGAAGTATAAGAAAAAAAGTAATGGGGACTATGGCGTTAGTCATGCTCCTGATATTTTCAGCAGTGGGCTGTGGTACAGAGCAGTTACAGGTGCCGGGCGAAGCGAAAGTTGAGAATAGTAATAACGAGATGGAGAAAGAGGAGGAAAAATCTCAGGAATCGGAGAAGAAAGAAGAAAAAGAGGAAATCGAAGTACAGGAAAAAGAGAAAGAAAAAACAGAAGAAGACGAGTATCTGGATGTAGAGTCTGCAAAAGATAAGGAAGTAGATTATTCCAAATATGAAGAGAAAAAATCAAATGGATCTGCTGATAAAAAGAATTCTGAGGGAACAGATACGGACGGAGACGGATCAGAGAACAGCGGAAGCAGCAGTGAAGATCTTGTGACCTATAGTGACGGAACTTCCACCGAGAAGGATCAGTATCAGACGGATCCGATTCCAGAAGGAAATCCTAATCCTGTAGAACCGGGAAGTGTGGAAATTGATAAGAGTAAACCGGGAACCTGCTATTTAAGTATCGCCTGTGATACGATTTTGAATCACATGGGGGATCTGACGGAAGGAAAAGACGTACTGGTACCGGAAGATGGAATTATTTTCAGCGAGCAGGAGGTTACTTTTTATCAGGGAGAATCGGTATATGACGTATTGCTGAGAGAAACGCAGAACAATCGCATTCATATGGAAGCAAGTTTTACTCCTATGTACAACAGCGCATATGTGGAGGGAATCAATAATCTGTATGAGTTTGACTGCGGACAGTATTCCGGTTGGATGTATGAGGTGAATGGATGGTATCCCAATTATGGATGCAGCAGATATCTGGTGAAGGAAGGCGATGTGATCCATTGGAATTATACTTGTGATCTGGGACGGGATTTAGGACAGATCTGGGAAGGATAATATGAAAAGAGATGTATTTTCAGCGTATCACCCGATTGTGAATTTTGTCTACTTTGTACTGGTGATCGGATTTTCTATGTTTTTGATGCATCCGGTATTTTTAGGGCTATCCTGCGCAGGAGGCATGGCGTATTACCTGTATTTGAAACACTGGAAAGCGATGAAAACAGCTTTATGGCTGATGCTGCCGGTATTTTTGATATCGGCAACAGTGAATCCCCTGTTTAATCATGAGGGAATCACGTTGATTTTATATTTGAAAAATGGAAATCCTTTGACGCTGGAGTCGATTCTGTACGGTCTGGCGGCTGGTGTTATGCTGGTAAGCGTGTTGAACTGGTTTTCCTGTTATCAGGTAGTGATGACTTCTGATAAGTTTATCTATCTGTTTGGAAAGGCAATTCCGGCGATGTCTTTGATCTTATCTATGGTTCTTCGCTTCGTTCCGAGATTTCAGGAGCAGATCAGGAAAGTTTCGGATTCGCAAAAATGTATCGGGCGTGACGTGACCAATGGAAATATATTAGCGCGGGCAAAACACGGAATGAAGATTTTATCAGTAATGATTTCCTGGGCATTGGAAAACTCCGTGGAGACAGCAGATTCCATGCGATCCAGAGGCTATGGACTCAGGGGCAGAAATAATTTTTCCATTTATCGTTTTGATACCAGAGATAAGATGGTGTTTGGGATTTTGATTTTTCTGGGAGGGTGTATCTTTGCCGGAATACTTACCGGAAGCGTACATTTTCTGTATTATCCCATGTTACAGATGAATGAAAATACGGTACAGGCTATGTTGGTTTATGGGTGTTATGGGATTTTATGTTTTCTTCCAACGATAATGAATATAATAGAGGATTTAAAATGGCATTATTTGAAATCAAAGATTTGAATTTTACTTATCCGGATGCAGAAAAACCGGCAATCGAGAATCTCAATTTTTCCATTGATGCGGGAGAATTTGTGGTAATCTGTGGGAAATCTGGATGTGGCAAGACAACGCTGCTGCGGCATTTTAAAACAGTGATGAGCCCTTACGGGAAAAGAGAAGGAGAGATTTTTTTTGAGGGCGAGAGGTTGGAGAACGTATCTATGAGGAAACAGTCTGCCCAGATTGGTTACGTTCTTCAAAGTCCGGATAATCAGATTGTGACGGACAAGGTCTGGCATGAATTGGCTTTTGGAGTGGAAAATCTGGGTTATGATCAGAAAACGATACGGCTTCGTGTGGCAGAAATGGCCAGTTTCTTTGGGATTCAGAATTGGTTTTCTAAAAATGTACAGGAATTATCAGGCGGGCAGAAACAGCTTTTAAATCTGGCATCGGTAATGGCTATGCAGCCGAAAGCGCTGGTACTTGACGAACCGACCTCACAGTTGGATCCCATTGCAGCCGGAGAGTTTTTGTCTACGATACGAAAAATTAATTTGGATCTGGGGATAACAGTGATTATTATTGAGCATCGTCTGGAAGAGGTTTTTCCGATGGCGGATAAAGTGCTGGTGTTGGAAGAAGGAAAACAGATTTTTTACAACACACCACGCAAAGTGGGAAAAAATCTTGCAGATAATGATTTGTTTCTGGCAATGCCCAGTCCAGTGCAGATTTATAACGGAGCCGGTCAGGAAGGCATCTGTCCGTTGACGGTGTGCGAGGGCAGAAAATGGCTGGAAGAACATTATGGACAGAAGTCAGATATATCCAAGGAAGAAACAGAAAGCAGCGAGGAAGAGAAAAAGAGAAGAGGGGATAACTTCTGGCAGAAACGAAGGAAAGAGAAACCCGAGAGGGAGTGTATCATTGATGTGAGAGAGGTATGGTTCCGATATGAGAAGGAAGGAAAGGATATTGTAAAGGATCTGTCTTTCCAGGTTTTGAAGGGAGAGTTTTTCTGTATTTTGGGCGGAAATGGTACCGGGAAAAGTACAACGCTGTCACTGCTTTCTGGTATTCATAAGCCATATCGGGGAAAAATCTTTCTGAAAGGAAAAGAAATAAGAAAAATCAGTGATAAAGAATTGTTTCACCATTTTCTGGGGGTATTGCCCCAGAATCCGCAGACTTTATTTGTAGGAAATACGGTGGAGGATGATCTGTGGGAAATGTTTTCAGAATATTCTCCTGTCAAAAGAAAAGAAGAACGGGAAAAGATAAGAAAGGTTGTGGAAGATACACAGATTGGTCATCTGTTATCTATGCATCCCTACGATTTGAGCGGAGGAGAACAGCAAAGAGTTGCTTTGGCAAAGGTTTTGCTGCTGGAACCGGAGATCTTGATTTTGGATGAACCGACAAAGGGTATGGACGGATATTATAAAAGCAAACTGGCAGAGATTTTTTCCGGTCTGAAAGAGCAGGGAATTACAATACTTATGGTTTCTCATGATATTGAATTTTGTGCAGCATATGCAGATACCTGCGCCATGTTTTTTGATGGCAGTATTGTGACCTCCTGCAAAGCCAGGGAATTTTTTACAGGAAACAGTTTTTATACTACGGCGGCAAATCGTATGGCAAGACAGGTGTTTCCTCAGGCAGTAACAGTAAAGGAAGTGATAGAGGAATGTCAGAAAGTGAGGCAACGGGAATAGATACCAGAGGGATGATCCCTCTGTATGTAAGTGTATTTGTGATATTGTGTGCGCTGTGCTTTCCGTGGATTTCCATACCGGCGCTGAAATATACTCAGATGCCTGCCACATATACATTCTGGGAACTGGAGCAGTGTGTGGAGAATATACAGACAGGCAGCCAGATGGGTGTATTGCCTATGGAACCTTTGGGGAATAAAGAAGTGGAAGCATTGCGCAGCGTCAGTAGGGTGATAAAAGGGGCAGCAGGGATAGAGATTGCAGAAATGCTTTTATGCGGAATTTTATCCTATAGAAAAAGAAAGAAAAGCTTAAAATATGTTCGATTTTCCTTTGTTTGGAGCGGAGGGATGGCTCTGGCAGCGTTTGGCTGTATAGCAGCGGCTAATATTTTTATAAATAACAGGATGGGCAGGGCAAATAGTTTTATCAATATGACGATTCACAGTTATATTCAGCTGACGGCGTGGCAGTATGCACAGATGATTTTATCCGTTCTCATGGTATTGGGCGCAGGTAAGCTTTTAGATACGCAGGCGGAATATGAAAGCCAGAAATATATGGAACGCCGGATCAAAGTGGACCGAAAGATCGGGAAAAGAACATGGACGGCAATGGCGCTGATTCTTGTGGCGATTCCCTTTGTCATATTTTTTGGTATCTTCTTTTTAAATGACAGAAGTGAGATCTTTATAGCATTATGCATTATCGGTCTTGCTATGATTCCGTTTTTTATGGTATTTGAGGAGCGAAAGCCACAGGCGAGAGAAATTCTTCTCATTGCGGTTATGGCGGCGATTGCAGTAGTGGGACGTATGGCTTTTTTTATGATTCCGCAGTTTAAACCGATGGCGGCAGTTGTGATTCTTGCCGGTGTGGGATTGGGAGCAGAAGCAGGCTTTCTTACTGGGGCTATGGCAGGTTTTGTATCTAATTTTTTCTTTGGTCAGGGACCATGGACTCCATGGCAGATGTTTTCTTTTGGAATCATTGGATTTTTGGCGGGAATTCTGTTTCGTGATCCGAAGAAAAGAAGTGGCAGCAGAAAAAAAGAATGGAAACATAAAATTTTGCTTTGCGTGTATGGCGGTCTGTCGGTGCTGATCATTTATGGATTGCTGATGGATACGGCGTCAGTGACGATGGTGGGACAGGACTTGTCATGGCAGGCGTTTGCAGCGTCGTATGCTACAGGATTTCCTTTTAATGTGATACATGCGGTATCTACAGTGATTTTCCTGTTTTTTATGGCTGTACCAATGGAGAGGAAGTTGGACAGAATACGAAAAAAATATGGAATTTTAGAAGTATAGAGAATGATTTGAGTGTTGAAAAATTTTATGTTAAGGTTTAAACAGAGTAGTGGAAAATGAGGAAGAAGGTGGAAAAGGTACGATGGAAAAGACGTTGACTTGGAGAGCGAGAGAAAGAGATGCGTTTGACAGAAGTGAAGGAAAAGAATTTAAAGGGAAAACGTTGGTATTGGGAAATAATTATCACAGTATTCAGGAATATGCCTTGAAAAACAATGTAAAAGTAAAGGAGGCAGAGATTTCAGATACGGTGACAGTTATTGGAATGCAGAGTTTTTATCATTGTACTGGACTGCGTAATATTAATCTTGAGGGCGTTTCTCAGATTCGAAAAGAAGCATTTTCAGGCTGTATTCGTCTAAAAGAGGCGAAGTTTTCGGATAAATTGTGGATGTTGGGCAAATATTCGTTTTCTCAGTGCAAGCGATTGGAAGCGATAAAATTCGAAGGTGAGAAACTGCGAAAACTGGAGAAGGGAACCTTTCAGGAGTGCGAAAGTATAGAAAAGATATGTATTCCGAAAGGGATGGAAAGTATAGGGGACAGAGCATTTTACCGATGTATCAATCTGCATCAGGTGATTTTCCCGGAGCAAGGATTGAAGAGTATTGGAAGAGAGGCATTTTACTGGACAGGAATACAGGAAATAGAACTTCCCGATTCCCTGGAAGAAATTGGGGAGAGCGCTTTTTTGAAAAGTAAAATGTTGGAAAAAGCGGTGCTTCCGTCCTCTGTTAGAAAAATTGGCAAATGGGCGTTTCATGGCTGCAGTAAGTTGAAGGTTTTGGAGATTCAGGGAGAACCGGAAGAGATTGGAGAGTGGATCGTGAATAAAAGTACGATTATTCGCTGCCGAAGAGGCGGGAGAACCGAAAAATACGCTCAAGATGCAGGATTTGCAGTGGAATATTTATAAAAAGGCAAGAGAAGGACGGGATATGAGAAAGAAGCAAGATCTGTATATCAGTCACCTGCTAACGGATGAAGAGATGAAAAGGTTAATTGAAAAAACGCATGCAGGGATAGAGAGTATAGAGTTTTCGATTGCAGAGAATCTGGATCATCGAAAGAGCAGATTGAAAAGTTATAAAAAACGCCTGGAATATATGGGATGCAGGAGATTGACGTTGCATGGTCCGTTTCTGGATCTGAATCCGGTCTCTTATGATACAAAGATTGCCGGGGCAACCAGAGAAAGGTATGAACAGGTGTATGAGGTGGCGCAGTGTCTGGGAGCGGAGAAAATTATTTTCCACAGTTGCTTTCTTCCACAGATTTATTATCTGGAAGGCTGGGTGGAGAGGACGGCAGAGTTCTGGAATGATTTTTTGCGGGAAAAGGAAGGAATACAGATCTTGCTGGAAAATGTTTATGATAGAGAAATTGTCCCGTTGACAGAAGTAAAAGATCGTGTGGAATCTCCAGAATTTATGCTTTGTCTGGATGTGGGGCATGCGCATTGTTATTCGGCGTTTTCTGTAGAACAATGGATAACCCAGATGGGAGAGCGGATCAGTCATGTGCATCTTCATGATAATTGGGGACAGAAAGATTCTCATCTGGCTTTATCCCGTGGAAATATTCCATGGAAGAAGATCTTCCCACTATTTGAGGCTTTGGGAGGACCGATCAGCCATACGCTGGAGTGCAATTTCAGCGAGGACATTCAGCTGTCCTGGGAATTTCTGCAACAAAATAAAAATTTCAGGAAACAAAACCCATAGGAATTTTCAGAAGTCTTTTGTATAATGGAAAAAACAAAAAGTTCCAAGGAGGAGGACAACATGAAGATTACTTTTATGGGAGCGGGAAGTACTGTATTTGCAAGAAATGTATTGGGAGACTGCATGTGTACACCGGCTCTGCGGGATGCAGAAATCGCGCTGTATGACATTGACGAGAAGCGTCTGGAAGATTCGGAGATTATCTTAAGCGCCATCAATCGCAATGTAAATGAGGGACGTTCCAGGATCCATACGTATTTGGGTGTAGAAAACAGGAAAGATGCGCTGCGGGATGCGGATTTTGTGGTGAATGCCATTCAGGTGGGCGGTTATGAGCCGTGTACCGTTACAGATTTTGAGATTCCGAAAAAATATGGTCTTCGTCAGACAATCGCAGATACTTTGGGAATTGGCGGTATCATGAGAGCTCTGCGTACGATTCCGGTTCTGGAAGAGTTTGCCAGAGATATGGAAGAGGTTTGCCCCAATACATTATTTATGAATTACACGAATCCTATGGCAATGCTCACCGGTTATATGCAGCGTTATACAAAAATTCGTACCGTAGGTCTGTGCCATAGTGTACAGGTCTGTTCGGAAGGTCTTTTGAAGAAACTGGGTATGGAAGATAAACTGGAAGGCAGAAGAGAAACGATAGCAGGAATCAACCATATGGGCTGGCTGCTGGATCTGAGAGATAAAGACGGCAATGACCTGTATCCGGAGATTCGCAGACGGGCAGCAAAAAAGAATGCGGAAGAAAAGCATGACGATATGGTACGGTTTGAATATATTCGTCATCTGGGATACTACTGTACGGAGTCCAGCGAACATAATGCGGAATACAATCCGTTATTTATCAAGTCCAAATATCCGGAAATGATTGAAAAATATAATATTCCTCTGGATGAATACCCGAGAAGATGTATTGAACAGATCAAGGGTTGGGAGAAAGAAAGGGAAGATATCCTGAAAGATGGGAAGATCACTCATGAAAGATCTGGAGAATATGCATCTTATATCATGGAAGCTGTAGTGACAGGCAAGCCGTATAAGATTGGTGGAAATGTACTGAATCAGGGGTTGATCGAAAATCTTCCTCAGGATGCTTGTGTGGAAGTGCCTTGTATGATAGATGCCAATGGAGTCAATCCCTGCCATGTGGGAAAATTGCCGGTACAGTTGGCGGCAATGAACATGACGAACATCAATGTTCAGCTTCTTACTATTGAGGCGGCGGTTACCAGAGATAAACAGAAGATTTATCAGGCAGCTATGCTGGATCCTCATACTGCCGCAGAGTTAAATCCAGATGATATTGTATCTATGTGTGATGAACTGATCGAAGCACATGGGAAATATATGGAAATGTATAAGTAAAAAGAACAACGACCGCAATAAATGTATAAAATGTTTATTGTGGTCGTTGCTTTCGTATAAAATCAATTCTTATCCAGCGCCAGCGCTTTCTTTTTCCATCCGCCTTTCATATAGAACAGCCAGGTGATCACAGCTCCGAAGATCCAGGAACACAACAGGGAAATCCAGATGCACTGGTAAGCTCCGTTGGGAAGTTCCGGGGTACGGGTGGCATAGGAAATACCGTAAGCCAGAGGGACACGGATAGCAACTGTGGTGATCAGAGAGATCCACATGGGTGTCATGGTGTCACCGGCTCCACGCATTACGCCAGAGAGACACTGCGTGACAGCCATGGCAATATAGCCTACAGCCAGAATCTTCATCATATTGGCGCTTAGAGTTACCAATTCAGCAGTACTGGTGAAAATTCCCATGAGGTATTTACCGAAGATCAGGATCAGTCCGGTAATTATTGTGGAGGTAGCTACTGCGATCAGTGTTCCCTGCCGCGTTCCCTGCTCCACACGGTCATAGCGGCGGGCGCCCACGTTCTGTCCGGCATAAGTGGTCATGGCGGTGCCGAAAGAGAAGTTCGGCATCATGGCGAAGCCATCTACACGCATGATGATAACATTAGCGGCAATTACCAGTTCTCCAAAACTGTTGGTCAGAGACTGAACCACGATCATGGCCATGGAAAAAATAGCCTGTGTCAGACCGGAAGGAAGTCCCAACCGGATGATATTCAGTGAGTGAGAGGACGATATTTTCAGGTAACGGGGTCCCATATCAAAGATATCACGCATCCGGCAAAGTTTGATAAAGCATAAAACAGCGGAAACTGCCTGTGCAATCACGGTGGCAAGAGCTACGCCAGTTACTCCCATGTGAAATCCGGCTACGAACCAGATATCCAGAACGATATTGATCACGGTAGCGATTAGAAGATAGACGAGAGCGGAGATGGAATCTCCCAGGCCTCTCAAGATACCGCAAAGGATATTGTAATAAGCTACTCCGGCGATTCCCAGAAGAAGGATCATCAAATAAGAAGTACACCAGTCAATGATACTTTCGGGCGTGTTCAAAATCTTCAGAAGAGGTCGGATTCCCAGTGCACCGATGATCATGATCAATATCGTGGCGATCGCAGTGAGGGTGATGCAGTTTCCGATGGTTTTGGATAATTCCTTTCGCTCTTTCGCTCCAAAATACTGAGATACCATGACGCCGGCGCCGACAGAAATACCCATAAACAGAACCAGAAGAAGATTCAGGATGGGGCTGGCGGAACCTACGGCTGCCAGGGCGTTATCTCCTACATAATGACCTACGACAATGCTGTCTACCGTATTGTAGAGCTGCTGGGCAATATTGCCGATCAGCATGGGAATGGTAAAAACTAAGATCTTTTCCCAGGGTTTTCCCTTCGTCATATCGGAAGGGGCAAATAATTGTTTTACTGTCATGTTACACACTCCTATGTTACTTTAGTAAAAAATATGGGGGCAAAATTGCCCTCTTCTGATACTCATTATAGCACAGTTTCTAAGGCACTGTCTTTAGAATTTTCGGCAATGTGGAAAAAATTTCAGGAAGTGTCAATTTTGTGTGGAATTTTATCGGTCAGTCGAGTATAATGAAGGTTGGATAAAAATGTTATATTAATCATTCATACAAACAGGAGAAACTTATGAGCAAGAGAAATGATATTCACAAAGTATTGATTATCGGTTCTGGCCCGATTATTATCGGTCAGGCCTGTGAGTTTGACTATTCCGGTACACAGGCATGTAAGGCGCTGCGCCAGCTGGGATATGAGATTGTTTTGGTGAATTCCAATCCCGCTACGATCATGACGGACCCGGGAATTGCAGATGTAACTTATATTGAGCCCCTGAACGTGGAGCGCTTGGAGCAGATTATTGCAAAAGAGCGCCCAGATGCGATTCTTCCAAATCTGGGCGGACAGTCTGGACTGAATCTGTGTTCAGAATTGTCAGAAGCAGGAGTTCTTGAAAAATACAATGTAAAAGTAATCGGTGTTCAGGTAGACGCTATTGAGCGTGGTGAAGACCGTGTGGAATTTAAGAAGACCATGAACCGTCTGGGCATCGAGATGGCAAGAAGCGAAGTTGCCTACACGGTTGACGAGGCGCTGAAGATCGCAGACGAACTGGGATATCCGGTAGTTCTTCGTCCGGCTTATACCATGGGTGGAGCAGGCGGCGGGCTGGTTTATAATGTGGAAGAGCTGAAAACTGTCTGCGCAAGAGGTCTTCAGGCAAGTATGGTAGGTCAGGTTCTGGTAGAAGAATCCATTCTGGGCTGGGAAGAGCTGGAAGTGGAAGTTGTTCGTGACTCCAAGAATAACATGATTGCCGTATGTTTCATTGAAAATATCGATCCGTTGGGCGTTCATACCGGAGACTCTTTCTGTTCTGCACCGATGCTGACAATTTCTCAGGAGACTCAGGACGAACTGAAACGTCAGGCATTTAAAATTGTAGAAGAAGTAGAAGTTATCGGTGGAACAAACGTACAGTTTGCTCATGATCCGGTGAGTGGAAGAATCATTGTTATTGAGATTAATCCAAGAACCTCCCGTTCTTCTGCACTGGCAAGTAAGGCAACAGGTTTCCCGATTGCTTTGATTTCCGCTATGTTGGCAGCAGGATTGAATCTGGATGAGATTCCTTGTGGAAAATATGGTACACTGGATAAATATGTTCCAGATGGAGATTATATTGTTATCAAATTTGCCCGTTGGGCATTTGAGAAATTCAAAGGTGTAGAAGATAAGCTGGGTACTCAGATGCGTGCCGTTGGTGAGGTTATGAGTATCGGTAAGACATACAAAGAAGCGTTCCAGAAAGCAATCCGCAGTCTGGAAATCGGTCAGTATGGTCTGGGCTTTGCCAAGGACTTCCATGAGAAAACAAAAGAAGAATTGATGAGAATGCTGGCAAATGCAAGCAGTCAGAGACAGTTTATCATGTACGAAGCTCTGAGAAAGGGCGCTACTGTGGAAGAACTCTTCCAGCTTACCAAGATTAAGCATTACTTCATCGAGCAGATGAAAGAGCTGGTGGAAGAAGAGGAAGAACTTCTGAAAAATAAAGGACAGGTTCCGGCAGCAGACGTATTGAAACAGGCAAAACTGGACGGTTTCTCAGACAAATATCTCAGCCAGATCCTGGAAGTTTCGGAAGAAGAGATTCGTGACGCCAGAGTGGCAAACGGTGTAGAGGAAGCCTGGGAAGGTGTTCATGTAAGCGGAACAAAGGATAATGCTTACTATTATTCTACCTATCACGCAAAGGATGAGAGTCCGGTAAGTGATAATAAGAATAAAATCATGATCCTTGGCGGCGGACCAAACCGTATCGGTCAGGGTATCGAGTTCGATTATTGTTGTGTACATGCAGCGCTGGCGCTGAAAAAAGCAGGGTTTGAGACGATTATCGTAAACTGTAATCCTGAGACAGTGTCTACGGACTATGATACATCCGATAAGCTGTATTTTGAGCCGCTGACACTGGAAGACGTACTGGCTATTTATAAGAAAGAAAAACCGCTGGGTGTTATCGCTCAGTTTGGAGGTCAGACTCCGCTGAATCTGTCTGCGGATCTGGAAAAATACGGTGTGAAGATTCTGGGAACTTCTCCTGCAGTTATTGATATGGCAGAGGACAGAGATCTGTTCCGCGCAATGATGGATAAACTGGAAATCCCTATGCCGGAAGCAGGTATGGCAGTCGATGTAGAGGAAGCGCTGGCAATCGCAGAAAAAATCGGTTATCCGGTTATGGTTCGTCCTTCTTATGTGCTGGGCGGTCGTGGTATGGAAGTGGTTTATGATCCGGAAAATCTGAAGATTTATATGGAAGCGGCAGAAGGTGTTACACCGGATCGTCCGATTTTGATTGACCGTTTCCTGCGTCATGCGATGGAGTGCGAGGCAGATGCGATCAGTGACGGCGAGCAGGCATTTGTTCCGGCGGTTATGGAGCATATTGAGCTGGCGGGTGTTCATTCCGGCGATTCCGCTTGTATCATTCCTTCCAGGAATATTTCAGAAGAAAATCTGAAAACTATTAAGGAATATACGAAGAAGATTGCAGAAGAGATGCATGTATGTGGTCTTATGAATATGCAGTATGCCATTGAGGATGGTAAAGTATATGTGCTGGAAGCGAATCCAAGAGCGTCCAGAACCGTGCCATTGGTGTCTAAGGTATGTAATATTTCCATGGTACCGTTGGCTACAGAGATCATTACTTCTGAATTTACAGGAAAAGAGTCTCCGCTGAAGACACTGAAAGAGAAGAAGATTCCGCACTTTGGTGTGAAAGAGGCAGTATTCCCGTTCAATATGTTCCCGGAAGTAGACCCGCTGCTCGGACCGGAGATGAGATCGACCGGAGAAGTGCTCGGATTGTCCAAATCTTTCGGCGAAGCATTTTATAAGGCTCAGGAAGCAACACAGACAAAGCTTCCGCTTGAAGGTACGGTGCTGATCTCTGTAAGCAATCGTGATAAGCCGGAAGTTGTGGAAGTTGCGGCTGATTTTGCAAAAGCGGGATTCAAGATCATTGCGTCAGACCATACTTGCAGCCTGCTTAAAGAGAACGGAATCGAAGCAGAGAAGATCAATAAGCTTCAGGAAGGCCGTCCGAATATGCTTGATGTGATCACGAACGGAAAAGTTGACATGATCGTGAATACACCGTCAGGAAAAGAAAGTAAGAATGACGACAGCTATTTGAGAAAAGCTGCGATCAAAAAGAAAGTTCCGTATATGACGACAATGGCTGCTGCGAAAGCTGCCGCAAACGGAATTCTTGCAGTGAAGAAACATGGAAGCAAAGAAGTGAAATCACTTCAGGAAATTCACGGAGAAATTACGGACAAAGAATAGTATGATTCATTAATATAAGACAGGTTTTATGAAGATGCCGGCCGCATTTGCGGTTAGGCATCTTTTGTATAAAATGAAAGATATTTTCCTTTGGCAAATCAATCAGATGGTGTATATGTGAAAAAAATCAATAAAAATAAAGCTAAAATAGCCATATTATACAAAAAGCATAGATAAAAAGAAAAAAATACAAAAGAAGTGATAAAAAGTGTAAATATTATTGGGGGGGGGTAATGCTATCATTTATAAGGTGATGGGAGTAATGTGGTGAGCACATTCGTACATTACATTTTAAAAAGAAGGAGAGAAGTTTATGAAAAAGAGAATGTTCCATAAGGGAATGGCTGCGGTTCTCGCGGTATCGCTGACAACCGGCGGGGCTCTTCCGTTTATGGCTCAGACGGTTCATGCAGAAGACACTGCGGCAGAGCAGGGGCAGACGCCTGAGAAAAAGAGCGGTACTGTAACTCTTGAGAAGAAGAACGATGGTACGTATGTCTTCGGAAACGAATATCTGAAAAGAACGTTCAGTTTGAGCGCAGACAAAGTATTGTCAACAAAAGAGATTACAAACTATCGTACCGGAACTCCGACTGTGTTCACACCGCAGGCGGGCAGTGAAGAGTTTATAATCAACACGCTTGACAATAATTCCGAAGGGGAAGACAGCGGATTCGTAGCGCCTAAGAAAAAGTTGGAGACGACAGGTTGGAAGGCAACGGCGGACAGCGTTGCAGAGAATGAAGCGCCGAATGGCGGAGCAGACAAGATGTTCGACGGTGATAATAATACATATTATCATTCTAAATATGGGGATGGCGTGGATGCAGCGGTGAAAGAGTATCCGCATAATATTTATGTCGATTTTGGTTCGCAGAAGTCGTTCCAGTCTCTTCGCTATCAGCAGAGAGTGGATCAAAATGGAACTCCCACAGTGAGCGGGCATGTGAAAGGTTATAAGATTTATACCGGGGATAGCATCGATGCTCTGAAAACAACAGACGGTGCAAAACTGGTTGGTCAAGGTTCTTTTGAAAATAAAAAAGAAACATATGTGAACTTGGACGAAAAAGTGACAGCGCAGTATGTTCGTATTGAGTTTGTTGATTGTTATGAACCGTCAGCTGCAAATGTAAGCAAAGACGTAGCCTGCTGTTCGGAATTTGACTTTTTTGAAGATACAGCGACGTTCCCTGTAGTGGATAACGCGACACAGCTTAAGACGAGCGAAATGAAAGTGCAGGGCGAACCTCAACTGACAGAAAAGGACGGAGTGAAAACGCTGACGTTTACGTTTGAGCCGAAGAGAGTAAGAGGTGTAGATTACACGATCAAAGAAGTGATCACGATGAAAGACGGAGATTCTTTCATGAGAAAACACCTCGATATTTCTGTTGGGGAAGGGCAGGCAGAAAAAGCGAAGATCGATTATATCGATCTGGAAAATATGAACATCGCACAGACTGATCTGAAACAGAATGAATACTGGACGATCAGTGACACTATGGCGGACAATCCTGACATGGGCGGAATGAAAGGCGATTATCTGGAGCTTGGACAGCCGTACTATGTAGGTGCGATGTACTGGGGATGTGAGTTCCCGGAGACAGAGAACAAAATTAAAGGTTCTAATTCCTTTATCCGTTACTACTATGGAAAATCATTGAAATCCGATGATAAGTTTGAGTATAACGAAGGAAACGAAAACGGAAAGATGACGACGTGGGACGCTGTCGTAGGAGCTGCCCGAAGCAGAGATTACAGCGTGACACAGAGCGATTTCTATGAATATATCGAGACGATCGCAATAGATACGGAGTTCCGTCAGCAGTACAACTCATGGTACGACAACATGAAGGAGATCACGGACGAGATTATTCAGAAGAGTTTCTTCGAGATTGAGAAAGGATTCACACAGTACGGGATAGCTCCTCTTGATTCTTATGTTGTAGACGATGGATGGACGAATTACAGCTCCTTCTGGGATTTTAATAATAAGTTTCCGAATGAGCTTTACAACTCCAGTCTGCAGGTGAATCAGCTTGCGTCCAACTTCGGACTGTGGCTTGGACCAAGAGGCGGATATGGAACAGAAAGAACGATTGCGAATTGGATTGCAAGTAATGGTTTGGGTTCTGTAAATAATCAATCGGGTGGAGATATTAATATTTCTGATGCGAGATATCTGACGAAATTGAATAAAGATGTTTTCTGCGAGTATCAGGATAAGTTTGATATCAACTACTGGAAACTGGATGGAATGCTCTTAAATCCATCGACAGAGCAGTCCGAATATTATGTGACAGGTAATCCGCTTTATACGATTTCAGAGACATACGAGAGATGGACGGATATTTTTGAAGATATGCGTGACAACAGAGCGGGAAAAGACCTTTGGCTTAATATGACTTCTTACACAAACCCGAGTCCGTGGCACGTTCAGTGGGTGAACAGCGTATGGATGCAGAATACGGGAGATACAGGTTATACGGATAGCTTTAATGCAACGGATGAAGAAGCGATGCTTACATACCGTGACAACGCTTATTATAACTTCTTAAATGAAAGAGAGTGGCAGCTTCCGAACAAATATTTTTATAACCATGACCCGGTTTACGGATTGACTGCAAACGATGCTTATCATAGACCGGATATCAAATATACAGATGATGAGATGAGAAATCACCTGTATATGCTCGGAACGAGAGGAACGGCATTCTGGGAGTATTATTATAGTTACTCCATGTTTGATGACAATAAATGGCAGATCAACGCGGAAGCGGCAAAATGGATCGAAGACAATTTCGACATTCTTCAGAAATCACAGATGTTCGGCGGAAAACCGAATGACGGAAATGTTTACGGATATTCCTGCTGGAACGGAAAAGAGGGAATTCTCTCGATCAGAAATCCGAAGAATGAAGCACAAAGTTATAAAGTAACTTATGACAGACTGATCGGCGTCGGAGAAGATCTCGGAACTGTTTACGGAAAGGTTGTCGTAGGAGATCAGAGACACCAGACAGATGAACCGCTTACATATGGCAAGGAAGTGACATACACGCTTAATCCGAAGGAAGTTTTGATCCTGCAGTTTGGTGAGAAAGATGAAACTCCTGCGAAAATCCTTTCTGTAGAAGGAAACGGAAAAGAAGCAGAAGTTGAATTTGACGAGACGATCCGTACGCCGGAAGCGGGAATGTTTAAGGTAGACGGATACGAAGTGACAAAGGCAGAATTGAAAGCCGACAGACGTACAGTGAAACTGACTTTGGATAAGGAACTGAAAGATGCCCGGACAGTGAGCGTAAGTGTAGACGGCGTGAAAGATACTGTCGGAAATACTTCAAAAGTAAGCGCGCAGAATGATGCGTTTAAAGACGGCATCATAACAGGAGTGATCAGCGATGATCTGAAAGACGGAGCTGTATCGACAAAAGCGAAATACTCTGTCGACGGACACGGCGGATTTACTGTAACAGGTAAGATCAAGACAGATTCAAAAGACGTGGTACTTGCAGAGCAGAAAGGCGCTTATAAAGTCGGCATTGACGGCGAAGGATATCTGACGTTTGAGTTTAACAATATGAAGATCACATCGAAATATGATCAGAAGACGGTTGATAAAGCAAACGACAGCTACACAAGCGAGACGAAAGGAATTGCGGCTGACGGTAAAGAGCATCAATTCTCTGCTGTAAAAGAAATTAACGGAATGATCAAACTTTACCTTGACGGAAAAGTGGTTGCTTCAACATACAGCGAAGATAAAGCAAATCCGGAGATCGCAAAAGGCGAAACGATATTTGCGCAGGGTCTGACAAAAGACGAAGTTTCTTATATTACAGTTCTCGACAGATCGCTTGCATATGATGAAGTGAAAGATCTGATCGATACAGAAGATAATGTTGTTCTTGCAAAGAACAATCCGAAAGTAAAAGTTACCGCTTATGATGCAACTGTTAATACGGCAGTGGCAGAGAAACCGGACAGACCGTTTAGCATGGTAAACGACGGCGTGAAGAGTACGGCGAATTATCTGGAGCTGACAGATACGAG
>OHDQ01000312.1_pt1 | contig 23536 bp, 20 predicted proteins | sample 1606421 | NCBI WGS metagenome assembly OHDQ01 (sample SAMEA3879589, study PRJEB24766) | human gut metagenome | biome: human-associated habitat; feature: feces | place: USA | collected 1985/1987
GAGCCTTTCCGGTTTACCTATATTTATGACAAGCCCCAGTGGATTTTTCAGCCGGAGTTCGGCCTGATGGCGGACGACCTGCTGGAAGGGGAATCGAGAGAACCTGTTTTTATCCGGGACGGACGTAAAATACTGCAGGCGGCGGAAAATGTCCTGGAGAAAAAAGAACAGCCGGGATACGGTATGCTGGAGGTCAGGCCCATGGAGGAAGAGGATATCCCGGAGGTGGTGCGTTTTGCGGTTCCGTTGCTGGAGCGCAGGTTCCAGGTATATACGGAACGCTCCGCGGAGTACTATGAAATGATGCTTAAGGAAATGTACGCCCAGCAGGGGGACAGTTTCCTGCTTCTGGATGATAAGCGGATTGTGGGCTATTTCCTTTACAGCCGGGAAAAAGGCCCGGTGATACAGGAGGCGTTGATTTATCCGGAATTTGAGGAGCTTGTGCTTGAGCCGGATACTGTCAGCCAGCCGGCAATTATGGGAAGGATTATCAGTCTGCCCGCCATGCTTTCTTTCATCCGTTGCAGGCAGAAACTGGATGTGCTGCTGAAATATGAGGACAGCATGATTGAAGAAAACAATGGATTTTTCAGATGGCAGACCGGTCCCGGCGAAAGCAGCGTGTGCAGAATGGACGCGGGAAAAGTCGGACAGCAGATTTATGCGGAAACCTCGCCTGAGCTGCTGACCGCATTTCTGTTCGGAAGAAGGCCGGCGGAAGAATGCTTTAGCTTCAGAAATGGATACCGGTGGGAGCGGGAGGGACTTTTGCAGGGGCTGGAACGTATCAAAACCCTCCGCGACGTATGCATCAATGAAATTGTCTGAGGCGGATGCGTTTGGCCTGGCAGGCGGTAGGTGTAGGGAGGATGGATAGTGGAAACGGATAGATACATAGGGATTATACGAGTTAGCATTGGTTGATAAAGAGTTTAGAACAATGTGTCAGGGGGTTAAGTGGGGGAATACGTAAAAAGAAGGAATAAGTAAAAAGAAGTTGACAAAAAAAGGAGTTTTGCATATCCTGTATATAGATAGCAAATGAAGGAAAAAGGCGATGAACGGAAAGAGTAGGTTGTTGGTTTGCCGCAGAGAGGGAGTGTCACCGGCTGGAAGCATTCCTGGCAGATATGGCTGAAAGTGCCTCCGGGAGCTGATCGGGTGAGGGGAGTTTTCCTGTAGCCGGGTACGTTTACGCACGTTACGTGTTTTGAGTGCAGGTATTAACCTGAATTAGAGTGGAACCGCGGCTTCAACCGTCTCTGTTGCAGAGAAGGGAAGGAACCGCGGTTTATTTGTTGCCCTGGAAAGAAGGAAGGTAAATGGGTATTATAGGAAACATAAAAGAGGAGATTAGGATTATCAGGGAGCGTGACCCTGCAATACATTCTTCTATGGAGGTATTTCTTTATCCCAGCTTTAAGGTCATGCTTCATTACAGGCTGGCTCATAAGCTGTATCGATCGGGCCATTTTTTTCTGGCCAGGTGGATTTCGCAGAGGGGGGTCAGGAAAACGGGGATTGAAATCCATCCGGGAGCGCAGATTGGCAGGGGGTTTTTTATTGATCACGGAAATGGTGTGATTATCGGGGAAACGGCGATTATCGGGGATAATGTGACTTTGTATCAGGGGGTAACGCTGGGGGGAACCGGGAAAGAGCATGGGAAAAGGCATCCTACGGTGGGGGATAATGTTATGATAAGCGCCGGCGCCAAGGTGCTGGGGTCTTTTACCATAGGGGAAAATTCCAAAATCGGTGCGGGAAGCGTGGTGCTGGAGGAGGTGCCGCCCAATTCCACTGTGGTGGGAGTGCCCGGCCGGGTGGTGAAAAGGGGAAATCAGCCGATTCCCCGTGATACCATGGATCAGGTCAATCTGCCTGACCCTGTGAAAGAGGATATTTCCAATCTTCAGCATGCAAACAGTGAATTAATCAACAGACTGCTTGACCTGGAGGCGGAAGTGCGTTACCTTAAAAGAACAGAGGAAAAAAGCTGCGAGGAAGAAAAATGCGCTTATCGTGAGGTGTGCCGTCAGAAGGAACGGTGTCACGAGAAGATAAAATGCTGTCAGAAGGGGCAGGAGGGCTGTCCCGTGTCATGCGGGGAGAAACAGACGGAAAACTGAGCGCCCTGAACAGTTACGATAAAATTATTTGAGAATATGAAAAAGGAGAACCAGTCAAGATGAAAATTTACAACACCCTGACAAAGAGAAAAGAAGAATTTGTGCCGATTACCCCCGGTGAGGTTAAAATGTATGTCTGCGGCCCCACCGTATATAATCTGATCCATATCGGCAATGCCCGCCCGATGATTGTATTTGATACGGTGCGCCGTTATTTTGAGCATAAGGGCTATAAAGTAAATTATGTGAGCAACTTCACTGATGTGGATGATAAAATCATAAAGAAGGCGATTGAAGAGGGCGTGGATTCCACGGTTATTTCCGAGCGTTATATCGCGGAATGCAAAAAGGATATGGAATCCCTTAATGTGAAGCCTGCCACCACCCATCCCCAGGCCACCCAGGAAATCTGCGGCATGCTGGATATGATACAGGAGCTGATTGACAAAGGGCATGCCTATGCGGCGGAGGACGGCACGGTATATTTCCGTGTCAGAAGTTTTAAGGAATATGGTAAGCTTTCCCATAAGAATCTGGATGATTTGGAGGGAGGCAAGCGTTCCCTGCTGGTATCCGGCGAGGATCAGAAGGAGGATCCCTTTGATTTCGTACTCTGGAAGCCGAAAAAAGACGGGGAGCCTTACTGGGAGTCCCCCTGGTGCAAAGGCCGTCCCGGCTGGCATATCGAATGCTCCGTAATGAGCAAGAAATATCTGGGGGAAGAGATCGATATCCACGCAGGCGGGGAGGATTTGGTTTTCCCTCATCATGAGAACGAAATCGCCCAGTCTGAGGCGGCAAACGGCAAGACCTTTGCCAGGTACTGGATGCACAACGCATTTTTGAACATTGATAATAAAAAAATGAGCAAATCTGCCGGAAACTTCTTTACCGTGCGTGATATTGTAGCGAAATATGATCCGCAGGTGGTCCGTTTCTTCATGCTTTCCGCTCATTACAGAAGCCCGCTGAACTTCAGCGACGAGCTGATGGAAGCGGCCAAGAACGGTCTGGACAGAATCCGTACCGCTGCAGCCAACCTGAATTTCCTTCTGGAAAAAGCGGGCGCGGGCGAAGCCACGGAAGAGGAGAAGAAGCTTCTTAAGGAGGCTGCCGGATTTGCGGTGAAGTTTGACGAGGCCATGGACGATGATTTTAATACGGCGGACGCCATTGCCGCTATTTTTGAGCTTGTGAAATTCGCCAATACCAATGCCGGCGCGGATAATTCCGCCGCTTATATAAAAGCGCTGCTGGAGGAAATCAAGGAGCTGGCCGATGTTTGCGGGCTTATCGTGGAGAAAAAGGAAGAAATGCTGGATGAGGACGTGGAAGCGCTGATCGCGGAGCGTCAGGCAGCCAGGAAAGCAAAGAATTTTGCCAGAGCGGATGAAATCAGGGATGAGCTGCTTGAGAGGGGAATCATTCTGGAGGATACCCGCGAGGGAGTAAAATGGAAGAGAGCTTAAGCCTGCTTACGCAGATTAAAAAAGAATTCAACCTGGGGGAAGTAGATCTTCGGACCTACTCCCCCCTGACTCTTGCCTTCGTGGGGGATTGTATTTACGATCTCATTATCAGGACTGTGGTGGTGGAGCGGCATAATGCATCCCCCAACAGGCTGCATAAGGAAAAAAGCCATCTGGTCAAGGCGCAGACACAGGCGGAGATGGGAACTGTTTTGCAGCAGTATCTTACGGAGGAGGAGCTTGCCGTATACAGGCGGGGGCGGAATGCCAAGTCCTATACCACGGCCAAGAATGCTTCCGTAGGGGATTACCGGAAGGCCACCGCGCTGGAGGCGCTTTACGGCTACCTTTATCTGGACGGCCGGATGGAACGGCTGATGGAGCTGGTGAAAATTTCACTCAGGGAGCTTGATCTTGCTCTCTGAATAAAAAGAGTATGAAAAATCCGTTCCGGTGTGACCTGCCGGAGCGAAACTGAAGGAGCGGTTATGAGATACGAAGAACTGACCATAGAAGGGCGGAATGCGGTTATAGAAGCCTTCCGTTCGGGAAAGACCATTGACAGAGTTTTTATTCTGGACAACTGTCAGGACGGTCCGATTATGACCATCAAAAGAGAAGCGAAAAAGACGGATTGTCTCATTAAGTATGTTTCCAGGGAACGTCTGGATCAGATGTCTGAAACAGGAAAACATCAGGGGGTTATTGCCTATGCCGCTGCCTATGAATATGCGCAGGTAGAAGATATGCTGAAGCTGGCTGAGGAAAGGCAGGAGCCGCCCTTTTTGATATTATTGGATAATATTGAAGATCCCCATAATCTGGGGGCGATCATCCGTACTGCCAACCTGGCGGGCGCCCACGGTGTCATTATTCCTAAAAACAGGGCTGTGGGTCTGACCGCAACCGTGGCCCGTACCTCTGCCGGGGCCTTGAATTACACACCGGTGGCCAAGGTGACCAATCTGGTAAAAACCATGGACGAGTTAAAGAAAAAAGGAATGTGGTTTGTGTGTGCGGACATGGACGGAACCAGAATGTATGATTTGAACCTGACCGGCGCAATCGGCCTTGTTATTGGTAACGAAGGCGAAGGCGTGGGAAGGCTGGTGAAGGAAAACTGTGACTTTGTCGCGTCCATCCCCATGAAGGGAAACATTGACTCCCTGAATGCCTCAGTGGCGGCAGGCGTGCTGGCTTATGAGATTGTCAGACAGAGAATTATATAAAAAGGTAGAAGGAAGGTAACTGCCTGAACCCTTCACAGCTACAGAGGCAACATTCCTTCAGATTGCAGGAGCATTAAGAAAAAATGAAAAATTTGAATTTTCTGGCGGTTACGGGATGCGGTCTTCTGGCTGTATTCCTGATTTCCTTTACAGCGGCATGCAGCAGGCAGTCCGGAGCGGCCGACGCTCCGGTCATGCAGGCGGACAGCGGCGGGCTGCAGAGCGTGGGAACCGTGGATAAAACAGAAAATGGAACAGCGGATGCAGGACAGGCGGCTGATGATTCCGGCGCGTCGGTGCAGGATTCTGTGTCGCATGAGTCTGTAGGACAGGCCCAGGAGGCGACGGTGAAAACCGGGAAGGACTCCGAAGGCGCGGCAGACGGAAAGCAGGACACAGGACAGACGATGGACCGCGGCGGGGAGGAAGCCGGAGACACAGGCCAGGTGTCCGGAAATGATGGCGGAGAAGCCGGAGATGAAAGTCTCGTATCCGGAAATGGCAGCGCAGAAGCCGGAGACACAGGCCAGGTATCCGGAAATGACAACGGGGAATCCGCCGGTCAAAATCAGGTATCAGGAAATAACATTCCCGCAAGGCAGTTACTCCGCCCTTGCGGAGGAAGCGTATCCGGCAGCAGTATTTCAGAAAATGATATTTCAGGAAATTCTCTGTCCGGCAGCACTTCCGGCAACAGTATATCTGCAAACAGCATTTCCCAAAACAGCACAGGTGGAAATAAGGATTCAAAAAAGGAAAACTCCTCCGGAAGTGAGGCCGGCAAAGAAGAATCGGGAGGCAGTTCCTCCGACAGCACAGTTTCAGGCAGCAGTATGTCAGGCAACACCGTTTCAGGCAGCAGTACGTCAGGCAACTCAGTTTCAGGCAGCAGTGCCTCAGGCAATTCTGTTTCCGACAGTGATATCATAGCTCATATGGGAAGGAATACGGCAAAGCTGGAGGATCCTTTTGACAGGAAACACTACACCCTGGCCCAACGGCAGGCGGTCCGCAGCTCCCATAAGGAAACGCTTCTCGCCAATGAACTGGATAAACAGACGATATCAGGAAACAACATTGATTTTTCGGATATCAAAATAACCTGTCTGGGCGACAGCATTACCCAGGCCGTAAACCTGGATAATCTGGATAATTATCAGGAGCTTGCCTATCCCCATATCCTGCAGGAAACGCTGGATGCCAGAAAAGTATATAATCTGGGAATAGGAGGCTCTTCTATCGGGAGATACTGGGCGGACGCCTTCGTAGACCGCTACCAGAAAATCCCTGAGGACAGCGATATCATTCTTGTAATGGGCGGCACAAATGACGAGTTCTGTGCAAGCCTGGTGGAATTCGGAAATCCCGCGGAGCGTAAAAGGAGAACCTTCTGGGGGGATTTGGATGAACTGATGGATGGGCTGAAGACGGACTATCCTAATGCGGAGGTGATTTTCATGACACCTCTTCCCAACAGCCTTCAGGATTACCTGAAAATCCAGCACCCCTACCTGATTCCCCAGGATAAATTCGCGGATGTCATCAAGGAGCTGGCGGACGAACATGGAATGGAAGTGATTGACCTTTACAATTCTAATATTCTGGACGGACATGATAAAGACAATGTCCTGCATTTCATGCCGGACGGCGTACATCCCAACGCGGACGGCTATGAGATTCTGGGAGAGCATGTGGCGGCGGATTTGATACGGATTCTGCAGTCGAGGCAGAAGAAAGGAACGGATTCCCAATGAAAGATTCCTACGGGGAATATACCGACGAGGAGCTGATCGTGCTTCTCAGGGACGGTGAAAATGATATCACGGATTACATTATGGAAAAATATAAGGGCATGGTGAAGGCAAAAGCCAAGTCCATGTACCTTTTAGGCGGGGACAGCGATGATTTAATCCAGGAAGGCATGATTGGGCTTTTCAAAGCTATCCGGGATTATGACAGCGGCAGGGATGCCAGCTTCAGCACCTTTGCGGATCTTTGCGTATCCAGACAGATGTATACGGCAGTGCAGGCCTCTTCCCGGAAGAAACACATGCCTCTTAACACCTATATTTCCCTGTACAGCAAAAACATCGGGCCGGATGGGGATGGCAATGAGGAAAACAGCCTGATGAACGCCATTCCTGCGGCGCTGGAAATGAGTCCGGAAGAGCTTTTTATCGACCGGGAAAATGTGGAAGGGCTGGAGCAGGCGATTGAGAAAGAATTAAGCGGCTTTGAAAAGCAGGTGCTGGATCTTTACATTACGGGGATGAGCTATAACCAGATTGCCCGGGTACTGGGCAAGGATGGAAAAAGTACGGACAATGCGCTTCAGAGGATTAAGGCAAAGCTTCGCAGGGCGATTTCCGGGGACTGAGTCGGAGTGAAACGCCGCGGGGTTTTTAAAGGGAGGAAAACTGCAGATGAAGGATAAAGAAGATACGAATGAAAATATGAGGGACAGGGAAAAGGGTATGATAAATTTGAATTTTGCAGGGATCCGATCCAGGGAGGAACTGTACAGGTATCTGCAGGAAAAGCTGAATCTGCCGGAATCCAGGGGAGAAAATCTTGATAACATTTACGCAGTGCTTACGGAAGCTTCCGGGAAAATACATATTATAGTAGAAGGGCTGTCAAAGAGCCGCAGAAGGTTGGGAAGCTATCTGGACGGCGTTTTGAAAACGCTCAGGGCCGCGGAGGCGGTTACAGAGGATTTAACCATAGAGGTGCGCGGACAAATCGATGCTGATAAGGAATGGCTGGATAATCCTACGGTAGTGGAGCAATCCTGCGCGTACAGCCGGCCTGTAATGACGGCGCCGGATGGTAAGCCGGTTCCCCATAATTCCAGGGAAGGCCTTTTGTACCGCGCGGAAGGCATGCCTTATGTCAGGCTCCGTTTTCCCAATGCGATGAATGTCCAGCTGCAGATTGGCGATATCATGTATCCGTTCCTGGAGACGGAAAAGGATGTGTGGACGGTGGATCTGCCCCTGGAGCCGGGATTTTATTATGTGCATCTCTACGTGGACAACTGTCTGGCAATCAGCCCGTTCCTTTCCATAGGCTATGGTTTTTCACGGCCGGTGAACTATATTGAGGTCGGGCCGGTGCCGGAATTTTTACAGATGCACGATGTGCCGCATGGGGATATCAGGCATGAGTATTATCCTTCTGCTGTTACCGGAAGGACGGAAAGCTGCATCTGCTATGTGCCGCCGGGATATGAAGAGGGGACGCTGGAATATCCGGTACTCTACCTGCAGCATGGCTTCGGGGAGAATGAACGGGGCTGGATATGGCAGGGAAAGGTGAATCATATCATGGATAACCTGCTGGCAGAAGGAAAGGCCGTGCCCATGCTAATCGTTATGGCAAACGGTATGGTCATGGAGGAAGACGGGGATGGGGAGGCAGTGCTCCGGCACAGCCTTTTCCCGGAGGAGCTTGTGCAGGATATCATTCCCTTCATTGAGAAGAAATACCGGGTGAAAAAGGATAGGGACCACCGGGCGATGGCCGGGCTTTCCATGGGATCCATGCAGACAAGCATGACGGTCTGCCGTTATTCGCAGCTTTTTGGCTGGGAGGGGCTGTTCAGTGGTTTTATGCACAATTTTATCGGAGAAGACCCGGATAACAGCTATCTGGAAATTATGAAGGAAAAGGAATTCCAGGAGAAGCAGCATCTGTTTTTCAGGGCTATGGGAAGGCAGGATGAGTTCTGGGATTTTTTTACGGAGGACGATGCTTTCTGTGAAGAAAACGGGATTCCCTGTGTGCGCAGGGAGTACAGAGGCGGGCATGACTGGAATGTCTGGAGACAGTGTATCTATGATTTTCTCCCACAGCTTTTCCGGGAAGATGCTGAAAAATAGAAAAGCAGGAAAGACACAGGATAAAGTATGGACGAAAATTTTGTCAGGGAACGTGAAAAAGCCGTAGTAAAGGAATGCGGCGAAGAAGCATTGCTGGGCGGCCGTCTGTGGCATGCGGTAAGCCTTTATGAGGGAACCACCTTTTATACGAGCAAAAAGCTTCCCTTTACCTACCGGATTAAAGGACGTGAGCTTTTCTGCGATCGGAAGGAAAAATCCATTACCGAGGCAACCGTGCTTCGGGCTTATAAAAAGATTCTGGAGGCGCGGGCGGCAGGTGAGCCGATCCGCGGGCCGAAGAAGCTCAGCATGTTCGGCGCTCCCTATATCTGGGGAATTCTGAAGGGGCTGGGGCTGGCCGGGGGTGAAGAGACGGAACGGATGGCCGAAATGCCAGAGGATGCCGCCGATGCGGAACGGGCGGCCGAAACGCCGGCGGATGCCGCCGGTGCGAAAATGACCGGTCCGGACGATGCAAAGATTGCGTCCGAACTATGAAAGGAGCCGAAGATGCTTACAATCAGCAGGGATAAGGTATATGACAGACTGGATAAAAACATTCCTCCGTCAGCCATTTGCGAAAGCGGGGAAACAGTAATATTCGAAACCAGGGACTGCTATGACGACAGTGTAACCAGTGAAGAGCGTCCTCTGGGAGACAGGGAAGACGCCCTGGGAAATCCGGCAACCGGACCCTTGTATATTAACGGCGCGGATGCGGGGGATGTGCTGAAAGTAGAAATCCTGGATATCAGCCTGCATTCCAGGGGTGTTATGTGCGCTTCCTTTTCATGGGGTATTTTTGCAGGCAGACTGCCGGAAGCAAAGGCGGTAATGTATGAAATCGAGGGAGATAAGATTCGCTTTGATGATACGCTGCTGCTTGACTGCTGTCCCATGATAGGGGTCATCGGAACGGCGCCTGCCGGAGAAGGGATAGCCACATCTGTTCCCGATGTCCACGGCGGAAACATGGACTGTAGAAAAATCGGGGCGGGAACGGTCCTTTATCTGCCTGTTGCAGTTCCGGGAGCGTTGCTTTCCATGGGTGATCTCCATGCCCTGATGGGAGACGGAGAGGTTTTTGGCTGCGGGCTGGAAATTGCGGGAACGGTTACCGTAAGGGTAAGTGTATTAAAGGAAAATCCAATCCCCACGCCGTTTTTGATAACCCGGGATGCTGTAATTACCATTCAGTCGGCGGCTACCGTGTTTGAGGCGGGAAAGACAGCCGCCAGGCTGATGGAAGAATTTGTGAGAAGGGTGACCGGCCTGGAGGAAGTGAAATCCGAGATGCTGATGTCGCTGGTTTCGCATATGTCGGTATGCCAAATCGTAAATCCGCTGATGACGGCGCGCGTGGAATTCCCCAGGAATATATTGGAACAGTATGGATGGAGGGCGGAATAAGAAAACCATAAAAATGTAGTAATGATTCGGCATTGTTCGGGAATAAATACATGATTTAACAAAAATTTACCATTTTACTACCGTATATGGAAGCAATTTTGTTAAAAAATGGGATAAAATGTATTTATAAGCTGAGGAGGCCGGATATGTCAGAGCAGGAGAAGTTAGCAAACCGTATTAAGACCCTTTGCTCGGCAAAGGACATGTCTTATTATACTTTGTCCTACCGTTCCGCAGTTCCGATGACGACACTGATGCACATCATTGATTGTTCTACCCAGAACCCGGGGATTTTTACAATCTGCAAGCTGTGCGGAGGACTTGGTATTACATTAAAAGAGTTTTTCGATTCACCCGAATTCCTGGAAATTGAGGTGGGTGAAGAATAGCGTCTTACGCTTTCTTCCATTTATTGGTTGATTATACCCTTCATGAAGATGGCCGCCCTGGTGCTTGGGGCGGTCATTCTTTATGCACAAACAGGCTGGCGGACACAGAAACCGGAAAACATGGGAATGATGGATAAAGGCCAAATAGGGCAGAACTTTAACAGCAGCAGGGCTGAATAAAATGTATGAGCCCCCAATTTTAATCAATCAAATTTTTTTATAAAAGTACTTGCTTTTTTTACATGAGATGAATATAATAGCATTAAACATATGAAAGATTGTTCATATGTTTGAATGAAAAAATAAATAAAGGATACCATATGATTGGAGGAGCTTCTATGAAAAGAAATTATGAGCATGCGGAAAGCTGTGAATATATTCATGTCCATGAGGATATTGTTGAAAAAGTAAATGCGCAGATGCCGGCGGAGGATGATTTGGATGATCTGGCTGACTTTTTTAAGATATTCGGGGATACTACAAGAATTAAAATGCTGTATGTGCTGCTTTGTTCCGAAATGTGTGTCTGCGATTTGGCGCAGATACTGAATATGACGCAGTCGGCAATTTCCCACCAGCTGAGGGTGCTTAAGCAGATGGATTTAGTGAAGAGCAGGAGGGATGGGAAGACTATTTTTTACTCGCTGTCCGACGGACATATCAAGACAATTCTGAGCCAGGGGCTTGATCATATTCAGGAGGATGAAGAATAATGACCAGGAAATTAAAGAAAAGACTGAAACGGATTATCATCGGAGCCGCTTTTTTTGCGGCTGCTGTACTGATTGAGAATTTTGCGCCGGGGCTGCCCTGGTATGTATTGCTGGCCGTATTTTTGACAGCCTATGTGATTGTGGGCGGAGACGTTGTGAAGAGAGCGGTGGGCAATATCGGCAAGGGCCAGGTTTTTGATGAGAATTTTCTTATGACCATTGCCACGGTGGGAGCCTTTTTTGTAGGGGAGTATCCGGAAGCGGTGGCGGTAATGCTGTTTTACCAGGTAGGTGAGCTGTTCCAGAGCTACGCGGTGAACCGTTCCAGAAAGAACATAACGGAGCTGATGGATATCCGTCCGGATTTTGCCAACGTGCGCAGGGACGGCGTGGAAGCGCAGGTGGATCCGGATGAAGTGGCCGTGGGTGAGACGATTGTGGTGAAGCCCGCTGGACGGCGTGATTACAAAAGGAAATTCCAGCCTGGATACGATGGCGCTCACCGGTGAAAGCGTGCCCAGAGAGGTCCTCTGCGGCGAAGAGGTAATCAGCGGATGCATCAATCTGACGGGTGTGCTTGAGGTACAGGTCAGCAAGCCCTTCGGTGAATCCACAGTGTCCAAAATCCTGGATCTGGTGGAGAACGCCAGCAGCAAAAAAGCAGAAGCGGAAAATTTCATCACCAAATTTGCTAGGTATTATACGCCCATTGTGGTACTCTGTGCCGCAGTTCTGGCAGTAATTCCGCCGTTGTTTTTAGGAGGCTGGTCCACCTGGATTTACAGAGGGCTGACATTCCTGGTGGTTTCCTGCCCCTGCGCCGTGGTTATCAGTGTGCCGCTGAGCTTTTTCGGCGGGCTGGGAGGCGCCAGCAAAGCGGGTGTCCTGATCAAGGGGAGCAATTATCTGGAAGCTCTTGCGGAAGCGGAAATTGTTGTTATGGATAAAACAGGCACGCTCACAAAGGGAACCTTTAAGGTGACGGAGGTGAAGCCTGCTTCTGAAAACGGTGTTGAGGTGATTTCCGGGGAGAAGCTGCTGGAGCTTACGGCTTATGCGGAAAGCTATTCCAACCACCCTATTTCCCTTTCCATCCAGAAGGCCTATGGAAAGGAACTGGATAAAAACAGGCTGGAAAGCACGGAAGAGCTGGCTGGGCACGGTGTCCATGCGGTCATTGACGGATTTGACATTTATGCCGGAAACGAAAAACTGATGCGCCAGCAGAAAATTAGCTTTACCAATGCCGCGCAGATTGGTACAATTGTCCATGTAGCAAAGAATGACCAGTATCTGGGATATATCCTTATTGCTGATGAAATCAAGGAGGATGCCGCAGAATGTATCCGCGGGCTGAAGGCCGAGGGTGTTAACCGGGTGATAATGCTCACCGGGGACCGGAAGGAAACGGCGGATTATGTGGCTTCGCAAATAGGCCTGACGGAGGTTCACTCAGAGCTGCTTCCCGGTGATAAGGTGGATGAGGTGGAGAAAATCATCGCATCCAAATCGTCAAAGGGCAGGCTGGTATTTGTGGGAGATGGCATTAACGACGCGCCGGTCCTGGCAAGGGCGGATATCGGAATCGCCATGGGCGGCCTGGGAAGCGACGCAGCCATTGAAGCGGCGGATGTGGTAATCATGACGGATGAACCGTCCAAGATTGCCGCAGCCATGAGGATTTCCCGCAAGACGCTGGGCATTGTAAAACAGAATATCGTTTTTGCCCTGGGAGTAAAAATCCTTGTTCTCATTCTGGCGGCTTTTGGAATTGCCAACATGTGGCTGGCGGTTTTTGCCGATGTGGGTGTGGCGGTTATCGCCATCCTCAATGCCATGAGAGCCATGCAGGTGAAGGGCATTGACTGATGAGTGATAAGGTGCGGCGTTTCGGCCAGGGCTGCGCATATACCGGGAAAGCGGAGTATGGAAAAAATACAACTTAATCTACAATTAACACAGGAAGATATACAAACAGCAATAAGTCGGTATCATTATCAGGATACCGACTTACCGCTGTTTTTTCAGGTTTATGAAGAAGTGCGGAAATATCTGGATCCGGAAGGCTATTATGTGTATTCCGGGCCGGATAGGGAAAGAATCGGAAACAGGATATGGAAGGCGGCCGGGGAAAAAGCTAAAAAAGAAACCCAAAAAGAGACCCAAAAAGAGACCAAAAAAGAAACCGGGGGAAGAGCTGAGGAAGAAGCCGGGGTGGCCGGCGCGGAGGACAACATAACCGCGTCCGGTGAGGCTTTAATGCTTCCCGGCGGGAAGCATGGCTTCTGTCAGGTGATCGTGACACTTGGCAGCGGGCCGGACCGGCTCCAGGAAGGGTATGCGGCAAAGGGAATGCTCACGGAAAGCTATATGGCGGAGTGTATCTGCACGGAGCTTCTGTGGAAAGCCTATGAGGAGCTGAATGAAAAAATCAGGGGAAAATATGGACTGTTCGTGGAAAAGATGCTCTTTCCGGGAAGCGAGCTTCCGCTGGAGGCCATGGAAGGGATGTTTTCCCAAATCGGGCAGACAACGGTTTCCTTCAACCGCTTTTACGTACTTTCACCGAAAAAAAGCGTGGTGTACCAGGCACGGCTGGGGGACACGGCCTGCACAGAGCTGTGTTCCTCCTGCGGAAATAAGGACTGTCCCAACAGGAAGACAGCGATATGTGAAAAGGAAAGGGAGGACGTCGGGATGAAGCTGGAAAGAGGACTGATTCATTTATATACGGGAGAAGGAAAGGGAAAAACCACAGCAGCCATGGGACTGGCCCTGCGTGCGGCAGGATCGGGGAAAAAGGTGCTGATTGTGCAGTTCATGAAGGGCAGGGATACGGGGGAGCTTCACAGCCTGGCCCGTATCCCTGAAATCAGGCTTCTGCGCAGCGAAAAGGATTTCGGATTTTTTTCCTCTATGACCCTGGAACAGAAGGAGGAGCTGACAGAAATTCATAACCGGATTCTGGAGGAGGCGATTTTGCAGGCACAGGAGGGAAAGGCCGATGTCCTTGTGATGGATGAGGTGACCTATCCTGTGAACTGGGGGCTGCTGGACGGCGGCAGGCTGAAGGATTTCCTGCTGCATAAGCCGGAGGCTGTGGAGGTGGTATGCACCGGAAGGGATGCCCCCGCTTTTTTGACGGATGCTGCGGACTATATTACGGAAATGCGCTGTGTCCGCCACCCTTACCAAAAAGGAATTATGGCCAGGAAAGGGATAGAATTCTGAGTGGATCAGAAGAACAGGCAGCTGAGGACCTGTTGGCAGGAAAAAGAAAAATATACGCAGCTGTGAAGCTGTAAAAGCGCTTCAGCGGTAGGAGTAATATGGCAAAGAATAACGACAAAACTCAAAGATATTATCCAGGAATAAAAACAGCCTGTCTGGCAATGCTGGCGCTGCTTTTTCTGCTGGTGTGCGTCTTGCTTCAGGGGGACGGGGGAGAGAGCCTGGGTGGAGGAGACGCGGCTGCCGGCGCTGGTGAGCATGGTTTTTATTATGAGAATCTGGCCCTGATGCCCGGTGTGGAGGTGACGGCGGACAGTGTGGAGAATGATAGCTTCCTGCCGCAGCTGGCGGCGGATGGAAAGAAAAATGCCGGCGCCGGCCGCTGGTCCAGCGCCAATGAGGCGGGAGCGCCGGAGCACTGGCTGCAGTTTTCTTTTCCACAGGAGCAGAGCTTTGCCTTTGTCAGCCTTTACTGGGAACGTCTGAACGTGCTGGGATTTGTAATCGAGGTATCCCGGGACGGGGAGCACTGGACACAGGCCGCCCTGTGGGAAGGTACGCCGGAAACCAATGAGCAGCATGTGGTTTTGGATAATCAGGCGCAGGGCAGGTTCCTGCGCCTGAGAACCACGGCGGTTTCCGATACGGAGGAAAACCAGTACCTTTATTATCAGAATGTTTCTTTGCTGGAAATGGAAGTGTACGCCCAGGCTCCGGTATCCTGGTGCCTTCAGGTTCCGGAAATCAGGACAGCGGAAGACGGAAGCCGTTTCCTGCCCCTTCCCGAAGCGCCCGCAGGATATGAAATCCGGCTGCTTGGATCGGATTATGAGGAAATCATTGACGAGGACGGCACGGTATATCCCACGCTCGAGGAAAAAGCGGTTACCGTGGGATACCGGATTTCGCAGGGCGATAAATATGAGGATTCCCCTTCTTATTATGTAACGGTTCCGCCCTCCGTTTTTACGGACAATCCGGAATCGCCCGCGGATAATTCTGAAGCGTCTGTGGATAATTCTGAAGCGTTTGTGGTAAATGATCGACCGCGGCTATCGCCTGAGGTCTCGGAATGGAAGGGAGGCGCCGGTTTTTTCCCTCCAGAAGATGCGAAGCGCATTGTGATGCAGGCCGGCAGGGAGGCAGAGCTTAGGCAGCCTGCCCTGGATTTACAGGAAAGCTGGAAAAAGCTGTCCGGTGGGGAGCTGACGGTGGTTTCCGGTGAGGAAGCTTCCCTGCAGACGGGGGATATTTATCTGGGCTTTGCCGGAAAAGAGATGGGATTGAAGGAAGAAGGCTATTGGCTCGATATCCGGCCAGGCACTATGGTGCTCCGGGCAGAGAAGCTCCAGGGGCTTATCTGGGCAACGGTCACGGCCGCCGATCTTCTTGAAAATGCCGGAGAGGGAATCCCCTGCGGCACGATCCGGGATTATCCCCGCTATTCCGTGCGGGGTTTTCATATAGATATCGGCAGGAGGATGGTTTCCCTGGAAACCCTGAAACAGATTGTCCTGACTCTGAGTGAACACAAAATGAATAATCTGGGTGTGCATCTGAATGACAATGAGATTCTTTCCACCAGCGGAAAAAACGATTCCATTTCCAACGCGTTTACCGCTTATGCGGGCTTCCGTCTGGAGTCCGGGCTGAAAAACAGCAGGGGAGAGGGAATCACCTCCCAGGATGGTTCCCTGACCAGGGAGGAGTGGAAGGAACTCACCCGTTTTGCGGCAGAAAAAGGGGTGCAGGTGATCCCTGAAATTGACACGCCCGCCCACAGCCTGGCGTTGACAAGGATTTTCCCGGAATATGCCCTGGCGGACGAGCCGGATAATGTGGATCAGCTTGATTTGGGTAAAAAAGGGACAGTTGACCTGGTGCAAAAGCTTTGGAAGGAATATCTGGAAGGGGAGGATCCCGTTTTTGAAGCAGGCGGGCTGGTCCATATCGGGATGGATGAATATTTTGCGGACGGGGAGGATTACCGCAGCTTTGCCAATGACATGATAAGCATGATTCAGGAAAGCGGCCGCACCGTGCGTATGTGGGGCAGCCTGAGCCGCCTGCCCGGCAGGACGCAGGTGGCTTCGGAAAATGTGCAGATGCAGATCTGGAATATGGAATGGGCCGATCCGCAGGATATGTATGAGGAAGGTTTTACCATCATCAACTCCCTCAACAGCAGTCTGTATATTATCCCGGGAGGCGGCTACGACCGCTTGGATCTGGAAGCATTGAAGCAGTGGGAGCCAAATCTTTTCGCAGCTGGGACACAGGCGGAAATGCTGCCTGCCTATTCCGGGCGGATGGCGGGGGCGGTTTATTGCCTTTGGAACGATACGATAGGAAGCCTGGATACGGGCGTCACAGAGGAGGAAATTCTGGAACACTTTCTGGAACCGCTGCCGCTGCTTTCGGGAAAGCTGTGGTAGAATTTGATTGCGGCTACGGCTCCGGAAAGCTGTGATAAGCCCCTTCCTTCCGGTACTGCCTTGGACTGAGCTGGTAATAATTCTTAAATGCGGAGGAAAAATGCTCCATGGAGGAATACCCCAGGGCTTCAGCCACGGAGGTGATGCTCCGGCTGCTGTCGGAAAGCAGGATGGCAGCGGCGGACATACGCGCCTCCGTTTTTTTCTGCAGAAAGGTCTTGCCGTAATGCTTCTGCAGGAGCCGTTCCGTCTGCCTTGTGCCAAGCCCCAGCTTGCCGGCCAGCTCCTCTAAGGACAGGCTCTGATATTCATAGAGAAAATAATCTTCAATGATCACGGAGGTTTTATCAGCCGCCGCAGAGAAGCCGGAAGCCCTCCCGGTTTCTTTTTTTTCTTCATAATTGCGCACCAGCCTGACCAGAAGCTGCTGTAGCAGCAGCTCCACCTGCAGCTGAAAACCGGTATAGCGGTTTTCCAGTTCGGAAAAAAGCTCTTCCATCAGAAAAGCCACATTCTGGGTATCCTGGCCGAACCAGAAGGTGGTCCCTTCAAACAGGGACAACGCCCGTTCCCTGCCGTCTGGCTGCGGCCCGGCGGAGGGCTGGGAGCGGCGCTTTTTTTCCGTTTTCAGATAAATGCAATATTCACACATGGGATCCTCCAGGTGCGGTGTCTGCGCGTGCTCCACATGCGGCCCGGTCACATAAAGCGTCCCGGGCACAATATCATAAAAACGCCCATTGATGCGTGCACGGCCGTAGCCGCGGGGAATATAGTGGATTTCATAGCTCCCGCTGCCATGGCTGTGGCTGGGAACCGTGCGGAGAAATCTTTCATAGATAATATTAAGTGCCTGAAACCGCGTATCCCCAATGGTGAAGCGGATATCCAGATCGCTGAAATTCGTGCGCATATCTTCTGTTTCCTTTCAAATATCATCCAACCGTTTAAAAGCTCTGTGTGATGGGCCGGCGGCTGGCTGCTGCCGTATATTCGTTCGGCCAACGCAGTAATGTGGGGCCTGCCTGACCTGTTTCGTTCTGTCTTATATATTAATGTAACGTTTCCTGGCCGGGAAGTCAAGAAACCTGCGCTGATGCGACATAAAATGAAGCAAGTTGTCAAATCCTTCTCTAATACTTTTTCCCATTAGCTTTTATAATAAGGATATCAGTTAACACACAATTTGTGACATATGGTCACTGCTGCTGTAAAGCGGCTGAAGGCTGAAGAAGAGCGGCTGTTCACTGTCCTGACGGTTGCTTTTTTAGAAAAGAAAGGGGTTAAACAATGGAAAAAATGAGAATGAGAGGGGCGACACTGCCCGGCAACAGCTCAGTGGAAATGAAGGAATTTGAAATTCCCAAGCCCGGTCACGGCCAGGTGCTGATCCAGACCAAGGCTACCACCATCTGTGGAAGCGATATCCGCTGCATCTACAGGGAACATGTGGGAAAAGGCCCGGAGGGCTACATTCCCGGTATGGTTGCAGGCCATGAGCCCTGCGGCGTTATCGTGGAAGAAGGAGAGGGTTTAAAACGCTTTAAAAAAGGAGACAGGGTTATTGTTTACCATATTTCCGGCTGCGGCGTATGCAACGACTGCCGCAGAGGCTATTACATATCCTGCAAGAGCCGTTTCCGTCAGGCTTACGGCTGGCAGAGGAACGGCGGCATGGCGCCCTACATCCTGGCGGATGAAAAGGATCTGATCGCGCTGCCTGACGAACTGACCTACAAGGACGGCGCACAGGTAGCCTGCGGCTTCGGCACGGTATATGAAGCCATTGAAAAAATCGGCATCTGCGGCAACGATGCGGTGCTGGTAACCGGCCTGGGCCCGGTGGGACTGGCTGCGCTTATGCTTGCAAAGGCCATGGGAGCTAACATGCTCATCGGCGTGGAAATGAATGATTACCGTATCGGCCTGGCAAAGGAACTGGGACTGGTGGATTATGTGTTCAAACCGGACGAAGCCATGGACGGCATTATGAAGGTAACGAACGGAAACGGCGTGGAGCGCGCCATTGACGCCAGCGCCAGCGATCCGGGACGCCAGCTTGCCATCCGCGCCACAAGGGAATGGGGCAAAATCGCATTCGTCGGCGAAGGCGGCACCTGCACCTTTAATCCCAGCCCCGACATCATCCATGGACAGAAGACCATTTATGGCTCCTGGGTGACCTCGCTGTGGAGAATGGAGGAACTGGTGGAGCGTCTTGTCCGCTGGGGCATCCATCCGGAGGATCTGATTACCGATGAGTTCCCGCTGGAAAAAGCAGGCGAAGCCTATGCGCTTATGGCAGGCGGAAACTGCGGTAAGGTAGCAGTTGTTTTTGACTAAACAGTAACCGGTGAAAGCCGGCGGTAAAGGCGGATGCTGTGTGAAACGGCAGCCGTGAATTTCCAAAGTAAATTCCTGCCGGCAAAAAGGAGAGAATATGACAGCAATCATAGATCAGAATAAAATCCCCCGCCGCGCCCTGTACACAGGCGAGACCATTCCTGCGGTAGGGCTTGGAACCTTCGGTTCCGACAAATACGGCCCGGAACAGGTGGCGGAAGCCGTTTACGGAGGAATAAAGGCGGGCTACCGCCTGATTGACTGCGCAGCGGTATATCAGAACGAAGACAGAATCGGAGAAGTGTTAAAACGCGTTATGCAGGAAGGCATCGTGGAAAGAAAGGATCTGTTCGTAACCTCCAAGGTATGGAACGACATGCATGGTGAAGGCAAGGTACTGGAATCCTGCCGTAAAAGCCTGCAGGATCTGCAGCTTTCCTGTATTGATCTTTATTTTGTCCACTGGCCCTTCCCCAACTATCATGCGCCCGGCTGTGACGGAGATTCCCGGAATCCCGATTCCAGGCCCTTTAGTGTGGAAGAATTCATGAGCACCTGGAGACAGTGCGAACAGCTGGTGGATGAAGGAAAGGTACGCTATATAGGCATGTCCAACATGACCGTTCCCAAGCTGGAGGCAGTGCTGCCGCTGTGCAGAATCCAGCCGGCGGCCCTGGAAATGGAACTGCATCCCGGATTTCAGCAGCCGGAGCTGTTTGATTATGCTGTAGCCCACGGCATTCAGCCTATCGGTTACTGTCCCATCGGTTCCCCTTCCCGTCCGGAACGGGACAGAACCGCAGAGGACATCGCTGATACCCAGATGCCGGAAATCGTGGAAATCGCTGAAAGACACAACATCCATCCTGCCCTTGTGTGCCTGAAATGGGCTGCGCAGAGAGGCCAGATCCCCATTCCTTTTTCCGTGAAGGAACCCCAGTATGTAAGCAACCTTGCCTGCGTAACTGAGGATCCGCTAACCGAAGAAGAGATGGAGAGCATCCGCAGGGCGGATAAAAACTGCAGACTGATCAAAGGACAGGTATTCCTGTGGGCCGGGGCAAAGGGCTGGGAAGACCTGTGGGATATGGAGGGAACAATCACATGTTAAAAGGAATTCCGAAAATTTTATCCCCCGAGCTTCTGAAGGTTCTGTGTGAAATGGGCCACAGCGACCGCATTGTCATAGCAGACGGCAACTTCCCCGCAGAATCCATGGGCAAAAATGCGAAGGTAATCCGCATGGATGGCCACGGCGTCCCTGAAATACTGGATGCCATACTGCAGGTATTTCCGCTGGACAGCTATGTGGAAAAGCCCTTTTCCCTCATGGAGGTAATGCCCGGTGATAAGGTAGAGACGCCTATCTGGGAAACCTATGCGCAGATCGAGGAAAAATATGAAAGCCGCGGCAGAGAGGCTATCGGCCACATAGAACGGTTTGCTTTTTACGAGGAAGCAAAAAAAGCGTATGCAATCATAGCGACAGGAGAGACGGCGCTGTATGCCAATGTCATGCTCCAGAAGGGTGTGGTGACGGACTGATGGCGGAGCTGAAGGAATATCTGGAAAAAATAGAAAAGGTAATCGCACAGGGACCTTATAAGGATACCTGGGAGAGCCTGGGGAACCATCCCATGCCTGACTGGTTCGTGAAGGCAAAATTCGGTATTTTTATCCATTGGGGCGTTTACAGCGTTCCGGCCTTTGCCAATGAGTGGTATCCCCGGAACATGTATATTCAGGGAACGCCGGAATTTGAGCATCATGTGAAAACCTACGGGCCGCATAAGGAATTCGGCTATAAGGATTTTATCCCTATGTTTAAGGCGGAAAAATTCAACCCGGAGGAATGGGCTGATCTGTTTGAAAAGGCGGGAGCCAGATACGTGGTGCCCGTAGCGGAGCATCATGACGGCTTCCAGATGTACAAGAGTGAAATTTCCCACTGGAATGCCGGGGAAATGGGACCCAAAAGGGATACGCTGGGAGAACTGACGGAAGCCTTTGCAAAAAGAGGGCTTATAGGCGGCGCCTCCTCCCACCGGGCGGAGCACTGGTTTTTCCTGGGGCATGGAAAGGAATTCGACAGTGACATTAAGGAGCCTCTGAAAAGAGGGGATCTGTACTGGCCGTCCATGGCGGAGCCGGATCATCAGGATCTGTACGGGAAACCGGAGCCTACGGAGGAATATCTTCAGGACTGGCTGGTAAGAACCTGCGAAATCATTGATAAATACCAGCCGAAGCTTCTGTATTTTGACTGGTGGATACAGCACAGCGCCTTTAAGCCTTACCTGAAAAAGCTGGCCGCTTATTATTATAACCGTGCAGAGGAGTGGGGTGAGCAGGTCCTCATCAACTACAAGCATGATGCTTTCATGTTCGGCACGGCGGTGGTGGACATTGAACGCGGGCAGTTTGCGGATGTGAAGCCGTACCACTGGCAGACCGATACTGCGGTTGCTCTGAATTCCTGGTGCTATACGGAAAATAATGACTTCAGGCCTGCGAAGGATATCATCTGTGATCTGGTGGATATCGTGAGCAAGAACGGCAACCTGCTTCTGAATATCGGCCCGAAGGCGGACGGAACCATTTCGGAGGAGGACACCCGGATTCTGACAGAAATCGGCGACTGGCTGAGAGATAACGGGGAGTCCATTTATGACACAGGGGTGTGGAGAAAATACGGAGAAGGCCCTACGCAGATTGTGGAAGGACAGTTCTCCGACGGAATCAAAAAGGATTTTACCCCTGCGGATGTGCGCTACACGGCGAAGGGAGATCATATCTATGCCACAGCCCTGAAATGTTCGCCGGAGGGCAGCTATCTGTTCCCCGCGCTGGGTGAACAGGATGCTTCCAAGAAGCCCAACTTCCATGGAATCATCCGTAACGTTGAAATTCTCGGCTTTGATTCGGAGTGCAGCTGGTCCAGGGATGAGGAAGGGCTGCATGTGAAGGTGACCGGCGTCAATACCGACAAGCCGGTGGTGTTCCGGGTTACGGTGGACTGATGCGCCAGCTTTGGCAGTGATTTGCGTTTACTCCCGTGGGCAGTGAGCCAAGTAACCATGCTTGCATGGATATTTGGCGACTGCCGCGAGGGTCAAATACCCCGCTGCTTAGCAGCCCTGCAAGTTTGATATCCTGTTGCCGCGGGGGATTTGATTGCGCAGAACATATGAATAAGTGAAAAAGACAGGCATCCAACCAGACAGAGATTGTCGGCGGCGGGATGCCTGATTTTTTAAGCCTGAACTGTTACGGTTATACAAATAAATACTATCAGGAATTGTTGCAGAAACTATATCTGTATGCTACAATCGGGATAAGCAATGACTTCAACAAATCTTTTTATCTTTTAAGATTCTGCGCCGCTCTGTGAAGGCAATTCAGCCCACAGATCGGTATCTGCACGCAGCTTCGCGTGTGCATGGACGGCATATGTACAGACTTCTGCCTGACGGAGGTTTTCATTTTTACATATGTACTGTAATGCATGAACTCCTTGCTGACAAATGAATAAGCAGGGAGGACAAAGCGGCTGCCGGATAATCTGTGCAGCCGCAGAAGGCATGGTTCTCTCTGCAAAAAAAGAAAGAGAGGAATGCCTATGAATTCTAAGACAACCGGAACGGCTGCCATGCAGGCGCTGTCCCAAAACTATCAGTTTAACCTGAGTGATTTTGCTTTATTTTTATCTGTCATGAAGAATAAAATAGCCTATGAAAATACGTTGAGCATTATTCTGGATGAGCCGGATTTGAAGCTGGCGGAGGTAGAGGTGGAGCAGGTAGTGCTCAACAAGAGCGGAAAACGGGCTATCCGGTTGGATGCCTGGGCACGGGATGTATCTGACCGCCGTTTTAATACGGAGATGCAGAATGATACGGAAGCGGACGATGTGAGGCGGAGAGCGAGATTTTATCAGGGCCTGCTTGATACCCCGGTTTTAAAGGCAGGAAAGACGACCCGGTATAAGCACCTGCCGTCAACTGTCATTATTTTTATCACGCAGGAAGACATTTTCGGACGGGACCGTGCAATCTATACCTTTACGGAACAATGTGAAGAATTTTCAGATCTGCCCCTGGATGACGGCACGAAGAAAATATTTCTGAACATGACCAGTAAAAATGGCCGTCCTGAGCTGATAAGCCTGCTACAGTATATGAAAAATACCACGATTGATAATCCTGAGGTCAAGATAAAGGATAAACGGATTATTACGTTGGATAAAATCGTAAATGAAGTGAAGCAATCGGAAGAATGGGAGGCTGTAAAGATGAATATTCTTG
>OHDQ01000320.1_pt1 | contig 23005 bp, 18 predicted proteins | sample 1606421 | NCBI WGS metagenome assembly OHDQ01 (sample SAMEA3879589, study PRJEB24766) | human gut metagenome | biome: human-associated habitat; feature: feces | place: USA | collected 1985/1987
GGATGGTACGTTTGCAAAAGACTTTCTTCTGGATATGTCCGAAGCCGGAGGTCAGGCACATTTCCGCGCAATGAGAAAACTTGCGTCAGAGCATCCGGCAGAGAAAGTAGGAGAAGAGATCAGAAAACTTTACAGTTGGAGCGATGAAGATAAACTGATCAATAACTAATAGGATATAATTACAAAAAGACGCCTTGCATTACGCGAAGCGTCTTTTTGTATGAAAATGTCTTTTTGTTTATGATGATAAGATTATGTACAAAAAAAGACATCTGCCTGACGGGAGCAAATGTCTTTTCTATTTTTATCAATTCTATTAATAAGATTAAGCAATGCTGCTTACAGCTTTGGAAAGACGAGAAATCTTTCTGGAAACAGTTTTTTTGTGATAAACACCTTTTGTTCCAGCTTTGGAAATCTCGACGATCGCTGCGCGAAGAGCAGTCTTAGCAGTTTCAGCGTCTTTAGCGGCAACTGCAGCTTCCACTTTCTTTACAGCAGTTTTTACTTTAGACTTAATTGCTTTGTTTCTTGCAGCTTTTGTCTCGTTTACTAAAATTCTTTTCTTAGCAGACTTAATGTTAGCCAATGCGTACACCTCCAAATATATCTATGATTTCAAATGTAATTTGAGTTTCCGCAGACTCGGACACGGACGTTCTGCTGAAACATACTCATTTATTTTATGCCAACTCTAAAGGGTTGTCAATACATATTTTAATAAATATTGGGAATTATGGAACATATATAGAGAAAAACTGCATTATTTGGAAAACCGGAATAAAAAAACACAGTATCTGCATTAAAAAGACGGTTTGAATATAAAAACAGCAGGAATACTATAATAAGAACATAAAAAGCGAGGATGAGATATGATAAAAAATTATAGTGTGCGGACAGATCTTGCGCTTGAAGAAAAAGAAAGGTTTGAATCAGATCATGTAGAAATATCAGGGGTAGTTCTTGAAGAAGATTATGATGAAGCATCAGAACTTCGTGTTACAAGAGTGGAGATCAAAACAGAAAACGGAGCAAAGGCAATGGGAAAACCTGTAGGAACTTATTTGACGATAGAAACTCCTAATTTGGCAATGCCTGATGAAAAAAGTCAGACCGTGATTGCCGAAAAGGTATGTTCTTTTATAAAGGAACTGATCCGAAAATTTGAAGTAAAAGATAAAGATCTATCTATTCTTGTAGTAGGGCTGGGGAATAGAGAAGTTACTCCGGATTCACTGGGACCTTGCGTGGCAGATCATTTATCCGTGACGCGGCATATTGTAAAAGAATATGGAAAATATGCAATAGGAGTCGACGACGCGCCGATGATCAGCGCTGTCGTGCCGGGAGTGATGGGGCAAACGGGAATGGAAAGTGCGGAGATCGTGCGTGGGATTGTATCGGAAACGAATCCTGATGTTATTATTGCAGTTGATGCATTGGCAGCAAGAAACAGTAAGCGATTGAACCGGACGATTCAGATCGCAGATACCGGGATTCATCCCGGAAGTGGAGTGGGGAATCACAGAAACGGGATGACAATGGAAACATTAGGAGTACCTGTTATCGGAATCGGTGTGCCGACAGTTGTAGACGCAGCAACGATTGTAAATGATACAATGGAAAACTTTATAAGGGCTCTTGAATCTTCGGATTCTTTAAAAGGAGTCGGGGAAGTGCTGCGTTCCTATAACGCCGGAGAAAAATATGAATTTGTAAAAGAGCTGATCTCTCCTCATTTAAACGGAATGTTTGTCACGCCTAAAGATGTTGATGAAATGGTTCATCATATCAGTCATACTTTATCGGAAGCGATCAATATGCTTTTTTCGGCCGGTTCAGGCAGATCGGAAGCATAAGAGAAAAGAACAAAGCATACACTGTCAGAAGTAATAGAAAGGACGATGTCTGATGGCGGATCGATTTCGGATATTAGAAAAAGAACGAGAACGGAAGAAGCGGATGATCCGGTTTCTGTTTTTCTTTCTGGCAATGATTTGTTTGATTTCGGAAGGAATGTGGTCGGCTCGAATGTATGGTTTCCAAACTCATATTTTTTCGGGTGCGGAAGAGATGTACATGCCGCGGCTTGCATATTTGAACAGAAGCCCGCAAAAAACAGTTCACGAGTTTTTTATAGAACAATCTTATCTGTTTCTTCCGACAGCAGGGTATGCGATGGAGCATAGGAGAGAGGGATTTACGGCAGAAGATCAAGAAACTGTTGCTCAAATTTTAGAGGCGCAGGCAAACGATGAGAACTGTATCGATGAAAACGGAAATCTTATTAGTAAAGAGTCTCCTGAAACGGCGCAAAATGTGCAGCCGTCGGGAGAAACGTCACTTTCTTCTGTCGATATGTCTATTGAGAGGTTAAGAGATTTTGATTATTTGCTTAGTAATTTTTATACGGTAGACAGCTCTACGATGATTGGTCCTGAACAGTTGAATGCAGATGACCTTCTTGGGAGGAGTATGAAGATCAATAAAAAGGAAGATGGTCCGAAAGTATTGATATTTCATACTCATTCACAGGAGGAATTTGTCGATTCAATTCCGGGAGATCCTGCCACAAGTATTATCGGAATAGGGGAATATCTGACAGAGCTTTTAAATAAGCGGGGAATCAAAACAATCCATGACACAGGGGTATATGATATTATTAACGGACAGCTCGACAGGAGTAATGCATATGAAAACGCAGAAGCGTCTGTCAGACCGATTCTGGAGGCAAACCCAACGATCGAGGTGGCAATCGACCTTCATAGGGATGGCGTTGCCGAGGGAACGCACTTAGTCACAGAAGTAAACGGAAAGCCGACTGCAAAGATCATGTATTTTAATGGATTGAGCCGATCTCGCACAAACGGAGATATCGATTATCTTTATAATCCGTACATACAGGATAATCTGGCGTTTTCTCTTCAGATGCAGCTTGCGTCAGAACGAATGTATCCCGGGTTTGCAAGACATATTTATCTGCGGGCATATAGATATAATCTGCATCTGCTGCCGAAGTCTCTGTTGATTGAAGCCGGTGCGCAGACAAATACTGTAGAAGAAATGAAAAATGCGATGGAGGTCGTGGCAGATACGCTGTGTGAAGTTATACTGGAATGACAAGGATTCTATTTACAAGATCGAAAACGGGTGGTATCATAGAAAATAATACCCTCAGATGAAAGGAACAACATCCGGCATCTGAGGGTACAATCTCGTTATAGCGTGAAACAAAATTAGTGCGGCATAAGAAAAGAAGTCGAGAAAAATAGAAGGAATGATCCGGTAAAGGAGAAGGTAAATGGCTGGAAATAATACATATGATGCAGGGAGTATTTCTGTATTGGAAGGATTAGAGGCGGTACGAAAACGCCCGGGAATGTATATCGGAAGTGTATCGACAAAAGGTCTGAATCATCTTATTTATGAAATTGTGGACAATTCCGTGGATGAACATCTGGCAGGATTTTGTACGGAAATCCGTGTTGTTTTAGAAAAAGACGGAACGGCAACAGTAACCGATAACGGGAGGGGAATTCCGGTTGATATGCATCAAAAAGGAATTTCTGCGGCAAGGCTTGTGTTTACCACACTTCATGCAGGGGGAAAATTTGACGATTCGGCGTATAAGACAAGCGGAGGTCTTCATGGCGTCGGTTCTTCTGTTGTAAATGCACTTTCTACATATATGGATGTTAAGATCAGCCGTGATGGGGCGGTATACCATGACAGATATGAGCGCGGAGTTCCTGTCATTGAACTGGAAAACGGACTTCTTCCTAAGATCGGAAAGACAAAAAAGACAGGAACAACAATTAATTTTCTGCCTGATGATACGATTTTTGAAAAGACGAAGTTCCGGGCGGAGGAAGTAAAAAGCAGGCTGCATGAAACAGCATATCTTAACCCGGAACTGACGATAATATTCGAAGATAAAAGAGGAGATCAGACCGAGCATATCGAATATCATGAACCGGAGGGAATCATCGGGTTTATCAGAGATCTGAATAAGAAAAAAGAGGCGCTTCATGAGCCTGTTTATTTTAAAGGGGAAGCAGACGGTATTGAAGTGGAGGCGGCATTTCAGTATGTTAATGAATTTCATGAGAATGTGCTCGGTTTCTGCAACAATATTTACAATGCGGAAGGCGGCACGCATCTGACCGGTTTTAAGACCATGTTCACCAGCGTGATCAATTCCTACTCCAGGGAGCTGAATATCCTGAAGGAGAAGGACGCCAACTTTACCGGCGCCGATGTCAGGAACGGCATGACGGCGGTGGTGTCTATTAAGCATCCGGATCCCCGTTTTGAGGGACAGACCAAGACCAAGCTGGATAACCAGGATGCCGCCAAGGTGGTCAGCAAGGTGACGGGAGACGAAATCACCCGCTATTTTGACAGAAATCTGGAAACACTGAAAAGTATCATAGGCTGTGCGGAAAAAGCTGCCAAAATCAGGAAAACCGAAGAAAAAGCAAAGACAAACATGCTCACCAAGCAGAAGTTTTCCTTTGATTCCAATGGAAAGCTGGCAAACTGTGAATCCCGGGATCCTTCCAGATGTGAAATTTTCATCGTGGAAGGAGATTCCGCCGGAGGCAGCGCCAAGACGGCAAGGGATCGTTCCTACCAGGCGATTCTCCCCATCAGGGGCAAGATCCTGAATGTGGAAAAAGCCAGCATTGACAAGGTTCTGGCCAATGCGGAAATCAAAACCATGATCAATGCTTTTGGCTGCGGATTTTCAGAAGGCTACGGGAATGACTTTGATATTTCCAAGCTGCGCTACAACAAAATTATTATCATGGCCGATGCGGATGTGGACGGCGCGCATATTTCCACGCTACTGCTGACGCTTTTTTACCGTTTTATGCCTGAGCTTATTTTTGAAGGACATGTTTATATTGCCATGCCTCCTTTGTATAAGGCCATGCCTTCCAAAGGGAGTGAAGAATATCTCTATGATGATAAAGCGCTGGAGCGCTACAGGAAACGCCATAAAGGCCCGTTTACCCTGCAGCGTTATAAAGGTCTGGGTGAAATGGACGCGCAGCAGCTGTGGGAGACCACGCTGAACCCGGAAACGCGTATGCTCAAGCAGGTGGAAATCGAGGATGCCAGAATGGCCTCCGAGGTTACAGAACTGCTTATGGGTACGGATGTTCCTCCCAGGAAAGCGTTCATCTATGATTATGCACCGGATGCGGAGCTTGATATTTAAGGTTGATTCCGGAGGGCAGCAGGTCGGAGCCGGGTCTGCCTGAGCTTGCCGGCTGCCAGCAGGGCAAATATCCTGCCGAAAGAGGCAGGGGTGTTTGACAATCTGTCAGATATAGGAAAGGAAGCAGTAAAAATTGGAAGAAAAGATTATAAAAACAGAATATTCTGAGGTTATGCAGAAATCCTTCATTGATTACGCCATGAGCGTTATAGCATCCCGTGCGCTTCCTGATGTCAGGGACGGCCTGAAGCCGGTGCAGAGGCGTGTTCTCTATTCCATGATAGAGCTGAACAACGGTCCGGATAAGCCGCACAGAAAGTGCGCCCGTATCGTCGGCGATACCATGGGTAAGTACCATCCCCACGGCGACAGCTCCATTTACGGGGCGCTGGTTAATATGGCCCAGGAGTGGTCCACAAGATATCCGCTGGTTGACGGACACGGAAACTTCGGTTCCGAGGACGGCGACGGCGCGGCCGCCATGCGTTATACAGAGGCCAGGCTTTCCAAGATTTCCATGGAGATGCTGGCCGATATCAATAAAGATACGGTAGATTTCGTACCTAACTTTGATGAAACGGAAAAGGAACCCACTGTACTCCCCAGCCGTTATCCCAATCTTCTGGTAAATGGTACCTCCGGTATTGCCGTAGGTATGGCTACCAATATCCCTCCCCACAATTTAAGGGAGGTAGTGAATGCGGTTGTCAGGCTGATTGACAATCGGGTAAATGAAGACAGGGATACGGATATAGAAGAGGTTCTACAGATCATAACGGCGCCCGATTTTCCTACGGGCGGAATTATCCTGGGAACCAGGGGAGCGGAAGAAGCCTATCGTACCGGCCGGGGAAAGGTCAGGGTGCGCGCGGTAACCGATATTGAGACGCTTCCCAATGGTAAGAGCCAGATTATCGTAACTGAGCTTCCCTACATGGTGAACAAGGCCCGTCTGATCGAAAAGATCGCGGAGCTGCATAAAGAGAAGAAAATTGACGGAATTACCGATCTGAGGGATGAATCCAACAGAGAAGGAACCCGTATTGTCATTGAACTCAGAAGAGACGCCAATGCCAACGTAATCCTGAATCTGCTTTACAAGCATACACAGATGCAGGATACCTTCGGAATCATTATGCTGGCGCTGGTCAACAACGAGCCTAAGGTGCTCAACCTTCTGGAAATGCTGAAGCTGTATCTGAAGCACCAGGAGGATGTGGTAACAAGAAGGACAAAGTATGATCTGAATAAGGCGGAAGAGCGGGATCATATTTTACAGGGCTTGCTGATTGCCCTGGATCATATCGAAGAAGTGATCCGCATTATCCGTTCCAGCCAGAATACCCAGGCTGCCAAGGAAAACCTGATGAACCGCTTTGAACTTTCAGATGCACAGGCGCAGGCCATCGTAGATATGAGGCTGCGCGCTCTGACAGGTCTGGAAAGAGAGAAGCTGGAAAATGAGCATAAGGAGCTGCTGGCAAAGATCGCGGAGCTGAAGGCGATCCTTGCAGATGAGAAGCTGCTGCTGGGTGTTATCCGTGAGGAAATCCAGATAACCGCCCTGAAATACGGTGACGACAGAAGGAGCCGCATCGGCTATGATGAGTATGATATTTCCATGGAGGATATGATCCCCAGGGACAATACCGTAATTGCCATGACCAATCTGGGCTATATCAAGCGTATGACCGTTGATAATTTCAAATCCCAGAACCGCGGCGGCAAGGGAATTAAGGGAATGCAGACCATCGAGGAGGACTTCATCGCCGATCTGCTGATGACCACCACCCATCATTACGTCATGTTCTTTACCAACTACGGAAGGGTGTACCGGTTAAAGGCCTATGAAATCCCCGAAGCAAGCAGGACGGCCAGGGGAACGGCCATCATTAACCTTCTCCAGCTGAATCCGGGAGAAAAGATCTCGGCCATTATCCCTGTGAAGGATTATGAGGACAATAAGAACCTGTTCATGGTAACCAGAAATGGTATCGTGAAGAAAACTCCGGTTATGGAATACAGCAATGTACGTAAAAACGGCCTTGCCGCGATCAATCTGCGCGATGACGATGAACTGATTGAGGTTAAAATCACTGACGCGGATACGGAAATCTTCCTGGTAACCAGACATGGCATGTGTATCCGCTTCAAGGAAACTGATGTGAGGGCGACCGGAAGAATGTCCATGGGTGTTATCGGCATGAACCTGGACGACGGCGACGAAATCGTGGGCATGCAGCTTGACAGCCAGGGCGATTCCCTGTTAATCGTGTCCGAGAACGGTATGGGCAAACGTACCTATCTTGAAGAATTCTCCGTGCAGAAGAGAGGCGGAAAGGGCGTTAAGTGCTATAAGATTACAGAGAAGACGGGCTATGTTGTGGGCGTGAAAGCTACAAATGACGATCATGAGATCATGATGATCACCACCGAAGGAATTATCATTCAGCTGAGGGTAGAGGATATTTCCATTCTGGGAAGAATCACATCCGGCGTGAAGATGATCAATCTGGATAAGGGCGTGAAGGTAGCGCAGATAGCCAAGGTAAGAGAGCGAGTTTCTGATGGAAGCCAGGAATTCGATAATCCGGAGGATGCCATGGAGGATATTCCGGAAGAAGAAAGATATGTAAGCAGCGCGGACGAAGATGAAAATCTGATTTTCCCTACGGAAGAAGAGGATGAATAATTATAAGTTCCGATAAAAAAAGAGAAAGCGGCATCTGCAGTTGAAAACAACAGATGTCCGGAAGAAATAAGCAGATAACCATTAAGTTATCTGCTTATTTCATAGGGTGTTTTTTATACGGGCGATGAGTCTTTAAAACCGGCTTCGTCCATCAGAAAGCACAGAACAGGGGAATACGGTGGTAAAAAAATGAAAAATATATTGATTGTTGAGGATGATAAAGCGCTGGCTGAAGGAATTGTCCTTGTACTGCAGCAGGACGGCTTTGTATTCCGTTGCTGCCACAGCGCTAAGGAAGCGCGTAAAATGCTGGAAACGGAGTCCTTTGATCTGGTCCTTCTGGATATTAATCTGCCTGATGGAAGCGGCCTTGATATCTGCCGCCGGCTCAGAAAAGAAGGAAGAAATGATCCTGTTATTTTTTTAACAGCCCTGGATACGGAGCTTCATGAGGTCACGGGCTTCCAGGCAGGAGCGGATGATTATATCACCAAGCCCTTTTCCCTTGCGGTATTGAGGGAGCGGGTTATGGCTGCTTTGCGTAGGGCCGAAAGATACCAGTCCGCTGAAGACAGCGTTACGCTTCTGAAGGAAGGGCCTTTTACGGCAGACCTGGAGAAACAGAGCTTTTACCGGGGGGATGAGGAGGTTTTGCTGAGCAAAACGGAGCAGAAGCTGCTGATTACCCTGATGAGAAATAAAAATATGGTACTGGGCAGAGAAACCCTGATGGAAAAGGTATGGGGAAACGACGGTGATTTTGTAGACGAAAATGCGCTGTCCGTATCTATAAAAAGGCTGCGGGACAAGCTGGAGGAGGATCCCAGGAACCCCCGTTATATCCAGACGGTTTATGGGATCGGATACCGCTTCCAGGCAGACTGAGGAGGAACGGCATGTCATTTCTTTTAAATAGTCCTTATATAACCTATATTTTAGGGGCACTCCTGATCATAACGGTAATTCTCCTGATCTTTTCTGTATATCTTATCCTTTATGTTCTCAGGGAATATAAGAAGCTGGAACAGATGATAGACAGCGCCATAGACGGTAATTTTCAGGAAGAAAGCTTTGATGAGCAGAGATTATCAAGGCTGCAGAATAAAATGTATCAATTTATATCCTCCAGCTTTCTTGGCAGAAAGAAGGTGGAGGAAGACAAGGGAAAAATAGAAGAGCTGATCAGCAACATTTCCCATCAGACAAAAACGCCGATTACAACCATCAAGCTGTATTCCGGCCTGTTGGCGGAATGTGATCTGGAGGAAAAAGAAAAGCATCTGGTTAACCAGATCGTGGATCAAAATGACAGGATGGCCTTTCTGATAGAAAACCTGGTTAAAATGTCCCGTCTGGAAAACGGCATTGTGGCAGTGCATCCGCAGATGCAGGATATTGCCCTGTTGATGGAAAGCCTGGAGGGGAGCTATGGCAATAGGACCGGAAAAAAGATAATATTTGATCCCGGTTATAAGGAAGCCGGAAGCGTAGAGGCATTTTATGATTTGAAATGGACGGTGGAGGCCATTTCAAATATCATAGAGAATGCGCTGAAATATACGGATGAAAACGGGGTTATCCAAATTTCCGTAAAGCCCTACAGCAGCTTTACGGCGGTATTGGTTCAGGATAATGGAATCGGGATTGCCGAGGAAGAGCAGGCGGCAATCTTCCGGCGGTTCTACCGTTCGGAGAGGGTAAACGGCATGAAGGGCATCGGCCTGGGGCTGTACCTGGCAAGGGAGATCATTGCCAGGCAGGGAGGCTATATCAGCCTCAAATCAGAACCCGGAAAAGGCTCTTTATTTCAGGTATTCCTGGCGGAAAAACAGTGATCCTGTAAAAAGGGATGAAGAACAAGCTTTGCTGATACGGGCGGGAACGGCCCTGTGTGTTCCGGAGACAGAATTCCGGAATGCATGGGGCTTTTTTAGATTCTGTTAAGAATTGAAGGCAATTCTTTCAAAAGTGTCATAATTTCTTTCCGGCAGGAAAGATGATGGAAAGATTTGTTGTGTATAGTTGTCTTAGATAAAAGAAAAGACAGCGATATGGAGAGGAGTTTTATTATGAGTATTTTGAAAACAGTAGAACTGAAAAAATATTATGGTTCCAGTGAAAATGAGGTGCATGCTTTAAACGGCGTAAATTTCTCGGTGGAGGAAGGCGAGTTTGTTTCAATCGTGGGAACCTCCGGAAGCGGGAAATCAACGCTCCTTCATATGCTGGGCGGACTGGATCGTCCCACTTCCGGTAAGGTATTCGTGGATGGCAAGGATATCTTCAGCCTGAAGGATGAGGAGCTGACCATTTTCAGAAGAAGAAAAATAGGCTTTGTGTTCCAGAGCTATAATCTGGTGCCGGTGCTGAATGTATATGAAAATATCGTCCTTCCCATAGAACTGGACGGCAATAAGGTGGATAAGGGCTACGTAAAAGAGCTTATCAATACGCTTGGGATCAAGGAAAAGCTTGATAACCTGCCCAACCAGCTTTCCGGCGGACAGCAGCAGAGGGTCGCAATTGCCAGGGCACTTGCTGCAAAGCCCGCCATCGTTCTTGCAGATGAGCCTACCGGAAATCTGGATTCCAGAACGAGCCAGGATGTACTGGGGCTTTTAAAGGTGACCGGGGATAAATTCGGCCAGACCATCGTAATGATCACTCACAATCCGGAGCTGGCGCAGCTTGCGGACAGGATCGTCAGAATTGAAGACGGCCTGATTCAGGGCAGGAAGGGAGAGGAAGCAGATGCTTAAGGTAAAAAACAAAAAATGTATTAACCGTCTGTCCGACAAAGCCTTTCAGGCAAACAAAACCCGCAATTTTATCGCAGTCATTGCCATTGCCCTGACGACGATTCTTTTTACAACTCTTTTCACCATAGGGAGCGGCGCTATTGAATCCTTCCAGTCTAATACCATGCTTCAGGCAGGATCCATGTCCCATGGTACTATTAAATTCGCACCTCAGGATTTGTTGGAGAAATTAAAAGCGGATCCTCTGATTGAGGAAGCGGGCTACAGGCAGGTATTGGCTGATTCCGTAGATAATCCGGAGTTTCTAAAGCGCCGTGTGGAGATGTATTATGAGGATCCGACAGCGGCCAGACTCGGCTTTATCAGCTTAAAAGAAGGAAAATTACCGGAAGCAGAGAATGAAATCGCCATGGATACGGAGTCTCTCCGGCTGCTGGGGGTACCGGCAAAGCTGGGGGAGAAGGTGACACTTCTTATTACGGTGAAGGGGGAACAGGTAGAAAGGGAATTTGTGCTGAGTGGTTATTGGGAACCGGAAAAGTCAGCCATGAATGTGGGATTTGCACTCTGTTCCAAGGCATATACGGATAAATATGTAGAAGAACTGGCCTACACCTATAAAGAAAACTGGTATATGTCGGGTTCTGTCATGTATGAGATCATGTTTAAGAATACCTCCAATATGACGGAGAAGCTGCAGACCGTAGTGGAGAATCTGGGTTATTCCCTGGATGAAAAGGATGACAACTATTTGGGATGCAATGTGAACTGGGCTTATATGTCCAATAATATAGGGCAGGATCCCACTACGGTTTTAGCGATTGCGGCAGCTCTGGGCCTGATTATCCTTACCGGATATCTAATCATTTATAATATTTTCCAGATCTCTGTTATCAGGGATATCCGGTTTTACGGGCTTTTGAAAACAATTGGCACCACGGGACGGCAGATACGCAGCATTATAAACAGACAGGGAATGCGTCTGTCGGTTTATGGGATTCCTGCAGGGCTTGTTATTGGATTTTTTATCGGAAAGGGAATTGTGCCGCTGATTATTGATATGAGCAGTTATCAGGAAGGTGTGGTGAATACATCACTTAATCCGTTTATTTTTATAGGAGCAGCGCTGTTTTCTCTTTTTACGGTCTATATCAGTACCAGAAAACCTGGCAAAATTGCAGCATCCATTTCACCGGTGGAGGCGGTAAAGTATACCGATATATCCGCAGATGTCAAAAAGAAAAGAAAAAAATCCACGGATGGCGGTAAATTATATAAGATGGCTCTTTCCAATCTGGGAAGAAACAGAAAGAGGACGGTGCTTGTCATTATTTCTCTTTCCCTCAGCATCATTTTGCTTAACAGCGTGGTGACCCTTACAGAGAGCTTTGATCTGGATAAATATCTGGCTACCTTTGTGGATACGGATTTTCTGACCGCAAACGCGCGGTATTTCAACAATGAGTATCATTCCCCGGATGAGAGGATTTCCGAGAGCTTTATCAGTGAAATTGAAAAGCAGCCCGGCTTTGAAGAAGGGGGAAGAATATTTATCAGCCTGAACGGTACGGTAATTATGCCGGATCCCAGTCCGATTCACTACGATGAGGACGGAATTATCGTGGACAAAAATGAAAATTATGTTAATGTAGATGAAAATATGAATCCCTATTGTACGATGTATGGACTGGAGGAGCTTCCCCTTTCCAGAAATGAAATTGTGGCAGGGGAGAAGGATCCCCAGGTCTTAAAGGAGAAGCTGGATACGGGAAATTACATCATTGAAGGGCTTGAAACCGATGATTATAAAAACGTTAGAGAGGATCGCATTCAATATTCTATTGGCGATAAGCTGAAGCTGCGTATGCCCGGGGGCGAGGAAAAGGAAGTTGAAGTAATTGCCCAGATTAAAATCGAGTATTATACGAACAGCGTCCGTTATTCCAGTGATAATTATGTATTTTATACAAGCATAGCCGGATACGAAAAGCTGGGCGGCAATATGGACAGCGTCATGAGCTATGGGTTCCAGTGTGAGGACAGCAGAGAAGTGGAAATGCAGCAGTTCCTGCAGGATTATACAGACAATATAGAGCCGCAGATGTCCTTTGAATCAAAAGTAAAGTATGTGAAGAATTTTGAAAACCTGAAAGGCACATTCACAATGGTCGGCAGTGTCCTTGCACTGATTATTGGAATCATCGGCATACTGAACTTTGTGAATGCCTGTATTACAAGCATCATTACAAGGAAAAAGGAATTTGCCGCCTTAAAAGCAATCGGTATGACAGAGCGGCAGATCAGGAGAATGGTATGCATGGAAGGCGGATATTATGCGGCAGGCGTGATTCTGTTCAGCCTTGTATTGGGAACCTTGTTTTCTTATGTAGTTATCGGCAACTTCGTAATTTTCTGGTTTACCTCTTACCGGTTCATTATTTGGCCGATGCTGATGGTTCTGCCTTTTATGGTGGTTATCGGAGTTGTGGTGCCTTATATTACAATTAAAGTGACGGATAAAGAAAGCGTAGTGGAAATGCTTCGTGAAGAATAAAGGAAGCTGCGGCCTCTCGGACTGAGGGGCCTTTTCCCATTCCTCCGGCTGTATGGCAGCGTCCCTGACTGTTTTCTTTACGGCCGGGACGCTGCCGTAAAGCTGCCGCTAATTCCTTTTATATGTTATGTTTAGAGCCGGCTGTCCTCGTCAATTGCACATAAAATATCATTCTCAATGTCTTCCACCCATTCTGTTGGAACATTGTCGTATGTCAGTAAACAGAGCATGGCGCTTATATCACACAAATGCGCCAGCGTGAGCCAGTTGGACGGTAATGGTGATGCTGAAACCGAATTATATCCCTGCGCAAAGGCATCATAAATATGCCTGTCGATAAGAGCCTCCACATCGTCGTCTTTTCTCCTGAAAAAATGTCCTATGTCGTGGTATATACTTCCGGAATAAGTAAACTCAAAATCTATGAAAGATACCTTCCCATCGGATATCATAATATTCGCATACCCTAAATCTCCATGGCACAGGACGCTTCTGGCTTCTATGCTGTCGAACAAATCCGGATTTTCTTTTATAAACCTACACAGACTATCAATCGTTTCCGGCCTGAGATATTCCGAAGGTTTCCCGTTTAATAAATGCAATATTTTATCACGTGTGCGTGGAAGCTCCTGCAACAGGTTCAATTTTCCGTCCAGCAATGCGTCGTGTGCGTAACTTCTTTCATGTATCGTCGCACATATCCTGCCGATTTCATATGCCATTTCCGGCGGGTATTTCAGGTTGGACCGCACATGATTTATGAAGGTTACTCCATCAAGGAACTCCATAATAGCGTAAGCGAATGGGAAACGCTGCTTGCTTCCGTCATAAAATAACAACGCAGGTACGTTAATTTTATTTTTCAAATAGGATAATGCAGCCGTCTCAATCTTGTCGGTAGCCTTGGAATATATTTTTAAAAAATATTTGCCGGAGTTTGTTGTGACAATATAGCCGGTATTGCTCATGCTGTCTTTCATAAGTGAAAAATCAAGTATGGTCAGTGAGCTGTCAAACGGGGCTAAAAGTGAGGCAATTTCTGTTTCATCAGTTATTATAAAATCGTTTATTCTGTGCATTTTTACCTCCCAGGATACACAAATTAAAGTTAAATATGGACGCTGTATTGATAATTAAGTTATAGCATATTTTTATTCGCAATTCCACTTTATTTCAAAAACTTCACCTGGATAACCATTTGAAAAAACAAAGAAAATTTTGGTGGTGAATAGCAAGAGATTGGAGAATAGCAGAAATTGGGCCGTGGGATATTCTGGTAGAATGAGACAGGGGGGGATGTTATACTGTAAATAAATATAGGGGAATGTGCTGATTTTGGGGCGGAGGAGGATGTTTGGGGATGCGTGATGAGGGGAAGGGTAAGAGGAAGGCTTCGAAGTCTTTTGCTAGGCGGATCATTAAGGTCTGGGTTTTTGGGAAGCTTGTTGCGTTTTCATAAGGCTGAATATATTAAACGGCTGGGGGAGTCGGGGCTGAAGGTTTTCTTTTTGATGACAAATACGGACTGGCTGAGGCCGGGGCGGGATTTTGTGGATGAATCCGGAATAAAGCAGCATGAGGACAGCGGGATGGAGGCGTTTGTGAAGAACGCCCGGACACTTCTGGCTGAAGTACCGGATGCTTATATTATTGTGAGAATCGGGCTGCATCCTCCGGTTGACTGGATGGAGGAGAATAAGGATGAGCTGATTACTTATCAGGATGGAAGCCATGAGCCTGCAATCCTGGCTTCTGAGGTGCATCGGGATGAGATTCCGGGAATGTATTCGTTTGCTTCCGAAAAGTGGAGGGAGGCGGCGGGAAAAGCGCTGAAGGAATTCTGTGATGAGGTGGATTCTCTTCCGTTTGCGGACAGGGTAATCGGATATTTTCTGGCGGCGGGGGGAACCTCGGAGTGGTATCCGGTAAATGTACTTTGTGACAGAACGAAAAATAAGTATGGAGATTTCTCTCCTGCATTTGTGAAGTTTTATGGAGAGTTTCTGAAAAAAAGATATGGGTCGGAGGAAAAGCTGAAAAAGGCCTGGAAGAGGGAGGATGCTTCCTTTGATAAGCCGGTGATTCCCAATGTGCAGGAGCAGTATTTTATTTTTATGGAAGAGGGCATCATGGATGCCATGAAGTATTATGAGAGCGCGGATCGTATTATTGGCAAGAATATAGATATGGATGCGGAGAAGGCTGCCAATCTTGGGGTGTTCCTGAATATGGAGGATTACAGGTATGTGGCTGACTTTTATGACGCTTTCCATGAGGTTACGGCAGATGCAATTATTTATTTTGCCAGGCTTTTGAAGGAGCGTTATGCAGGGAAAATCGTAGGGGCGTTTTATGGTTCTTATGGTTGCACGGATTTCTTTAACAGCAGTACGGCCACTTCCACGCTTCCGATACTCGACTGCGGATATGTGGATTTTCTGGCGGCGCCGGGGGTTTATAACAACCGGGAGCCGGGCGGCTGTGTGGCGCAGCGTGAGATGCAGGATTCCTTCAGGCTCCGCGGGCAGATGTTTGTGGCGGAGGAGGACAGCAGGACGCATCTGGAGGACAGTTTTTACCGGGATGCGATGGGGCTGTATGATGTGAGGGACAGTATTGTAACTTTGAAGAGGGATTTTGCACGGGTGCTGTGCGAGGATATTTATGCCTGGTGGTTTGATCAGCATGCGGAAGGCGGGCGTTATCAGCATGAGGAGATTTATAAGCTGTTTCGCAGGCAGGAGGAAATCGCGCGTTTTGCCTATGGGCTGGACAGAAATAAAGAAAATGAAATTGCCCTGATTTATGATCAGGAGAGCTGCCATACGGTTTCCATGTATACGAATACGCTGATGCTGGATTATTACAGAACCTCCGATTTGGCGAGGATCGGCGCCCCGGTGGATTATTATTTCCATAATGACTGTATCAGGGACGATATGCCGGATTATAAGCTTTATGTGATGATGAATGTTTTCCGGCTGACGGATAAGGAGAGAGAAGCGATTATCCAAAAGGCCAGGAAAAATCATGCGGTGGTGCTGTGGCTGTATGCGCCGGGCTTCATTAACCCGGATGCAGAAGCTGTGATGTGCAATGAAAATATAGAGCAGCTGACCGGGTTTAAGACGGGGCGGATTGATCATACATGTTCGCCCAGGTTTAAGATAAGCAGGCTGGATCATCCGGCGGTGCGGTACGCGGTGGAGGATCGCAGGTATGGCTATATTGACAGGGATGTGCATTCCAATGTATGGCTGGAAAATGTAATTCTGCCTGCCTATATGAATCCTGGTTTTTATATTGATGATCCGGAGGCGGAGATTCTGGGCACTTATTGCGAGCTGGGACTTCCTGCTTATGGGCTGAAGGAGATGGACGGCTGGACGAGTGTGTACTGCGCGCCCCAGATTCTGCGGTCTGAGCTGCTGGCTTCCCTGGCGGAGTATGCCGGATGCCATCTTTACAATAAGGATGATGATGTGCTTTATGCCAATAAGAATTTTGTGATGGTCCATGCTTCTTATAAGGGAAAGCATACGGTTTATTTTAAAAAGGAATGCAGCCCCTTTGAGGTGTATGAGAAAAGGTATTACGGGCATAATGTGACGAAGCTGGAGGTTGAGATGCGTATGGGGGATACGCTGATGTTTTCCCTGAATGGGGAGTGCTGAGAGTTTTCCCTGAATGGGGAAAGCTGAGAGTTTTGGCAAAGGTTTAGCTGATGGGAAACGTGCGCTGGCTGGCGTATGTATGGTATGAGGCCCTGTACTGTTTGGATTGACGGTATGGGGCTTCTTATTTTTGTTGGGGGCGGGATGGTTGGAATAATGAGCGACTTTGAACTGTTATCGCTGGTGTTAATGATTCTTGCAATCATTATTCCGCTATTGATAGCTTACATAGAAGCAAAGAAATAACCGCCGTGTCCCTAACAAAGATTGGAGGTTATTTCTAGTCAAATTCAATGAATGGGACAACTGTCTATAGGTAGCACCTTCTATATCATTATGGTAGCACTATTCACATTGATTTGCAATATATCATAAAAAATGATTCAATATTTAAAATAATTTAATTTTTTATTTTCTGCCTTTATCTACTATTAATCACTTGAAAAATATCACCGCAACGCGTATGATAAAGATCCCCCGAAATAAAGTAAACCTTCTAAATCATCCCCGTCAAAAGGAGTACCATCATGAAAAAATACATTTCGGTGTTCCGCATCCGTTTTATCAACAGCCTACAGTACCGGGCCGCTGCGTTTGGAGAAATTCTGAAAAGCTTCGCATGGGCATTTATGGAAATCCTGGCATATACCGCCCTTTACCGCACTGCGGGAAATGCCTTCCCAATGGAGTTTTCGCAGACCGTATCCTATGTTTGGATGCAGCAGATATTATTTCTCATGTATTCAGTGGTGTTTGGTGATGAGGAAATTTATACGGCTATCGGTAGCGGTTCCATAGCCTATGAGCTTGTGCGCCCCATGGGGCTGTACGGCCGCTGGTTTTCCCAGTCCGCGGCGAACCGGGTGGCGTTTATGTCTGTGAACAGCCTGCCGGTATTGTTTATTGCGGCGCTTCTTCCGAAGCCATACAGGATGGTTTTGCCGCAGAATCTGATGCAGCTCCTACTTTTCCTCATATCCGCGGTTCTTGCCCTGGGTGTTGTGGTAGCCTTTGCCATGCTGATGTATGTTTCGCTTTTTTACATAGTATCGCAGAGAGGGATAAAAATCATAGTGACGGCGATCACCACATTTTTGTCTGGCGGCGTGATACCGCTCCCATTTTTTCCGGATCAGGTACTGACTGTGGTGAGGGTACTTCCCTTTGCGGCGATGCAGAATATGCCACTGCAGATATTCTGCGGAAAGCTGACCGGTATGGATGCCATGCAGGGTGTCTTTTTCCAGCTATTCTGGCTGGCTGCCCTGGTTTTAACCGGACAGCTTTTTATGAGGGCGTCTCTTAAAAAAGTCGTGGTACAGGGAGGGTGAGAAGTATGAAGCTTTATATGAATTTGGTGGCCATGAATCTGAAAAGCCAGATGCAGTACCGGGTTTCCTTTCTGCTGACAACGTTGGGGCAGTTTATTACGGCCTTCACTTCCTTTTTCGGGCTGTATTTTATTTTCTCCAGGGTAAATGCTATTGATGATTTTAACTATAACCAGGTATTCCTGTGCTTTGCCGTAGTAATGATGGCTTTTGCCATTGGAGAAATGTTCGGCGGCGGCTTGGCCGTATTTCCAAGAATTATGGGAAACGGTGAATTTGACCGCGCCCTCGTCCGCCCGAGAAACATTATCCTGCAGATACTGGTTCCCAATATGGATTTCACACGTCTCGGCCTGCTGATCCAGGCTGTAATTGTGCTGTGCTACGCGGTTCCGGGAAGCGGTATCCTTTGGGACTGGAAAAAAATCGTAACCCTCTTTCTCATGATACTCTGCGGAAGCATATTATTTTTCAGCCTTTTTCTTCTGAAGGCCACATTTACTTTTTTTACAATTCAGAATCTCAATTTTATGAATATATTCACCTATGGGGCGCGTGAGTTTGGAAAATATCCCTTTTCCGTCTATGGCAGCGGTATTCTCAAGGTTCTGACCTTTGTGATTCCTCTGGCGCTTTTTCAGTATTATCCGCTTCTTTATCTGATGGACAGGAAGCAGAGTCCGGTTTATATGTTAATGCCCGTAATATCCCTTCTTTTTCTTCTTCCCTGTTATATTTTCTTCCGGATTGGCCTGAAACATTATAAATCCACAGGTTCATAATTTGGTAACAGTTCAGGCAGGTTTGCGCATTCACTGCGCAAATCGTGAGAAAACGTAATGGCAGCAGGCATCCGCCCCTCGCCGAAGGCGACTTATCATGGACGGATACAGTAACAGTTTGGCCGAAGGCTGAACTGTTACATAATTTGTATGGAAATTGTAAAAAAGAATAGACAAATTCGGAAAAAGAGAATATAAAGAATATATTGAGGAGAAGTACTGAAATTTGCCGTTCAGGCAGAGGCCGGATCATTGAAGAAGGCTGTCAGTTACACTGGTTGTTCTGTTTATGAGGAGATTTATCTATGGAAAAGAAAAAGGCACTGCTTTTCGGCAGTGTATTAGTGTTGTGCGCGGCTTTCATGGCCGCGGGTTTTATGACGGCGGAAGACACAGGATTCTTTGGCGGAATGCTGGAGGATGCCGTAGGCTTCTGCATGCAGTACATGGGAGTGGCTTAATTTGGAATACGTACCCGCGAAAACAATTGTGGCCAGGACAAAGTCCACGGCATGGTTTGGTATTGATTACAATATGAATATTTACAGGGGATGCTGCCATGGGTGTATTTACTGTGACAGTCGTTCGGCCTGCTATCAGATTGATCATTTTGATACGGTAAGGGCCAAGGAAGATGCGCTGCGGATCATACGGGATGATCTGAGGCGGAAGGTGAAGACCGGTGTGGTAGGTACGGGGGCTATGAGTGATCCCTACAATCCTTTTGAAAAAAAGGAAGAGCTGACGAGACATGCGCTCCAGTTGGTGGACGCATTTGGTTTTGGAGCGGCGATTGCAACAAAAAGCGATTTGATTTTGAGGGATATTGATATCCTCTCAGATATCAAAGAGCATTCCCCGGTTTTATGCAAGATTACAATTACTGCTGCAGAGGATGGGCTTGCCTCTAAATTGGAACCGGGGGTATGTCCCTCCTCCGCCCGTTTTGAAGCGGTAAAAAGGCTGAGCGAGGCGGGGATTTTCACGGGAATTCTCCTGATGCCTGTCCTTCCATTTCTGGAGGATAATGAGGAAAATGTGGTTTCCATTGTACGAAAGGCCCATGAGGCCGGGGCAAAATTCATTTACCCGGCGTTTGGCATGACAATGAGGGAGCGGCAGCGGGAATGGTATTATGAAAAACTGAAGGAGATTTTTCCGGAAGAAGATTATGTATCCCGGTATCAGAAAAGGTATGGGATCCGCTATAAATGTACCAGTCCCAGAGCCGCCGCACTTTGGGAGGTATTTACCCAGGAATGTAGCAAATTCGGGATTCTTTATGAGATGAAGCACATTGTCAGGGCTTATAAGCGGGGCTATGAATGTACGCAGCTGAGCCTGTTTGATAATATATAATTTGATTAAAAGGGCAAAAGCCGGAAGCGGCGGAAAAACCAAATTCTGCCCTGCAAAACAAGGGGATATGAAAATGGATATCAGGGAAATTGAGTACAAAGCGGAAGAGATGAGGATCGTGAATCTGGCTGTCATGAAGGATGGACAGGTGATTCTGAAAAGGGACTGGGACGTGGAGATGCGAAGAAACCAGTATTCCGCCAGCAAAAGCTTTACCAGCGCAGCGGTGGGAATTGCGGAGCGGGAAGGGCTGCTTGGCCTGGAGGAAAAGCTCTGCGATGTGTTCCGGGAGGAAGTCCCTGAAAATCCTTCAGAAAATCTGCAGAAGGCCACGGTGCGGGATTTGCTTACCATGTGCCTCGGACAGGACGGCGCTTATCTCATGGGGGAACAGCGTCCGTTTATGGAGGAAAAGGACTGGGTGCGCTACAGTCTGTCACGGCCTTTTACACAGGAGCCGGGGACCTGTTTTATGTATAATAATGTGGGGCCTTATCTGGCCGGTATCCTGGTGCAGAGAAGAGCGGGCTGCGATTTGATAAATTATCTGATGCCCAGGCTGTTTGAGCCCATGGGAATCAGAAGGCCGACCTGGGAAACGGATCCTTTTGGATATAGCTTCGGCGCGGGCGGTTTGTTCTTATGTGTGACGGAGCTGATGAAGTTCGGCCAGCTTTGCCTGCAGGAAGGGGAATGGGACGGAAAGCAGCTGATTCCCAGGGCATATATGAAGGAAGCCGTGAGAAAACAGGTGGAAAATGGGGAAGATGGTTATGGCTATCTTTTCTGGAGAGGCCCTTATGATTCCTACCGTGCGGACGGTAAGTATGGCCAGTTCGCCATTGAGCTTCCTGAAAAAAATGCCGTGATTGCAATCAATGCGGAATCCCGTGATGCAATAAGTATGATGAACTGCTGTATGGATGTGATTGTCCCACAGCTGTAAAAACAAAATAGGTAAAAAGGAGTGTAAAGCCATGTTATTTATAGAATATCCCAAGTGTTCCACCTGCCAGAAAGCAAAAAAATGGCTGGATGAAAGAAAAATAAGCTATGAGGACAGGCATATAGCCCAGAATAATCCTACGGAGGAAGAACTGAAGGAATGGTATAAAAGAAGCGGGCTGCCGTTAAAAAAGTTTTTTAACACAAGCGGCCTGAAATATAAGGAGCTGGGGCTGAAGGACAAGCTGCCGGAAATGAGTGAGGAGGATCAGCTGAAGCTTCTTGCTACGGATGGCATGCTGGTAAAGCGCCCTCTCATTGTGGCGGAGGATTTTATACTGACAGGCTTTAAGGAAAAAGAATGGGAAGAGAAGATGGGGTGATAATCTTGAAAGAAAATAAATATGATGAGAATGTTTTTTATGATAAATACAGTCAGATGGAGCGGTCGAAGAAAGGGCTGGAGGGAGCAGGCGAATGGAAAACCCTGAAGGAAATGCTTCCGGATTTTACAGGGAAGAAAGTTCTTGATCTTGGCTGCGGCTATGGCTGGCATTGCGAATATGCGGCGGATCACGGCGCTGTGCAGGTGGTGGGTGTGGATATTTCAGAGAAGATGCTGAAGGAGGCAGAAAACCGCCACAGCAGAGAAAATATAACGTATCTGTGCTGCCCTGTTGAAGATGCGCAGTTTGAGGAAGGCGAATTTGACATTGTGTTAAGTTCCCTTGCACTTCATTACATCAGGGATTATGATCAGATTGTGGATAAGATCCGAAAATTTTTACGTCCCGGTGGATATTTTATTTTTTCTGCGGAGCATCCTGTTTTTACCGCAGAGGGAAGCCAGGACTGGTATTATGATGAAAATGGAAAACCTCTTCATTTTCCGGTGGATAATTACTATTATGAGGGAAAAAGAAATGCTGTTTTCCTGGGGGAGCCTGTAATCAAGTATCACAGGACACTGACAACATATATTTCCACTTTGATAAAAAAAGGCTTTGCTATTATGGATGTCCAGGAGCCGCAGCCGCCGGAAGAAATGCTGGATACAGTTCCGGGGATGCGTGACGAAATGCGCCGGCCGATGATGCTGATCGTATCGGCACGGAAAGAAAATGAATGAGTACCGGCAAAAGGGCGGTGTGCAGGGCAGGGTATCTGAAAAGAGACCCTGTCCTATTTTTTAGACAAAGACATGAAAATGCCGGATTTACAGGGATGCAACCTGTGGGTGACAAATTGCAATATGCTGATTTCTTGTAAATACAGGCCTTCTGTGAAAAAATAAGCTTATAAAAAAGGTAACAGCCCAGTTATATGAACTGTTGCAAAAGAAGACCGTAAGCAGACGGCGGATAGGAGTGTTTATGAAAAAATTTTGTGATAAGCTGATTGTGCTGCGCAGGGAAAAGGGATTGTCCCAGGAACAGCTGGCAGAATACCTGGAGGTCTCAAGGCAGTCCGTCAGTAAATGGGAAGCGGATAAAACCATGCCGGAAATCAGCAAGCTGATTGCAATTTCCGGACTGTTCCAGGTGTCCCTGGATTATCTGTTGATCGATGACTGTGAAAACCGGAACGGAAGATTTCCAGGAATGGAAGACGTACCGGACTACGGTGCGGGGAAGGGCCTGGGAGGCAGTGATATCAAGAGGCAGCAGGATAGCGGACAGTGGGAA
>OHDQ01000324.1_pt1 | contig 22806 bp, 22 predicted proteins | sample 1606421 | NCBI WGS metagenome assembly OHDQ01 (sample SAMEA3879589, study PRJEB24766) | human gut metagenome | biome: human-associated habitat; feature: feces | place: USA | collected 1985/1987
GTATGAACCGTATGCTCTAGCCAACTGAGCTATCTCGCCATAGTTCTCTTGGCTGCCAACCGCAACCTGCTTGACTATTATATAAAAATGTCGAATAAAAGTCAAGAACTTTTTGAAAAAAATTTACGTTTGCATCTTTGGAGAAACTAAGGTATGATAAGCATAATAATTGAACAGTCACAGACAGGCAGGAAACAGAAAGGCAGGGTGTATATGAGAGTAGGAATGGGATATGATGTACATAAACTGACAGAAGGAAGGAAATTGATCCTTGGAGGCGTGGATATTCCCTGGGAATTAGGATTGTTGGGACATTCCGATGCGGATGTTGTGGTACACGCGATCATGGATGCGCTTTTGGGAGCAGTGGCCCTTCGGGATATCGGCAGACATTTTCCCGATACAGATCCTCAGTATAAGGGGATTTCCAGCATCCTCCTTTTGCAGCGAGTGGGAGAGCTTTTGGAAGAAAAGGGATATGAAATCATCAATCTAGATGCTACGATCATTGCCCAGAAACCGAAACTTCTTCCTTATATCGATCAGATGATAGGAAATGTGGCGAACGCTTTGCATCTTGCGGAGGATCAGGTAAATATAAAAGCTACCACCGAAGAAGGGCTGGGATTTACCGGAAAGCTGGAAGGAATTTCCGCACAGGCGATCTGCGCTGTGCAAGAGAAGGGTGTCGGAGAAAAAAGATAGGGAAACCGCATTGACAAAATGCTGTTTTTTGAATACACTATATAGCAGTAAATATTATAATTGAAAAGCAGAGAATGGAAAGAGTATCTGTCAAATGGAAACACAGAGAGGGAAAGTCGTTGGCTGAGAGCATCCCGGGACCAGGACAGAGAAGTGCATCCAGGAGCTGATCTGGCGAGTATATGCAGAATATAGGTAGCCAGATTCGTGAGCAGACGTTACAGGCACAGAGGGAAAGATGTCATTGACATTTTTAATAAGAGTGGAACCGCGGAAATATTTCGTCTCTTGGGAGGAAGTATTTCTGCGGTTCTTTTCTGTCAGACGGGAGGTTTTGCTTTGGGATTTATCAGTCATCTAAAAGAAGAGTTTCAGGTCATACAGGAAAGAGATCCGGCGATCAAAAGTCCATGGGAAGTACTGCTGTATCCTAGTTTTCAGGTGATGATCAAATATAGAAGGGCTCACCGATTATATAAGAAGGGGCACTATTTTTGGGCGCGTCTCCTTTCTCAGAGGGCGGCCCGGAAGACGGGAATCGAGATTCATCCCGGGGCAACGATAGGAAAAGGGCTTTTCATCGATCATGGCAGCGGCGTGATCATTGGTGAGACGACAGTGATCGGTGATAATGTCACTCTATATCAGGGAGTGACGCTGGGAGGAACGGGAAAAGAGACAGGAAAACGTCATCCAACCATTGCGGATAATGTGATGATCAGCGCCGGAGCAAAGATTATAGGCTCCTTTACCGTGGGGGCAAATTCCAAGATCGGAGCGGGGGCGGTGGTTTTAAAAGAAGTTCCGCCGAACTGTACGGTGGTGGGAATCCCCGGCAGGGTAGTGCGCCAGGAAAATGTTAAGATTCCAAGGGAGAATATGGATCAGTGTAATCTTCCCGATCCTGTTCAGGACGATATCAGTACCTTAAGGAAAGAAAATGCGAGACTGGAAAATCTGGTAATCCAGCTGGAGAGAGAACTTCACAGCTGCAGGGAACAGAGGGACTGGGAACAGAAAATACAAAAATAGAGCAAGAGAGGAGATTTGGTGTTATGAAATTGTATAATACTTTGACAAAACAGAAAGAAGAATTTATTCCTCTGGAAGAGGGAAAGGTGAAAATGTATGTGTGCGGACCGACCGTGTATAATTTCATTCATATTGGAAATGCCCGCCCCATGATCGTATTTGATACTGCCCGCCGTTATATGGAGTATAAAGGGTATGAGGTGAATTTTGTCTCAAACTTTACGGATGTGGATGATAAGATCATCAAAAAATCTGTGGAGGAGGGAGTTTCGGCTGAGGAAATTTCTCAGCGATATATCAAAGAATGCAAAAAGGATATGGCGGATATGAATGTGCGGGAAGCGACCACCCATCCGCTGGCAACGCAGGAGATCGATGGAATGATCGATATGATTCAGACGCTGATCGATAAGGGATATGCGTATGATGTAAATGGAACGGTTTATTTCCGAACCAGAAAGTTTGAGGAATATGGGAAATTATCTCATAAAAATCTGGATGATCTTCGTTCGGGAGAACGTTCCCTTCTGGTATCTGGAGAGGATCAGAAGGAGGACTCTCTGGATTTTGTACTCTGGAAACCGAAAAAAGAGGGTGAGCCTTTCTGGGTATCTCCGTGGGGCGAAGGACGTCCTGGTTGGCATATTGAATGTTCTGTTATGGCAAAAAAATATCTGGGAGAAGAAATCGATATTCACGCAGGCGGGGAGGATTTGATTTTCCCGCATCATGAAAATGAGATCGCTCAGAGCGAATGCTGTAATGGAAAGATTTTTGCCCGTTATTGGCTGCACAATGGTTTCCTGAACATTGATAATCGGAAAATGTCAAAATCTCTGGGTAATTTCTTTACAGTGAGAGAGATTGGAGAACAGTATGATCTGCAGGTGCTTCGGTTCTTTATGCTGAGCGCCCATTACAGAAGCCCTATCAACTTCAGTCGTGAGATTATGGAATCTTCTAAAAGTGCGCTGGAAAGAATCGTTACAGCCGTGAGTAATCTGAAACATCTGTCTGAGACGGCAGGTGTGGATCAGGCTTCTGAACAGGAAACGGCGCTTCTGGAGGAAATGAAAACTTACCGGAAGAAACTGGAAGACGCCATGGATGATGATCTGAATACGGCAGACGCTATTTCCGCTATTTTCGAGTTGGTGAAATTTGCCAATACGCACGGGGGAGAAACTTCATCAAGAGAATTTGTGGATCGTGTGAGAAAGGAAATCATAGAACTGAGCGATATTCTTGGTCTGATCGTGGAGAAAGAAGAAGAAAATCTGGATGATGCGATTGAAAAACTGATCCAGGAACGTCAGGCAGCGAGAAAAGCAAGAGATTTTAAACGGGCAGATGAGATCCGTGATGAGCTTTTGGCGCAGGGAATTATTCTGGAAGATACCAGAGAGGGCGTAAAATGGAAGAGAGCATAAAATATCTGAAAGAGCAGTTCGGGCTGGGGGAACCGGATATCCGGTCTTATTCCCCCCTGACACTGGCTTATATTGGGGATGGCATTTACGAGTTGTATATCAGGACAATTTTGATCAAACAGGGGAACTGTCAGGCGAGTAAGCTCCATAAAAAAGCCAGCCGTCTGGTAAAGGCGCCCTCCCAGGCAGCTATGGTGGAGGCGCTGGAACCTCTGTTTACCCCAGAGGAAGAGGCGGTATACAAGCGGGGGAGAAATGCAAAATCCTATACCACAGCGAAAAATGCCACCACAGGAGAGTACAGAAAAGCTACAGGTTTTGAAGCGGTCATGGGCTATCTGTATCTTACAGAGCAGTATTGCAGGATGATTGATCTTATCAAGATTGGATTGGAGGTTCTGGATGACAGAAAATAAGATAGAGGGAAGAAATGCCGTTTTGGAAGCATTTCGTTCCGGGAAAACGGTAGATAAATTATATATTTTGGAAGGGTGTCAGGATGGACCGGTGCGCACCATTGCCAGGGAAGCAAGAAAACATGATACGATTATCCAGTATGTGGCGAAAGAACGGCTGGATCAGATTTCAGAGACAGGAAAACATCAGGGCGTGATCGCCGTGGCGGCTTCCTATGAGTATGCTACCGTGGAAGATATTTTGGCGAAGGCAAAAGAAAAAGGAGAACCTCCATTTATTTTGCTGCTGGATAATATTGAGGACCCTCATAATCTGGGAGCGATTATCCGTACGGCGAATCTGGCAGGCGCCCATGGGGTGATTATTCCCAAAAGGCGGGCGGCGGGTCTTACGGCGGTAGTGGCAAGAACGTCAGCCGGAGCGTTAAATTATACGCCGGTTGCCAAGGTGACGAATCTGAAAACAGTGATGGAGCAGCTGAAAAAGGAAGGTATGTGGTTTGTCTGCGCCGATATGGGCGGTACTACCTATTATGATCTGGATCTGAAAGGACCGATCGGGCTGGTGATCGGAAATGAAGGAGAGGGCGTGAGCCGTCTGGTAAAAGAAAATTGTGATTTTGTTGCATCCATTCCCATGAAAGGGAATATTGATTCGCTGAATGCGTCTGTGGCAGCGGGAATTTTGGCTTTTGAAATCGCCCGTCAGAGAGGATAACAAAAGAAATCATGAAAGATTATACACAGTATACCGATGAAGAACTTCTGACCATGCGGGAAAATGGAGAAGAAGAGATTACAGAATATCTCATAGAAAAATACAAACCTATGGTACGCCAGCGGGTGAGAGTTCTTTATCTGGTGGGAGGAGATCAGGATGATCTCATTCAGGAAGGGATGATCGGGCTTTTTAAGGCGGTGCGGAATTATCGGAAAGACCGGGACGCATCCTTTCATACATTTGCCCATCTTTGTGTGGACAGGCAGATTTATCGGGCAATCCAGTCTTATAATCGGCAGAAGCATCAGCCGTTGAACAGCTATGTTTCTCTGAGTGGGGAAAACTGGGAGGCGGAGCCGTATCAGGAGCTGCGCCAGAACCCGGAAAATATCATTATCGATCAGGAAAATGCTATTCAGATGGAGAAGAAAATCCGTCAGCAGCTCAGCAAATTTGAAAATCAGGTTTTGGAGCTGTATCTGGATGGGGAAAACTATCTGGAAATCGCCCATCATTTGGGGAAGACACCGAAATCAATCGATAATGCATTGCAGAGGATTCGCGGGAAGGTAAGGGAATATTTGTGAGAAAGAGGCTGTTGCTTTAAACATGGTTCAGAAATATTCTGGATATGTATTTAATGCAGCAGCCTCTTTCTCGGGATATTATCTTTTTTTGCGCAGGCGAATCATATTCCAGCTATGTTTTCCCAGTACGCCGGTTAATTTTCCATCTTTGATTTTTATTCCTGTTCCTTTTTGCGGTGTTACTTCCCATGGGTGCGTTTCTGTATTCACCGCTTTCATATCTTCATGGCTCAGCACCACATGTTCTTCCAGCTGATATCCTGCAAATTGTCTCAGATCGCAGATGAGTTCCATATCTTCATCCAGACATTTGTTCACTGCGAAAAGAACCAGTTCTTCCTCTTCTTCCCTCCACACAAGAACACCGTCCAGATAAGGAGTTTCTCCATAGGTTTTGCTTTCATAAACGGGAGTTTTGATTAATGTGTGCAAAACGGTTCCTCTGCCGTATCGACTGGTATAGCAGAATGGATAGAAAATCGTCTGCCGCCATGCTCCGGTATCTGAGGTCATAATAGGAGCGATTACATTTACCAACTGAGCAAGACATCCGATTTTTACTCTGTCTGCATGGCGCAGCAGCGTGATCAGCATACTTCCCACTAAAAGGGCATCTTCAAAATTATAGATATCTTCCAGCTGGTGAGGCGCATTTACCCATTTTTCCAGTTTTTCATCCGCCTCATTGGAGTGATACCACACATTCCACTCATCGAAAGAAAGGTTGATTTTCTTCTTACTTCTTCTTTTCGCTTTCACGCAGTCACAGATCGATACCACGGAGGAGATAAATTCATCCATCCCCACGCTGCTGGCAAGAAAGTCTGGGGTGTCGTTGCCTCTGTTGCCATAATACTGATGAAGCGACAGATAATCTACCTGATCGTAACAGATTCCCAAAACAGTATCTTCCCAGGTTCCAAAAGTAGGCATGTCCAGATTGGAACTTCCGCAAGCCACCGTCTCAATAGAGGGGGCCAACATCTTCATGAGACGGCCTGTCTCTTCCGCCGCCCGTCCGTATTCCTGAGCAGTTTTATGCCCCATCTGCCAGTCGCCGTCCATTTCATTTCCCAGACACCACAATTTGATATCGTGAGGATTCTGATATCCATGCGTCTTCCGCAAATCGCTGTAATACGTTCCACCCGGAAAATTACAGTATTCCAGCAAATTTCTGGCATCCTCTGCGCCTCTGGTTCCCAGATTCACCGCCATCATAACCTGAGAATCAGCTTTCTTCGCCCAGGAAGCAAACTCATTCAGTCCAAATGCGTTCGTCTCTGTCACCTGCCATGCCAGATCCAGCCGGGATGGTCTCTGCTTTTTCGGCCCCACGCCGTCCTCCCAGCGATATCCCGACACGAAATTCCCTCCCGGATAGCGCACCACTGGAACCTGCAGCTCCTTCACCAGATCCAGTACGTCTTTTCGGAAGCCCTCTTCATCTGCAAAAGGACTATCCGGCTGATAAATTCCTTCATATACTGCCCGCCCAAGATGTTCGATAAAAGAACCATACAGCCTTTGATCTACATCACTTACAAGAAAATTTCTGTCGGTGATAATTTCTGCTTTCTTCATAATGAATACCTCCATATGTAAAATTTTTAAAATTCATACTTGACTTTTTGTTTTCTTTTTGCTAAACTATCTAACTGTAGCGGATAGCAAGCATCTTATATAAATGCTGATGTGGCTCAGAGGTAGAGCACTTCCTTGGTAAGGAAGGGGTCACGGGTTCAATTCCCGTCATCAGCTTATGGAAAAGGTAATCAGAGTATTTATTCTGGTTACCTTTTTTGTTTTGGCGGATGTATCTGAACTGGGAAAAATCTATTTGTATACCCAATGTGGTTTATGCCCTTTTTCCCCTGACAGCTTTACAATTCGCCCAGTAATCGCAGGTTCAGTTTCCGAACCAGCAGTACGGGATCAATGCCGTGTTCTCTGGCGGCTTCTTCCAGTGTTTCCCCGGCAGATGCGGCGCAGCCCACACAGTTCATGCCGGATTCCATAAGAATCCGGGCAGCCCGGGCGTCCATTTCCAAAAGTTCCGGGATGGTAGTTTCTTTTGTTATTTTCACAGAGTATCGCCTCCTTTACGGGCATTTTCAATAGTGATCTGACAGGCACTCATAGCCTGAAGAGCGATATGGTGGCTTTCAGGGCTTACACCGGCGCAGCAGGCAGCATCCACCAGGAGGGGAACCTCCGGTAAAGCAGCTTTCAGGATCATGGCATTGGAAATCACACAGATATCAGTGCAAAGTCCTACCAGTGTAATAGAAGAAAGTTCTTTTTGTTCGTGCAATTCTTTGACTTTTTCAGCAAGTTCCATACTTCCGAAAGAAGGTTTGTCAATAAGCAGATCTTCGGGACGGACCAGAGAGGCGATCTGAGGATCTAACTGCCAGCCCTCGCTGTTTTTGATACAGTGGGGGACGGGCAGTTTTTTTCCTTCGGCAGTGTGCAGATAATCCGTCTGATGGGTGTCTCTGGTATAAATTACGTTTCCGGGAAAATTCTTGATTTTTTCCCGGACGGCGGGAACGATGGAACGGGCTTCGGCAGTTCCAAGCGCCTGAGAAATAAAATCATTTTGCATATCGATTACGATTAATAATGGCGTCATAAAAACCTCCGTAAATTCTGCTGTGGAAAATACAGCTGCTGTTCTAATGGTGTTGAGGGGAAAAGATGCCTGACGAATTGTTTCGTGCTGCGCACTTTCACAATTCTGCCCCTGGTATTTTCTTATTATAAAAATCTCAATTTTCTTTGTCAATAAGGGCGGCAAAATATAGATTGACAATCTGGTGGTATTATTATAGGATTTTCTTAATCGCAACAAAAGCGATAAGACCAATAAAGAATATTGGGAGGATAAGGACATGGAGAAACAGGTATATATTTTACCTCAGCCGCAGCATAAAAAAGATGGAAACGGCAGCTTTGTATTGAAGTATGATCACAGAATTTTGTTGGAAAGTTCCTGTAAAATGGAGAGTTATGCTCATGCGTGTCTTCTTCAGCAAGAAGTGGAAGAACAGGCAGGTCTGGAGTTAGAGATTACCCGGGGCGGTTCTAAGAAAGCAGGGATTTGTCTGGCAGTGGAAGAATCTGACCAGAAGGAAGGATATCGCCTTACGATAGAAAAAGGCGGCGTTCGCATTGTGGGAGGAAGCGCAAGAGGTCTGCTGTATGGAGTGCAGACGCTTCGTCAGATTCTGCGCCAGAAAGGAGCAAATCTTCCGTTTATGGAGATAGAAGATTGTCCGCAGATGGCAAATCGTGGATTTTATCATGATGTTACCAGAGGACGGGTGCCGAAGTTATCCTGGCTGAAAAAATTGGCGGATATTCTGAGTTTTTATAAAATGAACCAGTTACAGTTATATATTGAACACACGTATCTTTTTGAAGGTTTGAGCGAGATGTGGAGAGACGATACACCTTTGACGGCGCAGGATATTCTGGAACTGGATGAGTATTGTGCAGGTTTGGGGATTGAGCTGGTACCATCTCTGTCCAGCTTTGGTCATTTGTACAAGTTATTGCGTACAAGTACGTATTGTGAGCTTTGCGAGATGCCGGAGCCCGAAAAGGAGCCTTTCAGTATGCATGACCGCATGGCGCATCACACCATCAATGCTTCCCGCGAGGAAAGTTATGAATTGCTGACTGGGCTGATCGGTGAATATATGTCTCTGTTCCGGTCTCAGTACTTTAATATCGGCGCGGATGAGACTTTTGATCTGGGAAAAGGAGCTACAAAAGAGATTGCAGACAAATCCGGTGTGGAACGTCTGTATATTGATTTTGTCAATAAACTTTGTCAGTTTGTGGTTTCTAAAGGGAAGATTCCTATGTTCTGGGGAGATGTGATCTGTGGATTCCCGGAATACATCAGGGAGCTGCCGAAAGAGACCATCTGTCTGAACTGGGGATATGCGCCGGATCAGAGCGAGGAGAGTACGGAAAAGCTTGCCAAGGCGGGAGCTGTTCAGTATGTGTGTCCGGGAGTGGGCGGCTGGAATCAGTTTATGAATCTGTATGAATCCTGTTACCAGAATATTTCCAGAATGTGTACGTACGGAGCAAAACATCATGCGATCGGTATGCTGAATACAGACTGGGGTGATTTTGGCCATGTAAATGATCCGTCTTTAAGCATTCCCGGAATTATTTACGGAGCTGCATTTTCATGGAATCTGAATATTCTTCCGAAGGAAGAGATCGATCGTCAGATTTCCAGAATTGCTTTTGGGGACCGAAGTGAGACTGTGATGGCGATTCTGTCTGAACTCAGCAAAAAGAGCGTGTTCGGCTGGTGGAAGGCTGTAATGTATCAGGAGGCAATGGAGCTTCAGCGAGGCAGGGAGAAGGAATATCTCCTGGGAGAAGAGGAACAGAAGTGCGCGGCGCAGAGCAATGGAGAGATTCAGGAGCTGCTGACGCGTCTGGCAGCCGTTATGGAGGAAATGGACAGCAGTATGAGAAAAAATCTCAGACCATGTTTCCTGGCAGGAGAAGCTATGCATATCTTTAACCGTATCGGGCTGGCGCTTTCTGGAAAAGAGGAGCGACAAGACTTGATCACTCTGGCGGAAGATCTGGAACATTGGTTCTATCATTATAAGAAACAGTGGAGAGTGCTAAGTCAGGAATCAGAGCTGTTCCAGGTGACTCATATTATCTGCTGGTATGCGGACTGGCTGCGGGATTTGGCGAAAGGAGAGAAATAGGAATGAAAAAACAGTTGATTCATGAAGGATGGCAGATGTGCTGTCTGGAAGATCAGGAATGGATGAGCGCATCCGTACCGGGAGACGTCTACTCTGATCTTCTGGCAAACGGAAAAATGGAAGATCCGTTTTTTAAAGATAATGAATATCAGGCGAAGGCGCTGATGGAGAAAGAGTACGAATATCGTACAGAGTTTGATTTTTCAGAAAAAGAATATGAAAAGGCAAGAAAGATTTTCCTGCATTTTGACGGAATCGATACGCTGGCAGACATTTATCTCAATGGAACTCATCTGGGAGAGACCATCAGCATGCATCGTATCTGGGAATTTCCGGTGGAGAAGGTTTTGAAGGATGGAAAAAATGAACTGCGGGTAGTGCTGCATTCTCCTTTAAAATTCATGGCGGAAGCGTTCAAAAAATATGGAAATATCGGAAATGATGATACAATAGAAGGATTTATGCATCTTAGAAAAGCGCATTATATGAGCGGCTGGGACTGGGGCGCATGCCTTCCCAATGCAGGCATTTTCCGCCCGGTAAGTTTGCTGGGCGTGGAGGAAGCTCGCTTTGACAGTGTTTATATCCGTCAGCGTCATGAAAATGGTCAGGTGGCTTTGAGACCGGAGATTTCCATGGAGATTTTCGAGGGCGCTCAGGAAGAATTTTCTTATGAATGTAAGATCACGCACCCGGACGGAACGGTGCAGACGGTGGAGGGTTCCCCGGAAGAGATCAACATTTTGAATCCCCAGCTTTGGTGGCCGAATGGACTGGGTGAGCAGCCGTTGTACCAGGTGGAAGTATTCCTGAAAAAGGGCGAAGATGTTTTGGATATCTGGTCCGGTCGGATCGGACTTCGCACTATGACGGTGAGAAGAGAGAAAGATCAGTGGGGTGAGAGTTTTGCCCATGAAGTTAATGGTAAGACCGTTTTCGCTATGGGTGCGGATTATATTCCTGAGGACAATATGCCGGGACGTACTAATCCAGAGCGAACCAGAAAGCTTTTGGAAGACTGTAAGAGAGCACTTCAATGCGATTCGTGTCTGGGGCGGCGGTTATTATCCCGAGGATTGGTTCTTTGATCAGTGTGACGAGCTGGGTCTGATGGTATGGCAGGACTTTATGTTTGCTTGCTCCGTATATGAACTGACGCCGGAATTTGAAGATAATATCCGTCATGAATTTACCGATAACGTGAAGCGGATCCGTCATCATGCCAGCCTTGCACTGTGGTGTGGAAACAATGAGATGGAAATGTTTGTGGATGAGAGATGCTGGGTGACCAAAGATACCGAGGTGCGGGATTATCTGTTCATGTATGAGCGTATTATTCCGCGGATGCTTCAGGAACTGGATCCTGATACCTTCTACTGGCCGGCAAGTCCCTCCTCAGGCGGTTCTTTTGATAAGCCAAACGATCCTGATCGGGGAGATGTACATTACTGGGAAGTATGGCATGGAAATAAACCATTTTCTGAGTATAGAAAATATTTCTTCCGGTATGCTTCAGAATTCGGTTTTCAAGCATTTCCGTCAGTAAAGACGCTGGAAACGGTTACAGATGATCCGAAAGATCTGAATCCATATTCTTATGTTATGGAAAAACATCAGAGAAATTATGGCGGAAACGGAAAAATCTCTCAGTATATGCAGGCGGCTTACCGTTATCCGGAAAATTTCAATGATTTTGTATATGCTTCTCAGCTTCTGCAGGCAGATGGAATCCGCTACGGCGTAGAACATTACCGGAGAAACCGGGGACGCTGCATGGGCGCTATTTACTGGCAGTTAAATGATTGCTGGCCGGTAATTTCCTGGTCCTCCATTGACTATTACGGAAGATGGAAAGCGCTGCATTACTATGCAAAACGGTTCTTTGCTCCGGTTATGGTTTCTTGTGAAGAGCAGAGCTGGATGACGGCGGGAGCAAATATGAACCGTCAGCATTTTGAATTTGAGAAATCTATCCGTCTGAATGTGGCAAATGAAACGCTGCAGGATCGGAAGGTATTGGTTCGTTTTGCCGTGAGAAATGCAAAGGCGGAAATTCTTCGGCAGGAAGAGCAGTGGGTGGAAGTAAAACAGTTGTCCAGCGCCTGGTTGGATAAAGTGGAACTGCCTGAGATCGACTGTTTCAGCGAATATGTAAGTTATGAGGCGGAAGAAAATGGAGAGATTATTTCTCAGGGAACAGTGATCTTCTCTTATCCGAAATATTTCAAATACGAAGATCCGAAGCTTACCTGCCGGGTAGATGGAGATGAGATCGTGGTGAACGCATCTGCCTATGCGAAGAGTGTGGAAATTCAGAATACAGAGGATGATCTGGTTCTTGAAGATAACTTCTTTGATATGAACGGCGGAGAGCGGAGAGTACGGATCATTTCCGGAAAACCGGAAGGTCTGAAGCTGCGCAGCGTATATGACATTTAAGAGCAGTCAGGATATTTTTAAGAGGGGACAGATCATGGACAGAAAACAGAGGAATATAGGAATTCGGGTAGTGCTTTTGGCGTTTCTTCTATTAGCTGGTCAGTGGCTTTTGGGAGAGGACGGCGGCGCATTTTTCCGGTGGTGGCTGGCAGCGCTGTTTCTGGGAATCGGAATGTTTCCCGTGACCGGATATTTGTTTAGTCATTTCCGTGACAAAGGCTGGCTTGTGTCCAAGGTTCTGGGGATTGCAGCAGCCGGGTTTCTTACCTGGCTGCTGGTAAACTGCCGCATTCTGCCTTTTACCGGTATGGCGGGCAGGAGCATTGCCATTTTGCTGGCGGTGACGATCTGGTGTTTCTGGTTTTTGGGAATACAAAAGGGAGAAAAGAAAAAAGTAATATGCGAGTTTTTTTCTCGTGATATGATAGCTGCAGCTCTGGAAGGAGAGATCGTCTTTACCTTGTTTTTCCTGTTATGGACATATGCAGCGGGATTTCGTCCTGCCGCTTATGGGACGGAAAAATTCATGGATTACGGTTTTATGATGGCAATGATGCGCAGTATCGAGCTTCCGGCGAAAGATCTGTGGTATGCGGGAGAACCCATCAATTATTACTATGGAGGGCAGTACTTTGCCGTTTGGCTGACGAAGCTTACTTCCACGCAGGTGGCGCAGACGTACCATCTGATGCGGACGCTGGTGGCTGGATTTGCATTTGCCCTTCCCTTTACTCTGGTCCGTCAGATGCTTCTGGACAGAAAGCAGGAGGGAAAAAAAGAGGGCAAGGCAGTTTTGGGAGGGATCCTTGCGGGAGCGGGGGTATCTCTTGCAGGAAATATGCATTATGTGGTAGTGGGAAAGCTGCTTCCATGGATTCGAAAAGTATTTGCGCTTCCCGAAGGGGATTATACGTACTGGTTCCCCAATTCCACCCGATATATCGGTTATTATCCCGAGGGGAATGACAAGACCATTCATGAGTTTCCTTCCTATTCGTTTGTTTTGGGGGATCTTCATGCTCATGTGGTTAATGTCCTGTTTGTACTGGCGGTGATCTGTCTGGTTTACGCCATGGTGCAGCGGTATCGTTGGGAAAAAGAAAATACGAGAAAAAAACTCACAAATTTACCGGCGAAAGGATTGCAGGGTGGCTGGGGGCTGGAACTTCGGCGAACTCTGACGGAGCCGTATGTCTGGGGACTGGCTTTCTTTATCGGACTGTTCCACTGGACAAATTATTGGGATTTTGTCATTTATTATGTGATGGGCGGTATGGGTGTGATCTACTGTAATTTCCTGCGTTTTCAGAAGAGTGGAGACAGGAAAGAGAGAATCCGTCTCACTGCCATACACAGCGGAATCCATGCCGTATGGGTATTCTTGTGGGGCAGTATTTTTGCCCTTCCCTTTACTTTGCAGTTTGAAACTATGGTCAGTGGGATTGCATTGGCGCAGAACCATTCTAGACCATATCAGTGGTGGCTGGTCTGGGGCTTACAATTTCTGATGACCCTGCTGTTTTTCTGGTGTGTGTTCCGGGATCATCGAAAAAAAGGGACAGAGCCGGAAACGGTGGATTTTTTCGGGATAATTTTGGGAATTTCTGCTATAGGACTGATTCTGATTCCGGAAATCGTCTATGTGCGGGATATTTATGAGAAAGAATATGCCCGTTCCAACACGATGTTCAAGCTTACATATCAGGCATTTATCATGTTTGGAATCTTGTTAGGCTATGTGTTTGTACGTTTCTGGATGGAAAAGAAACAGTGGATACGAAAGCTCCTGGGTACTGTGGGATTCGTGTGTTTTGTGGGATGCTGCTGTTATATCGGTACTGCCGTACATTCCTGGTTTGGTGAGGTGTGGGATAAAGACCAGTATCAGGGATTGGATGCTACTGCATTTTTGGAAAGCGAATTTCCGGAGGATGCAGGGGCAATCCGGTGGCTGAATGAACATGTGGAAGGAAACCCGGTAGTGCTGGAAGCAAATGGAGACAGCTACAGTGACTATGAGCGAGTGTCTGCCATGACCGGACTTCCCACGATTCTGGGCTGGTATGTCCATGAATGGCTGTGGCGGGGCGGTATCGAGGATTTGAACCTGCGAGGCGCCGAAGTGGAGACAATCTACACTTCCAACGATCAGGCGGTGATAGAAAACCTTCTGCGAACATATCAGGTAGAATATATCTTTGTGGGCAGTATGGAACGGGAGAAATATCCGCAGCTCAACGAGGAAATGATACAGAAACGGGGAGAGATTGTGTACCGGGATGCGGTGAGCAATACTTATATTGTGAAGGTGATGGATTGGGGCTGAATTGTCAGAGATTTTTTGTGAAAAATACTTGCAATTTGGAAAAATTGTGATAGAATATGTTTCAAGAAAAGGGAGTAGCTGCCATTTACAGATAAGAGCGCTGTGGATGGTACATGAAGGCATCAGAACGATAGAGATATCCGCGTCATGTAAGTGAATAGCAAGACTTTTATTTCCGAAAGGGAATAAAAGTCTTTTTTTATTAAATGCTGCAAAATTTTCTTGGAAATCAGGTTCGTTTCAGTCCCTTTTCATAAATTGAAAGATTTGAAAGGAGAAAATCTATGTGGAAGTATGGAGGAAATAATCAGATGTTTCAAAACGCTCCCAACAATGGAGGAGGGAATTCAAGAAATTCTCTGAAAATGGTAAAGCGGGTTCTGGGTGGAATCGGTGTGGTGATCGTGGGAGGGATTCTGGTATTTGGTTCCTTTTATCAGATTCAGGAACAGGAACAGGCCGTCCTCACTACATTTGGAAAGCCGAAGGCAGTGACGGAGACGGGGCTTCATTTTAAGATTCCTCTGATCCAGCAGGTACAGAAGGTCAACACTACCATTCAGGGACTCGCGATCGGCTATGAAGAAGAGAGCAATGATGTGGTGGAGCCGGACGGAATTATGATCACCGAGGATTATAATTTTATTGATGTGGATTTTTACATAGAGTATAGAATTGCAGATCCGGTGCAGTATCTGTATCAGTCCAGGGAACCGGAGGAGATTTTGAGGAATATTGCCCAGGGAGATATCCGAAGTGTGATCAGCAGCTATTCGGTGGATGAGGTGCTCACCACGGGAAAGAGCGAGATCCAGTCGAAGATCAAAGAAGATATCATGGCGGATCTGGAAAAGCAGGATATTGGTATCCAGCTGGTGAACATTACCATTCAGGATTCGGAACCGCCGACTGCAGAGGTAATGCAGGCATTTAAGGCAGTAGAGACGGCAAAACAGGGAAAAGAAACCGCCATCAATAATGCAAATAAATATAAGAATGAAAAGCTTCCGGAGGCAGAGGCAAAAGCAGACCAGATCATTAAGGATGCGGAAGCCAAGAAGGAAACACGAATCAATGAAGCGGAGGCTCAGGCAGCCCGTTTTGAAAAAATGTATCAGGAATATCAGAAGAATCCTACAGTCACCAAGCAGAGAATGTATTTTGAGGCTATGGAGGATGTGCTTCCAGGATTGAAGATTGTAGTGGATAACGGAAACGGCGTGCAGAAATTCCTGCCACTGGAGCCATTTGCAGAAAATGCTCCGTCAGAGGAAGAAGAGACCGTGGAAAATACCGCAGAGCCTTCTCAGGAACCGGCGGTGCCGTCAGCAGATGGTCAGACCCAGGAGAATCGGTGAGGATAGAGAGCAGGAGGATTAGAATATGAAGAAAAGAACAGTGATCGGCTGTATAGCCGCAGTGGCAGTGCTTATCGTGGGAGGTTCCTCCCTGGTTGTGACTCAGCAAAACGAGTATAAGCTGGTGCGTCAGTTTGGTAAAGTGAACAGAATTATCGACACTCCAGGGATCAGTTTTAAGATTCCATTTATACAGTCGGCAGATACCCTTCCCAAGGAAACGCTTCTGTATGATATGGCGCCCTCCGATGTCATCACCCGGGATAAAAAGACCATGATCAGTGACAGTTATGTACTCTGGAGAATCAATGATCCGTTGAAATTTGCCCAGACGCTGAATTTTTCTCTGGCAAATGCAGAGAGCAGAATCAATACGGTGGTGTACAATGCTACCAAAAATGTGATCAGCAGTATGAATCAGGATGAGGTGATCAGCGGACGAAGCGGCGTGCTGGCAGATTCCGTAATGAAAGAAGTGGGAGATAATATGGAGCAGTACGGGATCGAGGTGCTTTCCTATGAGACGAAGCAGCTGGATCTTCCAGATGACAATAAAACGGCAGTTTATGAACGTATGATTTCTGAGCGGAATAATATCGCAGCTACTTATACGGCAGAAGGAGAGGCGGAAGCGAAAGTGATTCGCAACACCACAGACAAGGATATTGCCATCAAGCTTTCTGAGGCAGAGAAACAGTCAGAAATTCTGGAGGCAGAAGGCGAAGCCGAGTATATGAAAATTCTGGCAAATGCATATTCGGATGAGAGCAAACAGGAATTTTACTCTTTTGTGAGAAGTCTGGATGCTCTGAAGGCATCTATGACCGGGGAAAATAAAACGGTGGTACTGTCCGAGGATTCTCCGATCGCCCAGATTTTTGAAGGAAAATAGAGAGAGAATCGCAGAAAAAATAAAGAATTGTACAGAAAAGAATCCGCAGCGTCGGATTCTTTTTTGTTGCATTTTGAGATAAGGGCTACTATAATAGGTTTGTTAAACAGGTCAAACCTGCAAATGGAAAGGAAACGGAAATCATGTTTCGAAACTTCATGCGAACGTACAGGTGCTGATGACGAAAAATGCCACGAATTTTATCAATCCCATCACATTTGAGACGCTTACGGGGAATAAATGTCTGGTGGATACTTTTGATCGGAATTTTCAGTTCAGTGTAGAACACGTTTCCCTGGCGAAGATGGCAGATGTGGTGATGATCGCTCCGGCTTCCGCCAATGTGATCGGAAAAATCGCTCATGGTATCGCGGACGATATGCTGACAACTACGGTGATGGCGTGTAAATGCAAAAAGATCCTGGCGCCTGCCATGAATACCCAGATGTTTGAAAACCCCATTGTGCAGGATAATATAAAAACTTTGGAGCATTATGGATATGAAGTGATCCAGCCGGCAGTAGGACTGCTTGCCTGCAAGGATGTGGGGAAAGGAAAAATGCCGGAACCGGAAGTGCTGCTGGAGTATATTTTACATGAGATCGCCTATCCCAAAGATCTTAAAGGAAAAAAGATTCTGGTGACGGCGGGACCTACGCAGGAGCCGGTAGATCCGGTACGGTATCTGACCAATCATTCTACAGGAAAGATGGGCTATGCCATTGCCCGGGTGTGCAGTTTCCGGGGGGCGGATGTGACGCTGGTCACTGGAAAGACAGCGCTTTCCCGTCCGCTTTTTGTGGATACGGTGGAGATTACCACGGCAAGGGAGATGTACGAGGCGGTGACTGAGCGGTATGAACAGCAGGATATTGTGATCAAGGCGGCCGCCGTGGCAGATTATCGTCCCCGAGAAGTGAGCGCTGAGAAAGTAAAAAAATCAGATGGCGAGATGGCGATCAGGCTGGAGCGCACAGATGATATTTTGCAGTATCTGGGACTTCATAAAAGAGAAGACCAGTTTTTATGTGGATTTTCCATGGAAACAGAAAATATGTTGGGTAATTCCAGAGCCAAGCTTGTGAAAAAGAACCTGGATATGATCGTGGCGAACAACCTGAAAGTACCGGGAGCCGGATTTGCAGGCGATACCAATGTGGTGACTCTGATTACACAGGATGGGGAGGAGGAACTTCCATTGCTCAGCAAGGAGGAGACCGCAGTACGCATCCTGAATAAAATTCTGGGAGAGATTGCCCGGAGGAAGTAACCCGTACACCTGGGCGAAAGCCCGCTCATGTATTGTATCCTCAGAAGAAGAGGAATAATAACAAGGAGAGAACAATGAAAAATCTATCAAAAACAATGAAACTGACAATTCTGGGTCTTATGACAGGGGTATTGCTGCTGATGGCATACACGCCCCTTGGGTATCTCAATATAGGACCTCTGGCGATCACCTTTAATATGATTCCGGTGGCGATCTGCGCGATTACGCTGGGACCGCTTGGGGGAGCCGTGGCAGGAGGAGTTTTTGGACTCACCAGTTTCCTGCAATGTATGGGAATCGGCGGAAGCAGCGCAATGGGTGTTGTACTTTTTGGCATCAATCCGTTTTTGGCGTTTGTTCAGAGATTTGTCCCCAGAGTGCTGACCGGTCTTTTTATCGGCTGGCTGTTTTGGGGAATGAGAAAGAAAACGAATGCATATGCGGCGTGTGCCGTCACTGGTTTTTTTGCCGCTTTTTTCAATACCGTATTGTTTATGGCTTCCCTGGTACTGCTTTTCGGTAATACGGAATATGTGCAGGGGTTGATGGGCGGTCAGAATGTATTGCTTTTTATCTGTACATTTGTGGGGATCAACGCCGTACTGGAGATGATAGCATCCACACTGATCACAGGGGCTGTAGGCGCAGCGCTGATCAGGGCAAGAGTAGTGCCGGGGCAGGTAGGGCGGAAAGTATTGTCATAGAAGAAAGAGAGTAAAATATGATTTTAGCTATTGATATAGGAAATACAAATATCGTGATCGGTTGTGTGGATCAGGAAAAAACGTACTTTATTGAACGGATTTCCACCGATCGCAGTAAAACAGAGCTGGAATATGCCATCATGATCAAGAATGTTCTGGATATTTACAAGATTGCCGCCAGGGATCTGGAAGGTGGGATTGTCTGTTCCGTGGTGCCGCAGATCACGCAGATCGTGCGAATCGCAGCAGAGAAAATCCTTCAGAAGAGTGTGATGGTGCTGGGACCTGGAATTAAGACAGGCATGAATATCCTGATGGATAATCCGGCGCAGGTGGGAAGCGATCTGATCGCAGACGCAGTGGGAGCAATCAGCGAATATCCGGCGCCTCTGATCATTTTTGATATGGGGACGGCAACGACTGTCTGCGTAGTGGATCAAAAAAAGAATTATATCGGCGGGATGATTCTTCCCGGCGTGCGCACGGCTTTGGACGCACTGACTGCCCGGGCAGCCCAGCTTTCCGGCATCGATCTGGTAGCGCCGAAGCGTACGATAGGAAAAAATACGATCGAATGTATGAAAAGTGGGATTATTAACAGTAATGCAGCCAGCGTAGATGGAATCATTACCCGGATCGAGGAAGAGATGGGAGAGAAGGCTACGGTGGTGGCTACGGGAGGACTGGCAAAATGTATCATCCCCCACTGTCGTCAGGAAGTGATCATGGATGAGGATCTGCTGCTAAAAGGTTTATTGAAGATCTACGAAAAGAACAGATAATGAGGTACAGAGGATGAGGCTGATCGAGGGACAAATGGGACAAAGTTATATCGTGGAATCTATGGAGCTGCCCCTGCAAACGGGAAGACGTCTGGAAGCTCTCGGGATGACAGAAGGCACTTCGGTGGATGTGCTGAACCGAAAGAAGAAAGGCGCGCTGATCATTAAGGTGAGAGGCACGCGGTTTGCCATAGGAAAATCTATTGCAGAACATATTACCATCAGAGGGGGGGCTGCTAGATGAAAGACTTACATGTGGGATTTATCGGAAATCCCAACTGCGGAAAAACGACGCTGTTTAATGCGTATACGGGAGCGAATCTGAAGGTGGCAAACTGGCCGGGAGTTACTGTGGAAAAGGTGGAGGGCTCCTGTACTTATAAAGATTACCACATGAAGCTGGTGGATTTGCCGGGAACATATAGCCTTACTTCCTATACCATGGAAGAAAAAGTAGCAAGGCAGTATATTTACAGTGATGATGTGGATGTGGTGGTGGACGTGGTAGACGCGTCTTCTCTGGAGAGAAATCTCTATCTCACCCTCCAGCTGATCGAGCTGGGAAAACCGGTGGTGATCGCTCTGAATATGATGGATATTGTGGAAAAAAGGGGGATGGAGATCGATCTTCATCGTTTGCCGGAGATGCTGGGCGTACCGGTGATCCCTGTCAGCGCCAGAAAGAAAAAGGGACTGGACATTCTGATGCATGCTGTCGTGCACCACAAGGATTTTTCTGAAACGTCCCCTCTGATTCATCATCATGAAGAGGAAGAAAGAAACAGTACCCACATTCACGATCACCATAAGGATATGGTTATGGTGTACAGCGATGAAATAGAAGATAAGATCGATCTGGTGAAAGATGCTTTGAAAGAGAAATATCCTTCTATGCAAAAATATCGCTGGCATGCCATCAAGCTTCTGGAGGGGGATGAGGAAGTCCGGGAAAAATATCCTCTGGAGCTGCCTGGAATTCTGGACGTCAGCTGGGAGAAACAGATCATTAATGAGAAATATGACTTTATTCAGGAAATCATCAGTGAGGTTCTGGTGAATAAGAGTGAAAAGGAAGAAAAAACCGATAAGATCGATCATTGGCTTACCCACAGAATTTGGGGATTTCCTATTTTTTTGGGAATTATGGCGCTGGTCTTTCTTCTCACTTTTACATTGGGAGACTGGCTGAAGGAATATCTTGCCATGGGGATTGACGCCCTGTCTTCGTTTGTGGAATCGTCTCTGGAAGGAGCAAAGGTGCATCCGGGAGTGATTTCTCTTGTGGTGGACGGTATTATTTCCGGCGTGGGAGGAATCCTTACCTTTTTGCCGAATATTTTTATTCTGTTTCTTGCTCTGGCATTTTTGGAGGACAGCGGTTATATGGCAAGAGCAGCTTATGTGATGGACGGTATTATGGGAAGGCTGGGATTGTCGGGAAGATCATTTATCCCGATGCTGCTGGGATTTGGCTGTACAGTTCCGGCTATCATGGCTTCCCGGGCGCTGGAAAACAGACGGGATCGCCTGAAAACCATGCTGATCACGCCGTTTATGTCCTGCAGCGCCAGACTGCCCATTTATTTGCTGTTTTCGCAGATGTTTTTTGCGGAGCATGCAATGATCGCCGCATACTCCATGTATGTACTGGGACTTTTGATAGCTATTTTGGTGGCGTTCATCCTGCACCTTTGGGATCGGAAGAAAGCGGAAAACAGTCTTTTGATCGAACTGCCGGAATATAAAGCGCCCAGCGCGCATACTGTGTGGATCTATGTGACAGAGAAGGTGAAGGATTATCTTACCAAGGCGGGAACGACGATTTTTATTGCGTCGATTCTTATGTGGTTTATTCTGAATTTTGGTATTCACGGCTATGTGACGGATATCAGTGAGAGCTTTGGAACACAGATCGGAAAGTTTATCGTTCCTGTTTTTGAACCGCTGGGGTTGGGCTACTGGCAGATCGTGGTGGCTCTGATCGCAGGAATCTCAGCGAAAGAAGTGGTGGTTTCCAGTTGTTCCGTATTGTTCGGTGTGGGAAATGTGACATCTCATGCGGGACAGGCAACATTGATGGGAATCTTAGGGGGAGCAGGCTTCGGAGCGCTGAATGCTTATTGTATGATGGTGTTCTGCCTTTTGTATGTTCCCTGTCTGGCAACATTGGCTACGATCAAGCGAGAGTCAGGAAGTACCAAATGGACTGTGGGTACTGCGCTTTTCCAGTTGGCAGTGGCGTGGGTCGTAACATTTTGTATCTATCAGGTGGGAAGCCTGATCGGGTAAGAAGGAGAGAAACATGAACGTGGGAATATTGTTGCTGCTGCTGATCCTGGCGTATGCCGGATGGGTAATCAGCAGAAAAATAAAAAAAATCCGTTCCGGTCAATTCTGCGATTGCGGGCATTGCAGCCGTGGCTGCGGAAATGGAGCCTGCATCAGCGATGGGGAAAGCCATAACGGGAAGTGGATATAATAAGGAGCAGTTGCTTTAAGTGGATATCCAGCTTATAGGAAAAATTTTAATCCGGGGCTTGGGTGTGCAGAAAAATTGCTATAGCACCCATTTTTTAGGGGTTTTTCCAATAGAATTGGCTGTTTTGATGATGAGACTGCCATATATACCCAAAGTTATTTTTGAAAAAAAGGGGCTGGCGATTCAAACAGTATTCAAAAATATAGATACATTTTTAGCGAATTTGTCGAGCACATCTTTGAGACTTCAGGCTCAAAGTGAGCGCAGACTGAGCGTAAAATGTATCTATATTTATATTTTGAAGTATGTTTAAAGCAACGGCTCTTTTATTCCATGCAGAAATCAGCGAGATCGTCTTTCAAGGCGATCCGCGCCAATTCCAGATCTCCTGCTTTGAGGCAGTTTAAGATGCGGCTGTGGTTTTTCAGATCATTAGGCAGGGAAGTATTGTTCCAGTGGGACCAGTAAAATTGAGCATAGGCAAGTTTCAGAAAATGCATGGTCTTTTTTAACTGGAGATAGAGGTATTCATTTTCTGCCAGAGAACTCAGCGCCAGATGGAAGTTTTCATTCAGCGTCCAATGCTCCCAGATATCTCCCGATTCGCTGGTCTGCAGCGCAAGTTCTTCCAGATGAGCAATGGAAGCGGGAGTCAGGGCAGGAAAGCTTTTACATAGAACGTAGTCTTCCAGTACGGCGCGAAATTCCATGATTGCCCGGACATTGGACAGATTAAAGCTGATCACCTGATAACCATAGCGGGGAATACTGGTTAAAATTCCCTCGCTGGACAGAATCGCGAGGGCTTCCCGGACCGGGGATTTGCTGACGTTATAGCGCTGCACCAGTTCCTGCTCATTCAGAATCTGTCCTCCCTTATATTCTCATAACTTCTCGGAATCTTCAGCCCTGATTTT
>OHDQ01000326.1_pt1 | contig 22779 bp, 16 predicted proteins | sample 1606421 | NCBI WGS metagenome assembly OHDQ01 (sample SAMEA3879589, study PRJEB24766) | human gut metagenome | biome: human-associated habitat; feature: feces | place: USA | collected 1985/1987
TTCCGCTTGCATTATGCGAGCAGGGCGACAAGGGCGCAGGACTGCATCCGTGTTCGGGTTTCCTAAGACCTACTTCAGGGGCCGACACCGGAACCGGGCCCCTTCATTTTCCAGGGTGTCATGCTTTAACCCGAAACCGTCACGCATCGCCAACGGAACAGCAAACGGATATTGCTTGTCAGGAATATTCGATCCGGAAGACGATGCTGAAGAGCTTGATCCATGTCGCAACCAACCAATACCGACACAAGAAAGGACACACAAATCACGGATTGTCAACGAAACATATGAGATCACAATTTTTACGGTAGATTATATATTTAAAGAATGTCGACAAAGAAAACTCCCCGGAGTCAATGACACCGGGGAGAAGAGGTATGTTGCACGGTTTTATGTATCACAAACGGCGATTTCAGGGCATTTCTTGCTACGCAACAGGCATCCGCGATACATGGCAGAAAGAAGAGCAAACAACAATTCATTAACTGTCAAACATTTACAAATGATAAAAACATAACCTGGACCTATTCTTTATCCGCGTTATGTATCAATATATTTCAGTTGTTTTTCTTTTCATAGGCCACTATTTCGTAGTAATTGCTCTATATTTCAATGCTTTTTATTCGACAACATAAAAATATGAAATTTATTTCATGATATCAAATCTGACAAACTGTCATTTTTATGACAACGCTTCCCCGCGGCATCCTGCTCTATAAATCATACTGTTCATTTCTCTAAAATAGCATAACAATCAAGGGAAATTGTGTTTAGCCAATCATCCAGTTTTTGTCCATAACGTCGTCAGTCAGCGCTCGACACGCATGGGATTGTTCCGGAAATCCTCATACGACAACCGGATGCCCTCCTCCAACTCCGTTTTATAGGTCCAGCCTAATGCTGTGGCTTTCGAAATATCGAGCAGTTTGCGCGGCGTACCGTTAGGTTTCGTCGTATCCCACTCGATCGTTCCCTCATAGCCTACGACATTCGCCACAAGTTCGGTCAATTCTTTGATGGTAACCTCCTTGCCCGTTCCGGCGTTCACCGTTTCGTTCCCTGAATAACTGTTCATCAGGAAGACGCACAGATTCGCAAGATCGTCCACATAGAGAAATTCGCGCAACGGAGTTCCGTCGCCCCAACAGGTAACGCTTCTTGCACCAGACTTCTTTGCCTCATGAAAGCGGCGAATCAGGGCCGGCAGTACATGACTGTGTGTCGGGTGATAGTTGTCGTTTGGTCCGTAGAGATTTGTCGGCATCACCGAGATATAATCCGTACCATACTGACGATTCAGGTATTCGCAGTACTTCAGTCCCGAAATTTTCGCAAGCGCATAAGCCTCGTTCGTTGGCTCCAGTGCCGAAGTTAGCAGACAACTCTCCGGTATCGGCTGCGGTGCCAGACGCGGGTAGATGCATGATGATCCCAAAAACTCCAATTTCTTGCATCTGTTGCGCCATGCCGCATGAATCACGTTCATTTCCAGCATCATGTTCTCATACATGAAATCCGCCAATGCCGATGAATTAGCGATGATACCTCCCACTTTCGCCGCCGCCAAAAAGACATATTCAGGCTGTTCCTTAGCGAAGAAACGGTCCACAGACAGCTGATCGGTCAAATCGAGTTCCCGATGCGTACGGATGACTATGTTTGTGTAACCCTGGCGTTTCAGCTCTCGTACGATGGCCGATCCTACCATTCCCCGGTGGCCTGCCACATAAATTTTTGCATTTTTATCCATTATCGCCTATTATTTTACAATTCCTTTTTCGAGGTATTCTTCGAGGTTCGTGTAGATGTGTTCGCCTGCCCGTTCCACGGCAACTCTCGCCATATCGGCCTTGACCATCAGCTTCACCAGTTCCTTGAAAGTCGTTTTCGTCGGGTTCCAACCCAGATGCGTTTTCGCCTTCGTTGGGTCGCCCCACAAATTCACTACGTCTGTCGGACGGTAGAAGTCTTCCGACACTTCCACGAGTACTTTGCCCGTCGCTTTGTCATAGCCTTTTTCGTCGAGTCCCTCGCCCTTGAATTCAAGTTCGATGCCCGCATAGTGGAATGCCAACTGACAGAACTCACGCACAGAATGCTGTTCGCCCGTGGCAATAACGAAATCTTCGGGTTTGTCATTCTGAAGGATTAGCCACATGCACATCACATAATCTTTCGCATAGCCCCAATCGCGCAACGACGAGAGGTTACCTAAATAAACCTTCTCTTGCTTGCCTTGTGCGATACGTGCCGCTGCAAGGGTAATCTTGCGCGTCACGAAAGTTTCCCCGCGACGCTCCGACTCATGGTTGAAGAGAATGCCCGAGCAGCAGAACATTCCGTAGGCTTCACGGTACTCCTTCACAATCCAGTAACCATATAATTTTGCAACGGCGTAGGGCGAATAGGGGTGGAAGGGTGTATCCTCATTCTGCGGTACTTCTTCGACCTTGCCGTAGAGCTCCGAGGTCGAAGCCTGGTAGATACGACAAGTTTTCGTCAGTCCGCATTGGCGCACAGCCTCCAATACACGCAGCACACCCGTAGCGTCTACGTCCGCTGTGAACTCCGGTGAATCGAACGACACCTGCACGTGGCTTTGCGCCGCAAGGTTATAGATCTCATCGGGACGCACTTTACCAACAACCTGCAACAACGACATCGAGTCGCCAAGGTCGGCATAATGCAAATGGAAATAAGGGAGGCCTTCCAAATGTGCGATACGTTCACGGTAGTCCACCGAAGAACGACGAATCGTGCCGTGGACATTATATCCCTTCTCCAATAAAAATTCTGCCAGATACGAACCGTCCTGGCCTGTAATCCCCGTGATTAAGGCTGTTTTCATTTTTCCCTAAGTTTATTTATTTCTATTTCTGATATCCGTTGTGCGGCTCTCGATAAGACAAGCACGGAAATAATCTTGAAAACATGCTACGATTCAATTTATCGAGTTTCCAAAGCAGGTAGCAGGAGGAAATAAGTGGCTGCAGATGGGCGATTTACTTTCAAAATCCATTGATGAGCACAGAATCGTGCTATGATTTCAGATCCTTTGTCCAATAAAAATCAGACAAGTACAGACCAACCTGATCTGTATGAATAAAACTTTTTTATATAAAGAAATATTTCAGTTTGGAATTCAATAGTTCACATATTTTGTAGATATATCTGAGTGAGAGGATTGCAGCATTACTGTAAACCCCGTTTTCGCGAAGGGCTCGCAACTGATCCCGCATAATCAGTCGATGACTCGCCATACCATTGGTCGAAATACCTCCCATGCGCATTGTCACAAAATCTTTTTTGAGGTATTTGGCATGGATACGATGCACATAAATTAAACGCAATAGAATTTCGAAATCGGCAGCGATCTTATAGTCTATGTTGAATGTTCCGTAACGATTATAGAGGCTTTTTCTGCAATAGAAAGAAGGATGGGCTGGTATAAAGCCCAGACGCATCAACCACGGTCGAAAGATGTTTGAGGAATAGTAGCGTACACATCTGCTCAGATTGTCGGGACGCACGAAGTGAATATCTCCATATACGGCATCGATTGTTTTATTTTCCAATGTTGCTGCAACCGAAGTTAGCACATCCGGTGCAGTATAAAAATCGTCCGAATTGAGAATGCCAACTACATCTCCTGTAGCCATCGCTATGCCTTTGTTCATGGCATCGTACAGCCCGCGGTCACGCTCTGAAATCCACCGCATTCGCCCCTCAAAACGCGATTCATACTCTCGGATGATCTTCAACGTGTCGTCCGTCGAGCCTCCGTCGATGACGATATATTCTATGTTTTTGAAAATCTGAGATAATACACTCTCAAACGTATCACGAACCGTCGTACCGCTATTATATGTAGCGGTGATGATGGAGATGGTCATACTAATTTTTTTTAGATGTCCGCAACCACTCTATGGTCCTTTTAATACCTTCAAGTTCCGAATACGGAGGATTAGGAGCTATCTGAAAAGTTTTGCTTAAGTCAAGAATATTGTTTGTAGTCATATTTTTCAATCTAAAACTTGTCATCGGAAATGATATGCCCAGCATTTTAAGACCGTCACCGATCCATCCGGCTATTTTAATTAAAGAAAAAGGTACCCGATGAATCCTTACTCCCATTTGTTCGGATATATGATTGGCCCACTTTTCAATATTTAATGGAGGATCACCCAAATAATATACCTCACCATTAGTCGTTGTATCAGTGTGAAACAGAATTCGTTCAATTTGATAGACGGTATTACCTATATACCCATATGTTTTCGTACACGCCCTATTCCCAATATGGAAATATCTGCGATTAGCAACCATATCGAAGAAATTACGATACGGAGCTTTGAATCCGGGTCCCCATATTGACGTAGGTCTTAAAAAGGCCCATTGACATTTGAGCGGAATAGATCTGGCAATCTGTTCAGTGAGAACTTTGCTTTTTCCATAAAGAGTATGCGGACAATAGTCATCGTTAGAAACAGGTTGGTATCCGGGCTTGCAAACCAACATGGAGGAGGTGATCAGAATCTTTTTTAAATAGGATAGCTGACTGGCTATCTCTACGATATTTCGTACGCCCTCAATATTCGAGGAGTAATCTGATAATTTTTTTCCATTCAAATCGGTCCTTGCAGCCAAATGAATAATATAGTTAGGATTGAAATCCGTAATAATACGTTCTAATTTCATCCGATCCTCGATATCACAAATCGTGGTGACAGGTTGAAATTCCGGTCGATCAATCATAGCTATATCTATATTCAGAAGATCGTAATCGGAATTCCGAGACAAAGATTGCAACAAGTTCGAACCGATGAATCCGCTACCTCCGGTAACGAGTATTTTAACGGTTCTTGTAGAATCATCTATCATATTAAAAACGACTATTACAATATGTTATTTATTCGAGTTATACAGCAGGTTATCGTAGTATTTTTTATGATTTTCCGCCATTTTCTGTGCAGTGAACTCATCGTTTGCCTTGATGTAAGCGGCTTTCCCCAGTTTTTCCCGATTGATATAAGCTGAGTGGATTGCTTGTTGCAGAGAATCGGTATTGTCAAGGGTGAAGAAACGAACTTCATTCTCATTGAATATTTCATGGAAAGAAGATATATCCGAACACACGATGGCTTTTCCTGCCAAGGCAGCTTCCACCATTGCCATTCCGAACCCTTCGGAGTAAGAAGGCATCACATATACATCAAAATAAGGTAAATAATTGCACGGATTCTTTTGGTAAGGGAAAAATAGTACTCTATCATGAACGCACAAGTTTTGGGCTTTCTGTTTCAAATTCGCAATATCTGGCCCTTCGCCGATTATAACAAAGGCATAATTTTTCATGTAAGAAAGGGCTTGAATAATCTGTCCCAAACCTTTCCTACGAGTGATATAAGCATAAGTCCCCAATAATTTGTATTTTGATTTTATTTGCTTTAGGTTATCCACAATCTGAATGTCTGCGCTATCATCTATATGTGTGAAACAGCCATTGTAAATAGTGGTTATTGGAGATTTTATTTTATTGCAATACAAATTCTTCAATTGATTTGATATACTTATCACACCATTAAATTTAGATTGTATATGGCTCCAATATTGTGTAAATAGATAAGACATTACGCAATTATACTGATAGCAGAAACTACGGTAAGTATCTTGATGAAGCGTGGAAACCGTTTTGGCATTACAGATGCGTTTCCTCCATCTGTAGACATAAATGTCGGGGCGCAGACAATGACTGTGAATTACATCATATCGATCAAAATCAATGGGAGTTCTCATCCGAATATGCCGTGTTGGGCATTTAAACGTCATCTTGGATGATGTTTCATCCAAATAAAAGATCTCAGGCTCATGCCCCCATTTTACCAAATAATCCGTTATATTCTTTACGACTACTATAGGGCCTTGATTACGCAAGGATGGAAGAATATAAGCTATCCTCATGGAACTCTATTAAAAATTTAATTTTCCAACAAAAAGAATGAATATTTGTCTTCATAAAACCAAATAAAGATGTAACGCACAGAGTAAATCAAAAAGTAGCAGGACAATAGAATCAAGAAATATCGTTTTTCGGTTGTCGGTTTAGCCGTTTGGAAATAGAAAGCCAGTAAAAAGAAATAAGAAAATATAAAATATTGGCATGCCCTCGTTAAAAAACCGAAATTCATTGTCAGGGCCAATAAGAGCATGAATACATAAAACATATTATGGTAGAATCTTCCCCAATGCGTACTGCATAGCTCTTTTCTATACCTTATTGCGATATATCCGAATGGGATTGCCTCGATGAAAGTCAATACATTTAATTTCCGGAAATCATCATCCGCCACATATTTTCCTAATTTCTCTCCCAATCCGTCGGATATGCCTACTACCGACAAACCGTGTTGCATTAATGACAGGAATAAGCTGTCCATTACTCCTGTAATACTTAATACCATTAAAATAGCAAATCCTACAATGAAATACCCGACATTGAAATTTCTGTTGAAAAAGAGTGCCAACAGACTTAGCAGGGCAGTGAAATGAAATAAGGAAGCAGAGAAAACAACCAAGAAAAATTTGCCCCGATTGCCTTTCACCAGATAAGGGAATCCCCAAGCCCAAACGATAGACAAAGCGATTGCGTGCCTTAACAGAATAAAATTGTATTGGAAATATAAACGAGAGGCAAAAAAGAATAACAAAAAGAAATAGGCATATTTAATGTTATTGTTTCTCAGGCTTTTGTATAATAGAATAATTAATATACAATTGGTAAACAGCAGGTATAGGTTATAATGGCTTCCGAACAATAGGGTACAGAGGGAGGAGTAAAGGAGGTAACCCGGTTCCATCGATTTGATCTCATAACCAGCGGACGCGTATTCTTGAAAAAAATCAGGAATATACAATGGGGAAAGATAGATATTCTTGTAAGTGCCATAATCAAAGACAGGAAGATCATAACCCACTTCGTAATGGCTCCATCGTCCTCCGGCAAAAACCATAAGTATGCACAGAGCAAAAAGGAGGAGCACACGTTTATGCGGTGGCGAGATTTTGAGAGGAAGTGCATCTACCTGGGCCAACATCCAAAAACACAGTACGAAGAGAAGAAATGGAATGATGTTGGAAATCATGGGATGTTCAGAAACGTTTGAGTATATCCAGCAATTTCAGATCAGGACGGAATAAGAATGTCAGTCCATCTACCACGCAGACATCTTTATAACGATTAAATGTGTGTAGTCCGTCAGGATACTGCTTATCAGGTTCCAAGACGGCAATGGCCTTTTCTTCTATGGATGAAGAAGAAAGCTTATTCACCCGACATAGGCGTAAGGCCTCTCCGTAGCTATGTACATAACTTTGCACGGCAAAATAGACCGTACCGTCAACGGTGAAAAAATCACCACCCCTCCGTGCACAATCCGGCCTGCTATTAATTACGGGTTGGGAACTTACTGATTTATATCCTTCTAACAGTCTATCTGATTGCCATATAAAAAGATCGGCGTGCTCTTTTATGCCTGATAGCAAACCGAATACAAGTACGTACTGTTTTGCGAATACTTAATTGGATTTATTACAAGTACTCCACGAAAGGGCTTACCCAATGCAACATTTTTTCAGTAACACAGTATTAGAAAACATGTCCAGATTACTTTCGTTCTATCAATGAAGAGAATTGTTGAAAATATTGCGATACTGCTCCATTCCAAGCATAATTACTCTTCACGTAATTTTGCGCATTTATTGCCAGTTTTTCCCTTTTTGGAATACAACGCAATAACTCGACAATCTCATCACACCATTGATTTATGCCATCGACTATCAACAGATGCCGACCGTTTTCGACATGAATGCCATCGACTCCTACAGAAGAAGACACTATCGGTATGCCTGCCGCCATCGCCTCTAGAATTTTATTTTTTATTCCGCTTCCCGTAAGTAACGGAGCGATAAACACCGTGCAACGGCGATAATACTCTCTCAAGTCTTCTACATAACCGGTCACAATAACATCGTCGTCTTTAAAATCAAAACAGGCATAAGGTCCTACAATATATAATTTTAAATGGGGTATTCTTTTTTTTATTAACGGATATATCTTATTCACAAAATACTCTATTCCCGTTACATTAGAAATGTTTTTATAATTTCCGACAAAAAGTAAGGCATTCTCTTCCCGTTCTACTGCATTTCCAGAATTAAAGTATGCATAGTCCACTCCATTAGGTATGACAATTATTTTCTTTCTGTCTAAGAGGTTCTTTGAATAGTCGGCATCGACAGACGAAACAAAATTTATCACATCAGAACATGCAAAGCATCGCCGTTCCACACTCCTGTACATCAAATATTTAATAAACCTTGCAATAGTTCTATGCTGTTTATAAAAACGGAAATTAAGCATGGAAAACGAATCTACCGCATTCACAAACATTGGAGTCGTGCAGTTGAACATAGACAAATAAAGAGCAGAGGGAGGCGTACAGATATATATCAAATCATAATTCCTTTCCTGCTCACGAAGTAATTTATCATAAGGCAGTGTTCCTTTTCCGAATAGTCGTGCAACCAATCTGAAAATTCTTCCTGAAGAAGAATCCGATATTTTATCCGGCAACACCATTATTCGTGCTATCCGATTACTTATTCCCCGAGTGCCCAAAATGGTTTCCTTACTCTCCTCCGATAAAGAAATTATATCAAACCAGTAATCCTCGGACGCCATTTTCAACAGCCTGTAATTGATCACGCTCAATCCATCCCTGTCTATCGGATAGGGCAACCCTTTAAGAATAAATAATATTCTCCTCATTTCTCCTTTTTTTTGATAAAACAACTGTTCACTACTATGTTTAATAATAAAAAGAGGCATAATGCAACGGGGACGAAAGCACATTCATTGGCCACTCCACTCATCACTGGAGATATTTGAAATACCAAAGCAAGTTCGAAAGCCCAAGGTATCCGCATTCTACCTATCAAATAAAAAGTCAACCATAATAATAGAACAAATGATACAAAATTTATCAACAGCAGAGATGGGGACCTTAAAAATGACAATGTCATATCCCCATCACACCACACATATAAGAAACATTCGGATCTCCATCGCCCAAAGAATTAAACAAAACTTTTTCTGGCGACAAAGGCGGAGCAAAAGACATCCCTAACACCCCCGACAAAGATTGTTTCTGGTAATAGAAATAATCAAGTTCTTGAGCCTGCGAAGCAAAATAAAACAAGTTTTCCACAATAAATCCCGAGTTGGATAAACTTGACAAACGGCCAAAGAGTTTTCCGAATACCAATTGTTCAGAAGATAATTCGATTCCTTCCGTACCGCGCAGTGAATCACGGAGTGAATAGATGGATCTTATCACATAAGGACTTAATAACGAAATAAAAGCTATCAGAAAAATATGCCTCTTGAACCACGGAAGGAGGCGGTCTCCATAAAAAATCAAAGCAATTTAGAAAATGAATACCGGTGAAGATATCGATTTCTTCACTAAGCCAAAGACAACCATTAGCAGTGCTATCTTAAGGAATTCCGAAAACCGTTTATTCCCGCATAACGCAATATAAAACGCGCCGATCAAGTTGGGAGGGAATCTGTTGAAAATCTGAATGAACACCTTAATAAAAGACGGTGCCTGATAAGCATCTTCCCCTAATTGCCTGCCTTTTCTTATGCCACTTATAAATTTCCCATAACACTATTTGAGGAATAAACGAACATACATAAGTGACAAACAACAAATTGTAGTTATTGACCGTTATTCCTAAATAATCTCCAGTGAAGCACCCAGAATATAAACAATACAGCAAATTGACCGTATTATAGAATAACGGAAAGAAAATCAACAATTTGCCTTTGGAAGTATCGACAGCGGAGTTCACGGCAGAATGCGTTTATGTGTAATGCAGCGGGATTTAGTATTCGGAATACCCCGAAAATAACCTATGATCCAGTTTGCTTTACACTTCTTTCGGCAACAAACTTTTTCTTAATATGAGGACAATCCTTATAAACAAGCCATATATTAAACGATTATTCCTCCATAGATGAATAAATCTGACAGGTATAAAGCTGTATTTTACAGCATCTAAGAAGTTATAATATTCACTAAAATTGGCTTTAAGGAACAGGTCTGTTTTTTTTAATTCCCGCCTCTGCCATTCGTTCCCTTTCAGCAATACTATGCTATATACATAATTCAATTTTTGAGGTATTACTATGTCAAAATACGTTTGTGAGTTGGGTTTGATATCCTGTGATGACAACTTTGTAAGAATCCCATTCATTATGTGAATCAGTTGATGGCTTCTCTTGACCAATGTATCTTTTTCTACTGTTTGTCCACTTCTGCCACACAAGTATTTATATAGCCTCAAGTTGAAGAATTTTACGTCATTTACAACTGTCATAGGCAGGATAGCCCATTCCGTATCCGTATAGGATATACCTTCCGACTGCCTATATTCCATACTGTCGAGGATGTTCTTTCTGTAAGTGATGGCATGCATTTCCAAAGCCTTTTCCTTGTACGCAGATATATCGAAAATGCTTTCTCCCAACAGATATTTCACTTCCTGCTGTGTTCTTCCTTCCGAATCTACCACGCTGAAATTCGTAATGACCAAATCAGCGTTTGTATCTCTCAACTGGTTAATAAATTCGGCCAATGCCGCACTGTCAAAACTATCGTCCGCATCCAATATCTTTATGAATTTTCCTGTCGCTTCTTTCAACCCCCTGTTGATACAAGACCCATAATTTCCGTTTTCCTTATCTATTACAAATATGGTCGAAGGATGCTTCCGACTGTATTCGTGTGCAATGGCAGAGGATTGATCTTTTGATCCATCATTGATAACCAACACTTCAAGTTGTTGCATCAGATCATCTGCAATGATTAGTGAATCTAAACATTGCCTGAGATAATCCTCCATATTATACGTCGGAATAATAATACTTAAAACCTTATTCATATTACCTATATCTAATGAACAATTCTTTATTATTGTAGGGATTTGCACACTTCGGAAAGAGCTTTCCCTATAATAGGAGCCATATCATAATACTTATATTCTGCCAATCGCCCTCCGAATATGACATCATGCTCCTGTTCAGCCAAGAATCGGTATTGCTCCGCAAGGTTCTCATTTCGCAGGTCATTTACGGGATAATAAGGTTCCAGACCTTCCTTGTATTCGACAGGGTATTCTTCGGAAATCACAGTTTTGGGGACTCTTTCAATGTCCTGACCGAACATTTCAAAATGTTTATGCTCTATGATACGGGTATAAGGTTCCTCGCGTGAAGTATAATTGACGACTGCATTCCCCTGATAATTGGGAATATCTTTAATATATGTCTGAAAACTCACTGTACGCCAATCTAATCTCCCCAACTTATATGAAAAATATTCATCAATAGCTCCAGTATAAACCAACCACTTAGCATATTTTCTCCATTCTTTGTACTCGGAATTAAAGAAGTCTGTATCTGTTTTGCACTCAATGCCTTTTAGAAGTCCTTCTGCTAATTTGTTGTATCCGCCAATGGGGACACCTTGATAACAGTCATTAAAATAATTGTTGTCAAAGGTCATGCGAACGGGCAATCGACGTATGATAAACGCCGGCAGTTCGGAGCAGGGGCGTCCCCACTGTTTCTCCGTATACCCCTTGATAAGCTGTTCGTAAACATCCCGTCCGATCAGGGTCAATGCCTGTTCCTCAAGATTCCGAGGCTCTTTTATACCATCGTCCTCCATGCGCTTTATGGCTTCTCGACGCTGTTCGTCCAATTTGGCCTGAGCTTCCGCCGGTGTTTTCACTCCCCACATTTGATAGAAGGTATTCATATTGAACGGCAAATTATACAATTTGCCATCGGGAGCCTTAGCAAGAGGACTGTTCGTATATCGGTTGAAAGGAACGATCGAATTGACAAAGTCCCAAATCCGACGATCGGAGGTATGGAAAATATGCGCTCCGTATTTATGTACGTTAATTCCCTCTATCTCCTCACAATAGACATTTCCTCCGACATGGGACCGTTTATCAATGACCAGACACCGCTTACCCCGTTTCGTGGCGAGATGAGCAAACGTCGCTCCGAACAATCCGGCTCCTACTATGAGATAGTCATACTTCTTCTCTCTCATATCTTATTGAATTTTAACCGATTCACCATTCCTTTCACTACTTTCAGGCGCTCGTGACGATTCAACCCGAGAACCAATGTCAAAACTATGAACAGGATAAAATCGGTCAGACACAGAATCAAGAACATCGGCAAACCGGGTGTTACGGAATTCCATATGAAATAACTGATCAGGAAAAGTACGGCGACAACCGCCCCCGAACGTAACAGCACATCGAAAAAAAAGCGGGAAACATTCAGATCTATCAACCGACGGGCAAGAATGATTCTCAATATCGACGCCACGATCTCATTAATCACAATGCACCATATCAGACTCTGCGGAGGAAATCCGATATGAGCAAAAAAATACCCGACCGGCAATACCAACAGAAACGAGCCGCCGACTATGGTATGTATCAGTTTAACCTTTCCGCAAGCCTCCATTCCGATCGTCAAACCAATAGTAGCCTGATTGAACAATGCGCTCAAGACCAGCAACCGACAAAACACGACCGAATAGTCGGGAACCGTTTTCAACCATAACGACAACACAAAAGGCATCGCTACGATAAGAGGAATTCCGAACAGAGTCAGTAACAGCAAGGGATACTTACAAGCAGCGAATACGAGCGTATTCATACGATTCCAATCCCCTTCCCCCGCGCTCTTCACTAACTGAGGCCGTAAAGACGTTGTGATGGAAGTAGAAAAGAACATCAACGTAGAGCTGACCTGGGTAGCTATACCATTGGCCGCATTGATAACGACCCCCCAGAATAGATTGAGAATGATCGAAACCCCTTGCGCCCGTAAGGTTCCGCAGGTAGTACCGATCATCACCCACCCTGCAAACCGTCCGATCTCCTTGAATACGACCGGACGTCCGAGTTCGCCGACTCCGAACCGCGACTCCGGATACCTCCTTAGGCAAAAGCTACCTTCCATCAACAACAACAAGAACGGAAGACAGGCCATAATAACGGCATAGATACGGAGTCTGTCGGCTTCCAGATAAAGCAACAATAGCGCACCCCCGAGTTTAACCAGCGTATTGAACATTTGGCATACGGAAACGAAAACGATATTCTCGTGCGCCATTAGCAGAGCTTCGAAGGGAACCGAAACAATCGTACCGACAAGCCCGAAACATACGCTGACCAGCACAAACAACGCATCGGAATGTTTGCCCTGCGGAATACTCAATACATTATCAATGAGCAACCACCCGCCCAATAATACGACAGCGGCGACTACGAATGCGACTACGACATGCAAGCAAAGACTGCTGCCAAACACTTCGCGAATCCGCCCTGTATCCGGAGCTGATCCCATCGTGAAAGAGATAAACCGTTGAGTGGTCGTCGCCATAGTCGATGCTATAAAAGAAAATAAAGCCACCACTCCGGCTATGACATTGTAGAGACCGAAGTCCTCCTCACCCAAGGCTTCGAGAACGTAGCGGGTCGAAAAAAGCGCGATACCGCTCGACAATACGAGTCTGCAGTATATAGCAACGGTATTTACCGCTATCCGTTTGTTATTGTACATTCAAAACGCTAAAGATGAATGGCGTTCGACAGACAGTATTCGTCTATCTGATCGCCTGCGATCCCGGGATCGAATGTCGTGGCCTCGGGATGTTCGTCAAAATATTCTTTGAGTCGGGCTTCCGCTTTCCAATTGTAAATACGCCGTATGCCCCTGCCGATCACCTTGGCCGGCACACCACCAAGTACGCAATATTCACCGATATCCGAATAATCCTTGGTTAAGACGGCATTGGCCGAAGCTACGATCGTATAATCGGGAAGAACTACGCCTTTTTTAACGAATGTCTTGCAGGCGATCCAACAATACCGACCGATGACAATCGGCTGTTTGTTGCGGGTCACATTCAGTGTATCGGTATTTACCGTAAAATGGTCGTCGCAATCCATGAAAAACGAAAGAAACCCGATACTGGTATATTTCCCGATCTCGAGTCTGTCCCGTATGAGCATCGTAGTACCTTCGCCGACTCGGGTTTCGCCGTGGAACAGAATATATCCCTTATTTTCGATGATAACCCCACCCCAGAGAATCGTGGGAGCCTTAAATTCAATGATTCCGTAATTTGCGATTCGCCCGTTTCCAGGAGCTTTATACCCCAGTTTGCCAATCTGTATCATGCCGCACACCACGTGTTCCGCCGTAATCTTGAAAGTCCCGCAATGATACACTTTCGTCCCTCTGTAAATGAAAATCGGGAGTTTCCGCGCTTGCCGCCAAGGCAGGGCACGCATGTTAAACCAAATCGTTTTGAACAAAGCCAGGCCGTTGTATTGAGCCCGGGAGAAATACCTCATACGGGTATAGAGCGGTGCGATAGTCTCTTTTATGAGCTTCATCATAAATTCTTGATTTATTCTCCGAAGCCCATAAGACCTTCATCTACATCATGGCTTCGGATGGTTATTGCAAAAATCGTCTATATTGTCCGAAAGATCACAAGTAATAAAACCGGTATCGTTTTTGAAAGATTCGGTTAAGTCTCGCTCAGTCTGAATATTGAAAACCCGACGATATCCCGAAGCAATCTGCTTCGCAGGACATCCCGCAAGTATCGGAAACGGCGAGCATATCTTCGTATAATCCTTGGAAAGCATCGCATTGGGAGCCGCCACAATCGTGTAGTCGGGCGTTACGGTTCCCTTTTTCACGGTCGTACGATTACCGATCCAATTGTAAGCGCCTATTTCGATAAATGAAGTACAGTTCTTAACGGTTCCATCCTCAATGTTCAGCATGTAATGGAAATCAGAATCCATGAATTGGGAATCGAAAGCGATACGGGCATATTTGCCGATAACGCATTTGCGACGTAACATGAATCTGACATTCTCTCCAAGTAACGAATGCTCTCCTATCGTCAGTTCAGCACCAGAGCCAAGTTCGAGCAATACCCCCCCCACACAGCGCAATCTCCTGAAAATACGATTGTTCCAGAATTAACGATACGAGTAGGACATTGTGTCTTATTCGTGAACTGGCCAAAGCGGATCATTCCATGATAAATTCGAGGCGCCTCGATACGAATCCTGCCAAGACGCAGAATATTGAATCTACCGTAAATCAAAATAGGAAATTTCACAGCGTTTCTCAGTGGGAAACAACGAAAATTCACATAAAGCGTTTTAATTATTCTCAACCGGGGACGCGATAAGCGGGCCTCTATGGCATCTATGATTTCGCAAAGCGGCCTTTTTAAAACATCTTTAATATTCATGATCCTATAAACCTAATTATTCAAAACACTATTCCTTCCTTTCCCGGAATCCTTCAGCTATTTCCTCTCCGAAAAGTATCCACGCCGCGGCAGCGGCTCCTGCGAGGAACACGCATCCGACGAGAATCATGATCTTCGAAGGTTTCGAGGGTTTGAGCGGGACTGTCGCGGGCTGCACGACGGCATAGACCGGGGTCGATTCCTGGACCTTCGCACGCGCCAGTTGCAGCTGCTGGGCCGTCTGGTTGTAGAGGCTGTACGCCAGCGACATCTCGTTTTGCAGCCGCTCCTCCTCCGTTCGGAAGCTCTTCCGCGAGAGCGCCTGATTCTGGTCCACGTACTGCGCGTAACGCTGCTGCGCCGCATAATACTTTCCCTGCGCCTCGTCGAAGAGCCGCTGCGTGAACTCCAGGTCGTGCCGCGCCTTGTCCGTGCGGTACTGCGTGATGTGGTTCTGCAGGTTGCGCATCACCGTGTCGGTCAGCGTCGCCGCGACGAGCGGGTCCTGCATCGTCACCGCCAGCGAGACGACCATCGTCTTCTTGTCCACGCTGGCCGCGATACGCTCCTGGAGGCTTCCGACCGTCTCGTTCTCCTCACGTGTCAGGCGGAAGGGGTCCGTCACGCCCGTTCCGCGGCGTTCGTCGTCCTCCGCGCGGAACAGCCCCGTGAACCATCCCAGCGCCTTGAACGGCGCTGCGGCGACGGCGCTCCACCAGGGTGAGCGCAGCTCTTCGGAGACATACTCCGAGACGGGCATCCGGCGCTCGTCCCGCGCCAGGCGGACCTCCACGTCGAACAGCTCGGTCATAAACGGCACCGACTGCACGATATCGGGGTACAGCTCCGGAGACATCGCATCCGCCGAATTCATGCTCCCCATGTTGATCCCGGCCATCGAGGCCAGGGAGCCCAGTCCTCCCAGCGACGGCTTCCCGCCCTGCACCTCCGGGGCCAGCTTCACCGTAACCGTGTACTCCTTGGGAATGCTGAAGCCGATGACGAGTCCCGCCAACGCCCCCGCGACGCACCATCTGACGATCCTCCGGCGTCCGGCCCACAGCTTGCGCGCCAGCTCCGCCAGGTCGATCTCACCATCCCCCGCAGGGGCGGTCGCTCTGTTCATCTCTTCCATCGTCCTTTCCGCTTATTTCGACAGGTTCGCGATCGACGCCGCCATCGTTCCGATCGACGCCGCCGACGTGGCCAGGCTCATGATCGCCGGGAGGCTCATGCCCTTGCGCTCGCGCTTCGAGGGGATGACGATCTCGCACCCCGGCTCTATGCGCGCCTTGCGAAGGCTCTTCACGCGGGACACCGTGCCGTTCATGTAGATCACGTACGCCTTGCTGCGCTTCGCACGGAGCCCGTAGCCGCCCGCCTGGCCGATATAGTATTTCAGATGCTTGCCCGCCATGTAGAGCACCGTATTGGGATACATCACCTCTCCCGAGATGCTCACCGTGGAGACGTATTCCGGGATCACCAGACGGTCTCCCTCGCGCAGCACCATGTCGTAGTCCGAACCGGGGTTCGACAGCGCCTTGTCCAGCTCGATGCCCACCGTGTAGTAGTCGTCCAGTTGCAGCTTGTCCAGCGCCAGGGAATCTCCGCCCCGGCTGTTCTGGCGGGCCATGCGCAGCGTCGTCTCGCGCACTGCGCGCTCCTCGTCGTTCAGACGGCGGATCAGACGCGCCCCGTGCGCGTAGGCGTCCGGCGTGAGGCCCCCGGCGCGGCGCACAAGGTCCGACAGGCGCTCGTTCTTCTTCACCAGCGTATAGCCTCCCGAGAACACCACCTCGCCATCCAGCGTAACGCGACGCTGCTCCCGGTAGCCCGGGCTGCGGCGGACCTCCACGATGTCGTAGGGCGCCAGCTCGAAGTCCGCGTCGCCGTCCGTCACCAGTCCGTCCTTGAGCGAGAACGTGTAGATACGGCCCAGCTCGCTCGTCGGCTCCAGGCTCTTCGGGTCCTTCATGCGCCGCGAGACGTCCACCTTCACCGTAGAGGCCCCGTCCAGAAGACCTCCGGCCTGAACCACGAGGTCCTCGATCGTCGTATGCGCGGCATAGGGGTACACCCCCGGGCGAGCCACCTCGCCGCCGATGGTGAAGGACCCGCGCTCCTCCAGTTCGTGGATGCTCGGAACGATAAGCACGTCGTTGCGCCGCAGCTCCACGTCCGCGGAACGCCCCGACATGATGCCCCCGAGGTCCAGCGACAGAAGCTCCAGCGACAGGTCCTCGCGCTCACGAAGAAGCTGCGCGCGGCCCGTGAAGGCGTCGCCCTCCAGGCCCTCGGCGCGCCCGATCAGGGCCCGCACCGTGTGCATCGCGTCGCTCAGCTCGTACATCCCCTCCCGGTACACCGAGCCGCGGACCTCCACGCGGTTGGCGAAGCGGTCCAGAACGGACCCCACAGTCACCGCGTCTCCGTCCTCCAGCGTCCATCCGCCGAAATCGCCCTCCCGGACGTTGTAGAGCCGGTATTCGCGCCCCGTCTCGCGGATCACCCGGAGTTCCTTCGAGTAGGCGTCCCCCGTGAAGCCGCCCGCGTAGTCCAGCAGACGACCCAGCGTCTCGCCTCGTTTCATCTCGTAGTGCATCGGACGCTTCACCTTCCCCGAGACGTTGACCAGCAGCTCGTAGGGGCGCACGATCACCACGTCGCCCTCTTCCAGACGCACGTCGTCGTCCTGACGACCCTCCAGCAGGTAGGCGTACACGTCCACGCGCGCCACCTCACGGCCCCCGCGCATCACGCCGATATCGCGAAGCCCGCCGATCGGAGTAACCCCTCCAGCGCGGTACAGCGCATGGAAGACCGTCGAAAACGACGACAGACGGTAAGTCCCGGGCGTCTCGACCTCTCCCATCACGTTCACCTGGATCGTGCGTAAACGCCCCAGCGTAACCCGCACTTCCGATGCGGGACTGTCGCCCGAGACCCCCGAGTAGATCTGTCCGAAGACCTCTCGAAGCTTCGCGTTCGCCTCGCCGATGGTCAGCCCGTTCAGATACACAGGACCCACCTGTTCGACCATGATATTGCCCTCGGGGGAGATCTCCTCTCGGAGGCTCCGCTCGTTCTCTCCCCAGATGTCGATGATGACCTCGTCGCCCGGACCCAGACGGTAGTTCGACGGCGTCGCCTGGTTCTCGTTCGGCTCGAAGGTCAGCGTGCGGCTCCGGAACACGTCGCGCCCGAAGACCTCGCGCGGGTCCGAACGATCCGCCGCGGGGTCCGTGGCTGCCGAACTCACCATGTCCAGACTCCCCGCGGTGAGCCGTTCCGAGGAGGACTGGACCCGTTCCCGTTGCTGACCCGAGATACCGCGGTCCGCAACGCGGACTTCGCTGCCCTGGCTCTCTTCGTACTTCCGCTTCAGACGTTCAGCCTGCTCCGCCGTAACCCCTCGAGCCAAAAGCTCCCTGCCGATCTGATGCTCGCTCTTGCCGTTCCGGCGACCTTCCAAAGCATACTCGAGCACCGCTTCGTCGCTCAACTGGGCATAGGAATAAATACCCGACAATAAAAATCCCGATAATAAGAAAATACTGAAAATCCTATTCATGAATTGTCCTGTTGTTGGCTGATCTGTATTTTGTCCGGATGTGACCGTCAGAACTTTTTCCCGAACACGATCGAGCCGAACGTATTCGCGAGAACCTTGAAGTCGAGCCACCAGGAACGATGGCCCAGATAATAGAGGTCGTATTCCAGACGGCGCAACATCTTCTCCATCGTATCCGTATATCCGTTGTATAGCGTCGCATAGGAGGTTACGCCCGGACGAATCTGGTATAGATAGACATAACGCATGTCGTGTTCGAGAATCTGGTCGATATAGAACTTCCGTTCGGGCCGGGGGCCGATGAAGGCCATGTCGCCGCAGAAGACATTCCATAATTGCGGCAGTTCGTCCAAATGGTGCGCACGCAGGAAACGCCCCACTTTCGTCAGACGCGGATCGTCGTCGCCTCCGCTATGGCTCAACTGGGGGCCGAATTTTTCGGCATCGAGCCGCATCGAACGGAATTTGTAGATGTTGAACGGCCGTCCGAACCGCCCGATTCGCTCCTGTTTGAAGATCGCGGGACCGCCGTCCTCCTGTTTGACCGCGATGTAGCAGATCAGAAACAGCGGTGAGAATACGATCAGTGCCACAAACGCCAGAATGCAATCGCCGATGCGTTTCACCTGCCGCGAGAACGACGACATGCCGTCCGGAATGAACCGGTCTTTGGGAACGTACCGGCTTACGGGGGTTGAAATTTCGATGTCTTCATCGAATTTCGGATGCTCCCCCCCCCTCAGTTTGTCGGTCCACCGCGCATAGGCGCTCCGATCCACCGCATCCGGCATCCGGATCAGCAGATACGATGCGGAAATATGTCGTACGACGATCGCCCGCTGCAACAACAGCGGCACGGTATCCTCCCCGACCTGCGTGCAGGGCATTTGCAGTTTTTTCGAAAATCCACGCAAACTCATACAGCCCTCGGATTTCACGAACAACCGCAGCCCGAAAGCCGACAGACCGTATGCGATCCACGTGCTCGCCGAATCCAAAAAGTAGAGATGCAGATAGCTGCCGTCGTTTTTGCACTCGTTGATCGTAATGATTCCCGTATCCATATTTTCCCAAGACTTGATAGAGGCGTTTGATTCTTGAGCCGGAAAAATCACGGTCTGTATTCCCCGACCTTTTTCCGGTACCAGCGTCGGTATTCGTCGAATGAGAGCTCCGGAACGGCGAGGATTGTGTATTCGGGTCCCGGGGAGCGGAGGATATGGCGCCGGGCGTATTCGCGCAGTCTGTCGTCCTCCACGGAGGCCATCACCACGGGAAATGGGAACTCCCGGAACCGGAACACGGCCGTCTCGCTCTGCGGAAACAGCCGGCACATCTGGCAGGCGGAGCGTTCGAATGCCACCCAATAGGCTCCTGCCCCGTAAAGGTGCACGGACGCCGTGTTGTCCTTTTCCCGGTCGAGGATCTCTCTCCCGTGCGCCGCCAGAAAGGACATCAGCCTCAGTCCCGCCGGCTCCGCAGATCGTCTTTCGCGCGTGTCGTACATGATTGTCGTCCTGAATGGTTCGGGGGAATCAGCGGACCTCCCGCCGTGCGTCTTCACCCAGCCAGCGGTCGAAGTCCTCCAGCCAGCGCATGAGCCGCCGTTTGCTTTTCCGCGGCGCCGGCTCCTTCCGCCAGCCGTCGATGATGGCGTGCGCCCGGTCGCAGCAGTCCCGACTGCCCGTACAGCCGTAGAGGGTGACGAGCAGCAGGGCGCGGGACTGCTCCGCCTTCACGTGCGAAAGCTGCTCCCGGACCGTTCCGAGCAGGCGCTCCAGCGCCTCTTTCTCCACGAGGATCGTATAGGCCGGCAGCAGCAGCGCCTGAAGCTTGCTGCGCAGCACGTCGCTCTCCGTCCGCAGCCCTCCGCAGAGCCTCGCCGGCCAGCGCCCTGTCGTCGTCCGTCGCTCCCTCCGGGCCGTGGTGGCGTCCCAGCGCCCCGTGCAGCCCTTCGAGCAGGCGGTCGTTGTCCAGACTCTCATAGACGCGCTTGCCCGCTTCGTGCAGTCCGATGACTTCGTACTCTCCGGGGCGGACGTGCAGCAGGGGAACCCACATCCAGTTCTCCACGCATACCACGATCTCCCTGCGTTCGCCCCCGGGCCGGACGGCCACACGCGCCTCGACGCCCTTGAAACGCCCCGACGTGATACGCACCCGGTCGCCCTTCACGGGCTGCGGCGCTTCCGGAACATAGACGGGAAGCTCGTCGGAATAGGCCCGTGCCACCCATTGAAGATTCCGCATCGCCTCGTCGGACAGATAGGGGTAGTATTCCTCCCTGCCGTCACGCACGCGGGGCAGGAAGTTGTATTGGGGCAACTGACGCTTCAGCCGGAACAGCTCGTTTTCCGACGAGCGGATGAAGACGTAGTTGTAGAGCAGGGGACGGCGCGTATTGACCGGACGGCCGTTTTCGTGACGCACCTCCACATAGGAGGGGGCGAAGAACTCGAACGGCGGTTCGCCGCTCCGCAGACGCCGTTCCTGTTCCTGCCGGAGCCCCGGAGCGGGCCCCCGGTGACACACCGGAAGCGTCAGCACGTACCACCGGACGACCCGGCTGTTCTTCCGCGCTGCGAGCTGTCCGGAAAGCGGGGCGGGAAAACTCCCGTCGCAATGCCCGGACAAAAGGTCCGTTCCGCTCTTGTCACACATCTCTTTCTCTCGGATTCAGATACTTCGAAGCCATATCCGCATACGGTCGTTGTATGCTGATAATTAATTATTTACAAGAATTCGTGATGACATTCCCGAAAATTTGTGTCCTGCACCGACCCGTCTCCTCCGGAATACGGCTCTCCGAAGCCGCATACCGTCTCTATATAAGAAACGGCACGGAGGGAACAACACGTTTACAACCAATATATTACGGATTCATGAGGCGGTCTGTTCCCGGTAAATACGGCGTAAAAAATCCCGATCGCAGAGCAGATCGGGACCGATTCGTGACCGGATCGGAACTGTCGGATGCCTCCGGTCGGCCTGTGTATATAATATTCTGATTTTCAAATATATTCTTTTGAGGGGGGGGGATTTTCGCCTGAAAAACGAGCCGCAATATTTGGTTATTTATAAAAAAGTACCTACTTTCGCCGTGGAAAAGTACCGTTTCTTATATAGAGACGGTACTTTTTTCGGTATCCGTATTTCGATAACGACGACGTATTTACGACGAGGGAAACGGGCGTTTTTCCGGTATTCTCGCGGGAGAACCGACGTATCCGGGGCGATATTATCCCGACAGGGTGTTATCGCAACCTCTTCGCAACCTGCCGGGTAAAGTCAGGAATCCCGATGTCCGGCGAACGTCCGAGACGCTCCGGTTCCAACGCTCCGGCCCGATTTGGCAGCGGGTGTGGATTTCGGCCGGAGGGAGAGGGCGAAGCGGTGATACGGGCACAGACGGGTGCTTGGTTCTTCCTAGAAATCGGGGGCTTCCGGCAAAAAAAACGGAAAGTATCGTTCGGCGCAGGGCTGCACGACTCGGAATGGTCGAACGTATGCAGCATGGAGACTGTTGAACGCACAACGATGGAATCCAACGCATCGTCCGCAATTCGCGTCCTCTTCCCGGACCGGGACGAACGGGGCCGGATCGGGGCTCGGACAACCCGATTCCGAATACACTATGCCCCGAAAACAAAAAACCTTACGTATCATTGATACATAAGGATTTTGCTTCTTGTCTCCTTTTCTTTCAAAGGTTCTCCGAGCGGAAAACGGGACTCGGACCCGCGACCTCAACCTTGGCAAGGTTGCGCTCTA
>OHDQ01000330.1_pt1 | contig 22577 bp, 14 predicted proteins | sample 1606421 | NCBI WGS metagenome assembly OHDQ01 (sample SAMEA3879589, study PRJEB24766) | human gut metagenome | biome: human-associated habitat; feature: feces | place: USA | collected 1985/1987
ATATAATAAAGTTTAAAATCGATGCAATGATCGCGATTCTCGTTACCATGCTGCCTGAAATAATTCCATACAAGATCATCACCCCGTATACAAGCCCCATCCATTTCATTTTGATCGGAATAATAAAATACAATAACACTTCCATATCCGGATAAGTTACCGCGAATGCCAAAAAGATCGACATATAGATATAAGAAACACTAAATAATCCGCTTCCTGTTAAGAGCAGCGTCTGACCGCCTATAAAAGCAGCATCATATGTCGCGCACAACACCCCGTACAGCACAAATGCCCCGATCACAGTAAACAACATTCCCGAAATAATATATACATTATACCGAAATGTTCCCCACGTACGTTCGAGAGTCGTTCCCAAAGAATAATACAGCCAGACCATAAGCAGAAAATAAATCGGTTTCTCAGCCGGAGCTACAAAAATCCACGAAACAATTCTCCAAATCTGCCCTTTCAGTATTAATCCCGGTTCCAGTGTCAGCCACTGAAGAAGTTCCGGCATAAGAAATCTGGTCATATAACCGATTCCATATGCAATAAGCAAGTACAAAGTCAAATTACTTATGGCATAACGCCCAACCTTTTTTTCCATTTTGTCAAACCAGCTCAACAATCATTACCTCACCTTTTAACATTTTTATCTAATTGTAACTTTCACATATCTGTTTGTCAAACATATGTTGTTTCTTTTCACACGTTTAACACAATCTTTATGTAAAATAGCTATATAAATCGACATTATTAGCGAAAACCCGCATAATAATCACGATTGTATTTCCAAAAATGATGTCGTATAATGGAAAACGTCGTATAATAGTATTATACATTTAATAGGTAGGAACTCTTTTCTTTTTCAGAGTTCTCTTTTCATTATAGTAATATTTCGAAAAATCATTATTTTTTTAAAGTTTGGAGATAATGCAATGAACTTAAACAAATTACATACTCTCGGTATTGATATCGGTTCTACCACAGTCAAAATTGCAATTTTAGACAGTGAAAACGAAGTCCTTTTTTCAGACTACGAACGTCATTTTGCAAACATTCAGGAAACATTATCCGACTTGCTCGGACGGGCACTTTACAAACTCGGTTCAATTCAGGTTTCTCCTGTCATTACAGGAAGCGGAGGTCTTACTCTCGCAAAACATCTAGGAGTTCCTTTTGTACAGGAGGTCATTGCCGTATCAACAGCTCTGCAAGACTATGCACCGCAGACTGATGTGGCGATTGAGCTCGGAGGTGAGGATGCGAAAATCATCTATTTTGAAGGTGGAAATGTAGAACAGCGTATGAACGGAGTCTGTGCAGGGGGCACAGGTTCTTTTATTGACCAAATGGCTTCCCTTCTTCAGACAGACGCTTCGGGATTGAACGAATATGCAAAGAACTATAAAGCGCTATACTCCATCGCGGCTCGCTGCGGTGTATTTGCCAAATCCGACATTCAGCCTCTCATCAATGAAGGAGCGTCCAAAGAAGATCTTGCCGCTTCTATTTTTCAGGCTGTCGTAAACCAGACAATCAGCGGACTTGCATGTGGAAAACCAATTCGCGGACATGTTGCATTTCTCGGCGGACCTCTTCACTTTTTATCAGAACTACGCGAAACCTTTATCCGTACTTTAAAATTAGATGACGAACACATTATCGCTCCGCACCACTCACACTTGTTCGCCGCGATCGGATCTGCTTTAAATTCAAAAAAGGATACGCCGACAGCTCTTTGCGAGCTTCAGAAACGCCTTGAAAATAAAATTCAATTAGACTTTGAAGTAGAGCGTCTTGATCCATTATTTGAAACATCTGCAGACTATGATAAATTCATTTCCCGTCATAGCAAACACCAAGTTCCGATCAAAGATCTGGCAACTTATACAGGCAAAGCTTTTTTAGGAATTGATGCGGGATCTACAACAACAAAAGCTGCTCTTGTCGGAGAAGACGGAACACTCCTTTACTCTTTTTACCACAATAATGACGGAGATCCTCTCGGAACAACAATTTCCGCGATCAAGGATATTTACCGCCAGCTTCCCGAAGACGTTGAAATCGTCCACTCCTGCTCTACCGGATACGGAGAAGCGCTGATCAAGTCTGCCCTTATGCTAGATGAAGGCGAAGTGGAAACCGTTGCCCATTATTATGCAGCCGCGTTTTTTGAACCTGATGTAGACTGTATCCTCGATATCGGCGGTCAGGACATGAAATGCATCAAGATTAAAAATCATACCGTGGACAGCGTACAGTTAAATGAAGCCTGCTCCTCCGGCTGCGGCTCTTTTATTGAAACTTTCGCCAAATCTCTGAATTACAGTGTGCAGGATTTTGCCAAAGCTGCGCTTTTTGCCGAAAATCCCATTGATCTTGGAACACGCTGTACGGTATTTATGAATTCAAAAGTAAAGCAGGCGCAGAAAGAAGGAGCTTCTGTGGCAGATATTTCTGCCGGACTGGCATATTCCGTAATTAAAAATGCCCTGTATAAAGTGATCAAAGTATCGGATGCCTCCGAACTTGGCAAACAGATCGTTGTTCAGGGCGGAACTTTCTATAATGACGCAGTACTGCGAAGCTTTGAAAAGATCGCTAACTGTCAGGCAATCCGTCCTGATATTGCCGGTATCATGGGCGCTTTTGGCGCTGCTCTCATCGCCCGGGAACGTTTTGAAGACGGAAAAGAGACTTCCATGCTCCCTATCGGCAAGATCAACAGCCTGAAATACACGACCAGTATGGCAAACTGTAAGGGCTGTACCAATAACTGCCGTCTGACAGTCAATCGTTTTTCCGGCGGTCGGCAGTATATCAGCGGCAACCGCTGTGAACGAGGCATCGGCAAACAGAAAAACAAAGAAAATATCCCTAATCTTTTTGATTACAAATACAAAAAAATTTTTGGTTATACTCCGCTGGAAGCAGATCAGGCTGTACGGGGCAAAGTGGGAATCCCCCGGGTTCTGAATATGTTCGAGAACTATCCTTTCTGGTTCACTTTCTTTACGAAGCTGAAATATCAGGTGGTGCTCTCACCCACCTCCACCAGAAAGATTTACGAGCTGGGTATTGAATCTATCCCCAGCGAATCCGAATGTTACCCGGCCAAACTGGCTCACGGACACGTTACCTGGCTGATCAAACAGGGCGTCAAATTCATCTTCTACCCGTGTATTCCTTACGAGAGAACAGAATTTCCCGATGCCGTCAACCATTATAACTGTCCTATCGTAACCTCTTACGCGGAAAATATCAAAAATAACGTGGATGAGCTGAATGATCCTTCCATTACGTTCCGCAACCCATTTTTGGCGCTCACCAATGAGGAAGTTGCCACCCAGCGTCTTGTGGAAGAATTTTCCGATCTTCCCAAAGAGGAAGTAACCGCCGCTGCTCACGCCGCATGGCAGGAACTGGAGCACATGCGAAATGATATCCGCCGCAAGGGAGAGGAAACTCTGGCTTACATGGAAGCCACTGGAAAGCGGGGAATCGTTCTGGCTGGACGCCCTTACCATATCGATCCGGAAATCCACCACGGTATTCCGGAAATGATCAATTCCTATGGTATTGCCGTTCTCACGGAGGATTCCGTCTCTCATCTGGCGCCTCTGGAACGCCCTCTGCGGGTCAATGACCAGTGGATGTACCATACCAGACTTTATGCCGCCGCAAACTTTGTAAAAGAACGGGACGATCTGGATCTGATCCAGTTAAACTCCTTCGGCTGCGGTCTGGACGCTGTTACCACAGATGAGGTACAGGAAATCCTTTCCGGCAGCGGAAAGATTTATACCTGTCTGAAAATAGATGAGGTAAATAATCTGGGAGCTGCCCGTATCCGCGTTCGCTCTCTTCTGGCTGCAATACGCACCCGGGCAAAACAAAAAGAACAGCGAAAGATCCAGCCCTCCTCCATTCAGAAGGTAGCCTTTACAGAAGAAATGCGAAAAAATTACACGATCCTCTGTCCCCAGATGTCGCCAATCCATTTCAGCATCCTGCAGGCCGCTTTCCGGGCCAGCGGATACAATCTGGAGGTACTTCCCAACGACAACAAAGCTGCCGTGGACGTGGGACTGAAATATGTAAATAACGATGCCTGCTATCCGTCCCTAATGGTAGTTGGACAGATCATGCAAGCGCTGTTATCCGGAAAATATGACCTGAACCGGGTGGCTATCATTATGTCTCAGACCGGCGGAGGCTGCCGCGCTTCCAACTATATCGGCTTCATCCGTAGAGCGCTGAAAAAGGCAAATCTGGGACATATCCCGGTTATTTCCATCAATTTGAGCGGGCTGGAAAGCAATCCGGGCTTTAAGATCACCGCCGGACTGGCAAAGCGACTGGCTTACGGCTGTATTTTCGGGGATATCCTGATGAAATGTCTATATCGCATGCGCCCTTATGAAGTCAAAAAAGGCTCCGCCAACCGGCTGCACAGGAAATGGGAAAAAATCTGTATCGATTATATTTCTGGCAAACACGTAAGCCACACAAGATTTAAACAAATTTGCCGTACCATGATCCGGGATTTTGATCACCTGCCCATCCATGAAGACTTAAAGAAACCGAAAGTCGGCGTAGTAGGAGAGATTCTTGTAAAGTTCCTCCCCGCCGCCAACAATTATCTGGTGGAACTTCTGGAAAAAGAGGGCGCGGAAGCAGTAGTTCCTGACCTTTTGGACTTTATGTGTTACTGTTTCTATAATCAGAACTTTAAATTCAAATATCTCGGTTTTAAAAAGACTTCCGCGCTCACAGCAAATGCCGGAATCGCCGCTGTCAACTGGCTGCGAAGCGCTGCTACAGAAGAATTTAAAAAGAGCCGCCACTTTGAACCTCCGGCAAATATTGCCGATCTCGCAAAAATGGCTTCCCCTATCGTATCCGTGGGAAATCAGACTGGCGAAGGATGGTTCCTCACCGGAGAAATGCTGGAATTGATCCACGGCGGCACCCGAAACATCGTGTGTGCTCAGCCGTTTGGCTGTCTGCCGAACCATATCGTGGGAAAAGGCGTAATAAAATCAATCCGGAGAAAACACCCGGAGGCAAACATCGTAGCGATTGACTACGATCCGGGAGCATCGGAAGTAAACCAGTTGAATCGAATAAAGCTGATGCTCTCCACGGCGCTGAAAAATCTATAAGAAATTTGACCAAAAATAATTTATGGGAATGATCTTGAGTTCACAGTCATCAAGATCATTCCCATATTCTATCTTATCTTCTTTTTCTCCTTTGAATACTTCCCATAAAGACCATTGCAAGAACTGCCACTACAGCAACAGAAAGGTAAAGTACCGGCTGCATTTCATCTCCTGTTTTCGCAGCCGCCTGCTGGGTTCCCAATCCTGTAACGTTCTGTCCCGAAGTGTTATTCGCTCCGCTCTGTGTACCGGAATTATTTCCACTTTCCGGCGTTATGCTGGGGACAGAGGATTCTCCACCATCCGGTGACGGAGAAGGGGTTATTCCCCCTCCTTCGCCGGGTGTTGGCGTTGGCTCTCCCTCTGGATCCGGTGTAGGACTAGGATCTTCTCCCGGTCCCGGCGTCGGTGTCGGCTCCTCTGGATCTGGTGTCGGAGTGGGTTCCACCCCTCCATTTCCGACCGCAACCTCCACATAACCGGGAGCATTGATGGATTCCGTCTCCACATCTGTTCCCTGATCGCTGACAAAGCGATAACTGTCATCTACAACAGATATGTTTGCCTTCACACCCAGCGCATCTTCTGTAGAAAGGCTCAATTCTCCCAGCGCCAATCTCTGTTCAGACAACATCTTATCCGAAAACAGATTATCTTTTCCTGAAATATAAATGGTAAGAATCCCAGTATCTGGATGATACCGATATTCCTTTACGGAACTTGTAAGAGCCTCATGAAAATGAAACTCTGCTTTTGCCTGTTTCGCATCTCCCTGTGTGATCTCTACCTGAAATTCCATTTGCAGAGAAGTCACAGGATTCACTTCTTCTTCCGAAGGAAGTTCTACAAACGCCTGTACTCCTCCGTCACTTTCTGAAAGCGTCACAGACTTCTCTGCTGCCAGAACAGAAAATGGAAAAAGAAAAAGGCAGGCAGTCATTACACCGATTCCACGAATCAGTTTCTTTATCATAAATTATTCTCCTTTATCTCGCATTTTGCACTCTGTTATTTTTTGATTTCCAGATCTGGAAGAGATTCTGGAACCTGTACAGACAAAGTATCGCTTACCAGACGCTGCCCTTTGTCAGAGCATTATCCACTCGATACAACTCTGCCCGAACCTGAGCTGGCAATACAAAATCATCTTTCATATCCTCTGGTTCGATCCAATAAATCCAGATTCCTTCGGAAGTTTCCCCAAGAAGAGCATCTCCCGGATCTGGCGCAAGAATGATCTGCTGCGCTGTTAATGCGCCTTCCTGATCCGTTCCTCCCACGATATTTCCATTTTCATCATACAAAAGAACCACATTATAAGCGGGATTTCCTTTGTAAGTTCCAGTAAATACCACGGAACCTGCCGGGATTTTCTGTTCTTCCTGACCATTGCCGGCTTCCTGATAAACATAATCAGCTTTCAATTTTCCGATTCCATCCGTCAATAATTCCACATTATCACCGGAAGGTCCCAGTATATCCAGCTCGCCAATAGACAAGACTTTTCCTTTCTGTCCCACGGCAGTAAATTTCACGTAAGAAGCATTATAAGTTGCCACCCATGGATCTGCCTCTTCATTTCCTGCAATATCCTTATTGGTTAAGAATACGGTAGCTTTTCCGTCCTCCAGTTCAAAATTACCTTCTTTGACCTGCGTATAGTTCTGTCCATCGCTGCTTACTTCGATTCTATACGCTCCGATCGGATTTTCTCCGTCTCCCTGCGTATAGCGCAGCGCAGTGACCTCTGTATCCTTGTTCATTTCTAAAATCACATATGGATCTTCCCCAGAAGCCTGTCCATGATATACGGTATTTTCATTTCCGTCGATGATCCGGCTGGCTGCTGATTCTTTTTCCGGAGCGCAGGGATCATTTTCATCTGCGTCTGGAAGGGTATCTTCTTCAGAACTCATATTGGTCTGTACTGACCAGGATGTCTTATCCTGCAGTCCGTCTCCCGTAAGCTTCACGGCTGTTGTTTTCGCCACCGCAGACCGATTGGTAAATTTATCGATCGCCGTCACTTCATAAGAAACTGCGCGGCTTCCCAAATGAGCTGCCTGATCCACAAAAGTATCTGTCGTGGTAAAGCCTACAACCTCTTTTTTCGGCTGTCCTTGTTCTGTTGTCACACGGACGATTTCATATCCGATCAAAACAGACGGGTCAGCTTTGGAAGCAATTTTTACTGTCACTTGACTGTCCTTTGCAGATACAGAAGCGGATACCACCTCTTTACCTGCTATCGTGCTGCCAGTACCATTTTGTATCTCATATGCTCTCGCTTCGTCATTGACATAGTAGATTGCCCGCTCTTCCGGCGCAAACTGTCCCAGATATGCTTTCGTTGTCTCATTCGGTATCATACCCCAGCGCCGGAATCTTTCTCTGCTGCCGCACTGGCAAGACGCATAAATTTCTGATCTGCGTCATCCGTCAGAGTAAGTTCCACTCCTTGCGGAGCCGGAGCTGCTTTCGGATCCCGCGCGTAGCTATCTACCCGGGCAAAAAACAGATTCTTTTTGATTTCCTGATATGTACTGTAAGTTTTATAGTTGTAGCTGCGATCGTACGCTAAATGCAGCTGCCAATACATACCCAACTGTGTGAATACATTGTCTGATCTTCCAACTGCCGAAGACGTCACTTTTTCATAAACATCTTCGTATTTAAAGCGTACTCCTTCATTGGTCTCATCTGCCTGCGCCAGTACGGAGAAATAATTGTTTGTAACCTCTGCAATAGCATATGCCGACTGATTGATATTATGACCAATCTCATGAGCGATTCCCCAGCCAAAATACTGACCGCTGATTTTTTTGCCATTGGCGTCTACCTGTACCGGTTTTCCACTTGCCATTCCTCGGGTCTCGTTCCACTCAATACCGATATGATTTCCTGACGCATACATAAATGCACCTGCAAACATTTTCATATACCGAATGTTCAGATGCTGCGCCGGGAGACGATTCTTGCTGATCACCGAAGTATTCGTTCCCTCTGCGAAAGAATTTGTCAATCCCTTATGCTGATAGAACAGCGTCATCATATCATTCATGGCTTTTACCGAATCCGCCAGCGCTGCTGCTTTATCCGAACCTCCACTGATTCCTGCCAGAACCTGACTTGCAGGAATGGAAAGCATCATTTGATCCAGAAGAATCTCTGTAGTATTTAAAATACAGGTTCTCTCCTGATACTCATATGCCAAATTTTCATTTCCACTGTTCTGATGCGCCGCATGTTCTTCTTCCAGAGAAGCCACCTGTTTTTCCAGTTTTTCCACATATGCAGCGATTCGTTTCTGTTTTTCTGCTTCATCTGTTACCTGATACAGATCCAGAACCGAAATAGAAGTCCCTCCGCTTACACGAATCCCGTAAGCATCCGCATCATTCTTTCCTGTATATTCCACATAGACAGAACCGCCTTTTTCTGCCTCGGTACTCATAAATTTAGGTACGGTAATCTCATTTCTTCCGATTTTCAAATTGCCGCTCATTACCTTTACCGGCGCATTGGATTCCGCGTGAACCTGAGAAAATACAAGACGAAGAGGCGTATTTGCACCGGTAGCCATCGATGGATTTCCCACATACACCACCAGTTCCTCTCCCGCAGCTGCACTAACGCCCAATGGCTGCCATGCGTTCAGCCCAGAAAATCCCAAATGAGAATCCTTTGCTCCTGTGATCTGCGGATGAACATGAATCGTATCTTCCAGCTTCTGTTGCTCTTCAAAAAGCGCTCTGGCAGCATCCAGTTCTTTCTGGAGAATCTCACGATCCGGGTGATATTCCCCATGGTCTTTTGCATCCAGACGTTCCTGAAGCTGTGCAAAGACTTCTTCCTCCACTGTGTCTTTCAGTTCCAAATGCAGATCATCTGCATACAGATCCTGAATATCCGCTTCCAGAGAATCGTATTCATAAATACGCACCTCTGCGATTCCAATGTTACGAATATTCGGTGTAGAAACACTGATCCGCACTCGACTGGTGGTGACAGGCTCACCCAGCTTGATCAGATAATACGCTCGACCATTTCCATCTGTCTTTCTGAGAAGTCTTGCATTAGGCGCTGCCACTTCTTTTCCTTCTTCATTCAGATAGTACACCGCCGCATTATTGTACTGATAACTGTCATCCGGCGCTGCAAAAGTAATGCGATCCATCTCATACGTCTGATCCAGTTCCACGGTCAGTCCCCGGGTTTCTTTATGATAATTCACCCCGTCATCCCAGTCTTCCAAATGATAATAAGACGCAAAGTTGTTGTCAACAATACCTTTTGCAGACTGTCCTTCATCCAGCGGACTGTCTACCATATTTCCAGCGCCCCGTCTGGAGTCTGTCACATGGGTAAGCAATTCCTGATTTTCTTTTGCTTCTGTAAGAATCTTATACTGAGGAAATGAGACTGCTTCCACGCTGGCTGTAGTTCCAGCTGCAATCATGGATTTTCCGCCTTCTCCCAGATCGTTGACACCCGTTACATATACCTGATATTTTGTCTGATCCTTCAAACCAGTCAGTTTGTAGTATGTTCCAGTGATTCCTTCAATCTTTTCAAATTTCTCCGCAGAATCTTCCTTATAATAAAGATTGTAGGTATCTGCCCCTTGATCCTTTGACTCCTTCCAGCGGACTTCCAACGCACGATATAAGCCTTCCACACTGAGGTTATCCGGCGCCTCCGGAACGGTATCTACTTTTGGAACTGCTGTAACCGGAGCGCTGAAACCACTCTTCCATTCACCGTTGAGCGACTGTACTTTCAGGGTATACTCCTGCTTATTATTTAACTTCTTATTCTGGAAAGAAGTAATATGCAACGTTGTGGTCGTCGTCCGATGATATTCTGTAGCTGTTCCATCAGAAATTGCCGCCTCATATCCCGTCACATTCTTTGCCTTCTCCCATGAAAGCGTAATTTCCCGGTTTCCCGCTTCTGCAGTCACAGCCTCAGGAATATCCATCTCCGGCGCCGGAATATGATTTTCCATATTATTCAAAAATTCTACTTTTGAGATCTCTGCCAGATTTCCCTGATTTGCAGTAGCCGTAATCTTCAAAGTCACCTTTTTCACTGCAATCTGTCCGCCCAGATCAATGATCAGCGTTCCATTGCTTCCTCTGTCCACTGCGGCTCTTGCCACTGCCGGAGCGATCGGCTGTTCCATCACCTGAACCTGCCCATTTTCGTCCAGATATTCCACCTGAACCACTCCGCTCTCAATCCAGTTATCACTTCCAGAAGGAGACTCTATCACCAATCCCTCCATGATTACTGGCTCCTTTGTATGGGAAAAATCAAAACTTACCTGAACAGGATGCTCCTCTGAAATAACTGCTCCGTCAGCAGGAGACAAACTTACCGATCCGTTCCCATCCAGAATCTCTTCCAGACTTCCGCCCACAATCTGTGTATTTTCTCCCTGCGCTGCCTGAAAAGCTTCCCTGGGAATAAAAGCTTCTATCGTAGCATCTACCTGCTTTTTTCCATAAAAATTGGTGAAATACTGAAGATCTGCCAAATCCACACTGCCATCTCCATTCAGGTCACATACAGCCTCATTCGCTTTCTGATCGATCGCATCCACCAACTTTGTCACATCGCTCTGATCCAGCGTTCCATCTCCGTTTACATCCGCATATACCAGCATCCCCGGATGGGCATGATCGCCAAAGCCTTCCACTTCACCGGTATAAACCTGCAGACGATAACCCATGCCCGCAACTTCAACCTGCTGCGCATACGTCACATAATTCTGACCGGAAATCTGAATCTGATAAGTTCCCGGCTCTAGTCCCTCAAAAGCAACTGTTTTGTGAGGAGCTGCCTGTCCTTCTTCATAAGTAAGAATGACTTCTTCCTCTCTGGAAACAGGTCCTTGCAGAGAAATATGAAATTTCTGTTCGTCTCTGACTTCTATACCAGAAATAAGCTGAACTTCTATCTCTCCTTTTACTTCCACCTTTTCTCCAGAGTCTTCCGTCTCCTCATTCTTCGTATCCTCCGATTCTTCTGTCACTTCACCGGAAATCTCATCCTGTGGAATGCTCTCCGCTATCTCTTGATTCTCTGGTTCAGAAACTTCCGGTTCTCCTGATAGCTCTGTTCCATCCACCTGTTCCTCTTCCAAAGCGCCTCCGCTTTGATCCTGCGCTTCTACGGAAACCGGATATTCCATCTGGGCGCCATAAACAAACTGACCACCGCTGGAAAGAACCATCTGCGCCGCCAGAATGCCTGCCATATATCTGGCAAAACCCTTTCTCATACGTTTCTACTCCCTTCTATCATTATTACAGTGCTATTTAGACACATGTACGTAACATTATATGGGAATCCCCTATCTCTGTCAACAAAAATTCCCAGCAAAATGCTGGGAATTTTATCGAAAACACTCGCTCTTCACGAATCTTTCTTCTATTTTCTTTTTTAAAGGAAAATCCTCTTAAAATCCTTCCACTCTCCGCTGTTTTCGCAGCGCATATCGCTTTTCTCCGCCTTCCCATTCTGCTTTATCTGATTCAGATTCCACCAAAAGTCCGGGAACTTCCACAGGATGATGCTCCTGATCCACCGCTACCATGACTACATAAGCCCGATTGATCATTTTCCTGATGCCGTGACGGTTCTCCACATAGGTATCCACCCGTACCTCCATAGAAGTGCGGCCCACATAAGTGATTTTTCCCCGCAGAACAATCACATCCTCCACCGTAGCGCCTGACTTAAAATTCAGATTATCAATGGCGGCAGTCGTGATATCCGACTCACTGTGGCGCATCGCCACAATACTGGCAATCTCATCGATCCAGCTCATCAGCTGCCCGCCAAACAAATTTCCATATCCGTTGAGATACATGGGACGCATCAGATATGTCTGTTCTGTCTGAGATTCTGCCACTTTCTTATATCTTTTCTTCATCTCCAAGCCTCTTTCTATCGAAACACCCGGATCATCCGCAGTGCTTTCACTATATAATTTCCCATAGGGAATTTCCTCATCTGTTCCTCGGTGGTTTTCGTGATCAGTACATACAAAACCAGATAAACGATCATAGCGCAGACCATGGCAACTCCCAGACACAGAATCCGTACAGGAAGCACCAGATGCAAACCGTAATATACCACCCACGCAGTCACACCCATCCCTGCCGCTGCCAGAAATGGCTTTCCATATCCATTGACAAAATCATTCTTATGCCCCAGATACTTGCGCAGGGACAACGCATTCAGCACACACATACATACGGCAAATACGAGACTTGCCAGAAGTACAGAAAACACTCCGATCTGCGGGAACAGATACGAACAGCCTGCTACAGTGATCACATTCAGCACCAGAGAAATCGCCGAATTCCGAAGGGGCAGTTTTGCCTGTCCGATTGCCTGCAAAACCCCATTGGTAATTGTGGATAAGGCCGAAAATACCACCGTCACCGAACCTGTCATCAGCAAAATACCGGACAGCTTTGTACTTTTGGGAAATAAGATTCCCACAATAGGAAATGCCAGCACCGCCAGTCCTACTGCCGCAGGAATACACAAAAACATGGTAAGCTGGATTCCCTCATTGATCTTTTTATTCGCTTTTTTATAATGCCCGGTAATATACCGGGAAGCAATCTCCGGCATCATAGCGGAAGAAGTCGCGCTCGATAAAGCCAGCGGAATATTGATCAGCGTGAGATAAGAATTGCTGTATTCTCCCCACTGGCTGCTGACAGTCTCCGCCGCCACCTTCTTCATATTTAGAATATCGGAAAAAATCTTAGAATCCAGATAACCGCTGGCATTATATACAAAAGTATTGAAGATGATCGGCGTTACCATAAGGAAAATAATCTTCATGACATTTCCCAGACTCTCTTCCTGTGTATGCCGGTCGTTGGCAATCTGCCGTTTCAGCACCTTTCTATTGACATAGTATACAAAACACATAAACAGCAGACCCGCCAGCACTCCCGCTCCGGTTCCCAGGGTTCCGCCTGCCGCTCCGTAAATTGCTCGGGTCTTTTCATCCGTTCCAAAGCTCTTAATTAACAGCCATGCCGCTCCCACACTGACAATCGCATTGGCAATCTGTTCCAGCACCTGAGAAATGGAAGTAGGCATCATCGTACTGTGCGCCTGAAAAAATCCCCGCATAACACCCAGAATTGCAGACAAAAAAATGGTCGGCGCCAGCATCCGAAGAGCTAAAAGCGCCTCCTGCTGATTCGTGGGCAGCAAGTACTTACCCATAAAGAAAGCGATAAGCGCTGCAGCGCCTCCGACCGCCGCCGCATAAATCAAAGCCCCGTAAAATACTTTCTGCGCATTTCGATACTGTTTCAGCGCAAGGCGCTCAGAAATCACTTTCGAAACCGCCATGGGAATACTGTACGACGAGATCAAAAGTAAAATCACATAAACATTATTTGCATATCCATAGTATCCAAGCCCAACATTTCCAATGATCGCATTCAAAGGGCTTCTGTAAAGAAGTCCGATCACTCTGGAGATCAGGGTTGCCATCATCAAAAAAGAAGCATTTCTCACTAAAGCGTTACTCTTACTCATGGAACCTCCCGCCTTTACCTGTTCTCTATCTGCCAGTCAATAGGCTCCAGACCATGACTGACCAGATATTCGTTCGTTTTACTGAAAGGACGGCTTCCGAAAAATCCCCGATACGCAGACAGAGGACTGGGATGAGGCGCTTCCAGGATCAAATGGCGCTGCGGATTCAGCATACTCTTTTTCATCTGCGCCGGACGCCCCCAGAGAATGAATACCATCGGCCGCTCCTGCGCCGCCAGCACCCGGATCGCCGCATCTGTAAACTCCTCCCAGCCGATGCCGCGATGGGAATTTGCCTGATGCGCCCGCACGGTAAGCACTGTATTTAACAACAGTACTCCCTGCCGTGCCCATTTTTCCAGATACCCGTTATTCGGTATATAACAGCCCAGGTCATCTTCCAACTCTTTATAAATATTCACCAGCGACGGCGGAATCTCCACATCCGGCTTTACAGAAAAACAAAGCCCGTGTGCCTGACCGTCTCCATGGTAAGGGTCCTGCCCCAGAATCACCACCTTCACCTGATCCAACGGAGTAAAATGAAACGCATTAAAAATGTCGTCTCCTGCCGGAAAAATCTTTCTGGTGGCATACTCCTGTCCAACTGTCTCAAACAATTTTTTATAATATGGCTTATGAAACTCTTCCTTCAAAGCCTCTGCCCATGCTCCTGTAATGGGAGGCATCTGCCCCACTCCTTTCTGCTTTCGTGTATTTTTGGCTTTTACAACCGTACTGGAAGTCCTTTTTGCGCAAGATATTCTTTTACTTCCCGAATTTCCAGTTCTTTATAATGAAATAAGGACGCCGCCAGCGCTGCATCTGCTTTTCCCTTCGTCATAGCTTCATAAAAATGCTCCAGCGTTCCTGCCCCGCCAGATGCGATCACCGGAATGGAAACCGCATCTGCGATCGCCCTGGTCAAAGGAAGATCATACCCTGCTTTCGTTCCATCCCCATCCATACTAGTAAGCAAAATCTCCCCAGCTCCTAAAGTCTCTGCTTTTTTCGCCCACTCTACGGCATCCAGACCCACATCCACTCTGCCGCCATTTTTATACACATTCCAGCCGCTTCCATCCTGTCGACGCTTTGCATCAATAGCAACCACCACACACTGACTTCCAAACTTTAAGGCGGCCTCCCGAATCAGCTCCGGACGATTCAAAGCAGAAGAATTAATGGAAATCTTATCTGCTCCCTCCCGCAGCAACAACTTAAAATCCTCTACGGTGCGAATGCCTCCTCCCACCGTAAATGGAATAAAAACATTTGCCGCCACCCGACGCACCATATCCACCACAGTACTTCTGTTATCAGAAGAAGCAGTAATATCCAGAAACACAATCTCATCTGCCCCGGCCGCGTCATAAGCTTTTGCAATCTCCACCGGATCACCAGCATCCTGAAGCTCCACAAAATTAACGCCCTTCACCACTCTGCCATTTTTCACATCCAAACAGGGAATGATCCTTTTTGTCAGCATCTTATCGTCCCCCTTTCTCTGAAACAGCAGCAAAATTTTTCAAGATCTGAAGTCCCACATGAGAACTTTTCTCAGGATGAAACTGGCAGGCAAAGACATTATCCTTCTCTACGGAAGCATGAATACGGACACCGTAATCTGCCGTAGCAGTTACAATTCCCTCCTCCTGCGCCTTCAGATAATAAGAGTGGACAAAATACACGAAAGACTCCTCTTCAATTCCCTGAAAAAGCCTTCCGCTCCGGGGAAATGCGAGATTATTCCAGCCCATATGAGGAATCTTCAGCCCCTCTTTGGCAGGAATACGCAAAATCTCTCCTTTTAAAATTCCCAGACCTTTCACGCCCGGGCTCTCTTCACTCCGCTCAAACAACAGCTGCAATCCCAAGCAAATTCCCAGAAAAGGCTTCCTCTGCGCCACCGCCTGCCGGATCACAGATACCAATCCAAAATGCTGCAAGTTCTCCATCGCATCGCCAAAACAGCCCACTCCCGGAAGAATCACCTTATCCGCCTGCAAAATCTCCCGGGGATCTCTGGTCACGATCGTATCTTCCTGAATATGCTGCAATGCCTTTTCCACACTCTTCATATTACCCGCATCGTAATCTATCAGCGCTATCATCCTGTATTCTCCTCTTTTCTTCTGGCTTTATCCCTCAAATAATCAACAAAATTCATGACTATTTTATCACAATTTTTATCCCAGTGCCACATCTAATATCATCATCAGAAGAAAACCTGCACAAAATCCCATTGTCCCCGTGTGATATTTTCCCTTCTCAACTGCATCTGGAAGCAGTTCCTCCACCACCACGCAAACCATAGCGCCTGCCGAAAAAGCCAAAAGATACGGCAGCAGAGGACGCAGCCATGCGGTAAGAAGAATCATTCCCACCGAAGCCACAGGCTCCACTGCCCCGGAAAGCATTCCGTAGACAAAAGAACGGCTGCGGGAATATCCTCTGTCCCGAAAGGGAAGCGCCACAATAAACCCTTCCGGAAGATTCTGCACTGCAATCCCGAAAGCCAGCAGGCAGGCAGAAACTATGGTAAATCCCGGCTGTCCGCTCAATACGCCGGCAAATGCCGCGCCCACTGAGAGCCCCTCCGGGATATTATGAATCGTCACCGCCAGCACCAGAAGAGAATTCTTTTTCCAGTGATTTTCATCTTCCGTAAGCTCTGCTCCTCTGTTTTTCATCCAGCAGACGAGCTGATCCGTTCCTATGAGAAAAAGGAATCCAAGAAAAAATCCCACCGCTGCCGGGACAAAAGAAAAAGCCCCTCTTCTCTGCTCCAGTTCTATGGATGGCAGCAAAAGCGACCATACGCTGGCTGCCACCATAACACCGGAAGCAAATCCCAAAAGGCATTGCTTGTATCCGCCCCGGATCTCACGTTTTAAAAAATAAATAAACGCCGCCCCCAGAAGCGTACCGAAAAAAGGAAGAAAAATACCGAAAATAATCTGCATACAAACTCACTTAAAAATACTTGTTACCTACAGAGTATGTAACCCACCGCAAAATGTGTATACAAAAAGGTGATTTTCTTACCGATACTTTTTCAAAATCTCATACATCTGATCAAACTGCTCTTCCATTTCTTTCACTAAACGGAATTGTGTTCTGGCGCGAACCAGATTATGCTCTGGATATGCCGTCTTGAAGTACACATCTCCCTGCAGATAATCCATAAGGAATCGAATACCGCACTCATATGTCATCAATCTCGCTCCCCAGGGAAGACTGTCAATCTCCGTCGGCGTGAGCACATCCTTTGCCATCTCCAGATATCCCTTTACATACAACTCATACAGATTGATATCAAAATGAACCTTATCGAGATCCTGCTCGTCCTCCTCCGCAGTGGAAGCGCCAAAACGAATAGAATCCCCAAAATCATTGGCTGCCAGACCCGGCATAATGGTATCCAGATCAATAATACAGAGACCTTTTCCCGTCTCCTGATCGAATAAAATATTATTCAGCTTCGTATCGTTATGGGTGACACGAAGAGGCAGAAGCCCTTCCGCAAGCTGTTTCATCAATACGCCGGCATCCTCTTTTCTCGCAAGAGCAAATTCAATTTCCGGGCGGCACAAGCGGGCACGGTTCTTCACATCTTTCGTCACCGAAGCTGCAAAATCATTGTATCGTTTTACTGTATCATGAAACTGCGGAATTGTCTCATGAAGACTCTCTGCCGGATAATCTCCCAACTGCTTTAAGAAATGACCAAAACTTTTTGCAGACTGGTAAAACTGCTCCGGTCTCTCCACAAACTGATAACAGACAGAATTAGAAACATAATTGAGACACCGCCACGGCTGCCCCTGATCATCCTCAAAATAAGCGTCTCCGCTCTTCGTTTTGATATAGGAAAGTGTTTCCCGATCCAGATCTCCGCCTTCCTGCCGAATCACGTCACGAAGGTATTCAGTCACTCCGAAAATATTTTCCATTACCTGCGCCGGGTTCTTAAATACGTTGATATTTACCCTCTGCAGCACATAAAGCGGCTTGTCCGTTCCATCCTCGTCCGGCATATAAACCGCATACGTCTCATTGATATGCCCCTCGCCGAACGGCTTCACATAACTGCACTGAGGACCGAAGCCGAAAGCATACACCGCATCCTCCAGAGAACGGCTGTCCGCCCCCTCGATCTTTCTTCTGGTGGAGAAAATAACCTCTCCCGCCTCCACCTTTTTGCCCGGTTCAATGGTACAATTTGCTTTCACAATACTTCCCAGACAAACGTGCGCTCCATAGCCCACAACAGAATCATGATCAACGACTGCGCCGCTGTTTATAAGCGCTGCCCGTTCAATCCGGGTATTCGTATTTACCACTGCCCTCTGCATAATAAAACATCCCTGCTCGATCACCGCACTGGGGCTTACGATTGCCGAAGGATGCACAATAGCAGGCACCTCATAGCCCTCCTCCATCAGCTTATCCGTCCAGTAAAGCCGGGTCTTATTATTTCCAAAAGCTGCCACTGCAACAGGATACTCCCGATGCTTGATCACATAATCACAACACTTTCCTACCACATCGGCTCTTTTTGCTGCGTCATCCAGAAAAACAACCTGTTCATATCCCAGCATCAAAGCGGTTTCCTTCACCATCTGACCAAAACCGCCAGCCCCTAAAATAAGTAAATTCTTCATCTTTCTTCTTATCTCCTTGTTTTTATTCTATAGCTTTTCAATTACGACTTTACACAGATCCGAATACAGATTTTCACCATAAACGCCATCTGCAATCAGCTGTTTGAAGCTATTCACTACAGCTTCCTTATCTTCCTTATAAGTGACGCCAAACCACTTATCTCTGGTTTCCAGTACCTTCACAGAACATCTTCCCTCTCGCAGCAACTCCCCGATCAGTGTAGGAAGCAGATACTCCGCCTTTTCTGGATTTTTCGGAACATCCTTCTCAAAAAATGTACAAAATTCTTTTTTCAGCACTTCCATAAACGCAGGATCGCAGTCCTCTTTTGCCGGAAATCCCCACATATTCATGGACACATAGGATTCTGGATCAAGTTTAGTGCCATCTGCCTCGGCTCCAACTTCTCCCGTTTCAGGGTTCACTGTTTTTACAATATTTCCTGTCTCCACCACATCTTCTATATGAGTGCATCCTGCATCCACCCGACACACACCTCTGGTAACTCCTCCATTGTCAGATAACGTATTCTTCAAAATAAATCCCGCCATAGAAATAGCAGACTCCTTATGATCCTGAATCAACCATTCATGCATCTTGCAGAAAGCCTCTTTTCCGTAATAATCATCTGCATTGATCACCATAAATGGTTCATGGATCCATTCTTTTGCTGCCAGCACTGCCTGACCCGTTCCCCATGGTTTTGTACGTTCTGCTGGAACGGTATAAGCTTCCGGTACATCCTGCAGATCCTGAAAAGCGTACACAGTCTCTACATTCAGCTTTTTACAAACTTCTTCAATTCTGCTGCCAATCCGTTCCCGAAAATCCGCCTCAATATCTTTTCGGATAACAAAAACAATCTTATTAAAGCCTGCCTTGATCGCATCATGAATGGAATAGTCCATGATGATTTCGTCGTGCATCCCCACAGGTTCCAGCTGTTTGATACCGCCTCCGAAACGTGAACCAATCCCTGCTGCCATAATCAATAATGTTGTTTTCATATCTTTTTTCCTTCCTTTTTATCATTTGTTTTTCCTTTTACTACCATACATTCTTTTTCATAAAAGGCAATTCCATACTTAATAATTTTTTTCATACTCCGGCGTTTCAGCCCTTCCGCATATTTCCTTTCTTCAATCTGCTTAAGCGCCTCCCTGCAGGCTGCCTCCAGATTCCCATCATTCGCATATTTCAGTTCGATCACAATCCCTGTTCGATCCGATGTCTGAATAGAGATATCGCTATATCCCTCACCAGTCTCTGCATTAGACTTGACCAACCAACTGTCCTGATTTTGCAAAAGTCCAAGCAACATTCCATGATAGAAGTTTTCTTTCATATTCCTTCTTACTGCCGTATCCCGCACACTGATGGAATTCCACAGATAATCTCCAAGCATCTCCTGGATGGCATCGGTATCACCAGCCGGAAATGCCGCACAAAAGCGGTTGATCTTCGAAACATCAGCACGTGTCACCTCGCAAAACCAATCTTCGACCAATTCATAAAACAGTTTTCGGATCTCACCATTGGGTATCCATAGCCAGAATATCTCTGCATCCTTCTGCTCCACATGCATTCCTGTCAGATAGCCGGTGGAATATAACACGCTCCACACATTTTCAATGCTGTCATCAATCTCACGATATGTCAGTTCCTGTTTTATACGTTTGGTCATCTGTCTGCCATTTAATAACTCTTCTACTTCATTTTTCGTAGTCAGGTTCGCTTTCTTTAACAAACGTCGGATCAGGTCATTGCCACTGGTATTAGCCCAGTAGTTTTTAGGTGAAACAGATCGATCTGCCAGCAGTTCATCACAATAATTAATGACATCCCAGGGACAATATACCTCTGTATCCCCAAAGCGGTACCCATCATACCACTCCCGAATCACATCCTTATAAGAAGACAGACCATAAAAAGTCAACATTTCATCCACATCGTCATTGGTAAATCCAAAGTATTCCTCATATCGCACATCAGAAATCGTATGTACTTTCAGATTGTTCAACCCAGTGAAAATACTCTCTCTGGAGATTCTGAGACACCCGGTAAGTACTGCAAAGTACAAACTGTTATTTGTCTTCAATACATTATCAAACAGACTGCGGATAAGACTTGCCATCTCATCATAATATCCTCCCTGAAACGCCTTATCTAACGGAACATCATATTCATCAATCAGCAAAATAGTTTTCTGACCATAGTGCTGAGCCAACAATTGGGAAAGTGTTTTCAGACTTGCCGCTGCCATACTTTCTGTCATGGTATAAATCCCGCCCTCTGTAGATCCCACCTCTGTCAGCTGTGCATAAGCTTCTTTGTCATTCTCAGATAATCTGGAACTCGTCCTTAAAAACTCAAACCGTCTGGCTTCATCTCCAATCAACGTCCGCAATGCAACAGACGCTGACTCAAAATTCCGTCCACCCACACTTTTCAAGCTGATGGAGATTACTGGAAACTTTCCCATATATTTTTCACACAATTCCTTTTCCTGCATGATCTTCAGTCCCTCGAACAATGCCGGATCCGTTTCCATCTCAAAAAAACTTTTAAGCATACTCATGTTGAGGGATTTGCCAAAATGCCTGGGCCGCGTAAATAAGTTTACCTCACCCCAGTTTTGCAGCAATTCTTTAATGAACAAGGTTTTATCTACATAATAAAAATCATTGGTCCTGATTTTTTCAAATCCATCGATTCCAATGGGAAGTTTCTTCTTCACCTTCTCCACTCTCCTTTCCAGCTTTCATGGCATTATTTTACCGTTAAGCTGCAAGACCGTCAAGTTTCATTGTATACGCGCTTTCTAATATTCATTTATTCCCTTGCCAGTTTCGCTTTACAGCGTTTCCTATAGCATGCTATCCCATATTTTAAAATTTTATCCACTCCGTTCTCCCGGAGTTCTTCATCATATTTCTTTTCCTCTATCTGCTGAAGTGCCTGTTCACAAGCCTGATCAAGATTCCGAGCAGTATCCCATAATAAAAGTTCTCCTTGCTTGCTTTTCTCACAAACGTATCTCGGATACGAATGGTCTTTTTCAGGTAACTTTCAAAAATTTCACCTACTCATATTATTGTCCAGAAGTTCTCAATATACAGAAATCAGTCCTGTTTTATCCACATAATAATAGTTGTCATTCACGATCTGCTCAAAATTTTCCACTCCCACCGGAAGGCGTTTTCTTACTTTCATCATATCATTGCCAATCCTTCCCCATTTTCATTACAGATTATATGTTCCCATAATTTTATTGTACGCTATATTAGCTATTGTATCAACCTGACAAAAAATATTTTTTCATATTTACGTCCTTTCAACATTACATAAAAATACCCCAAGCTTTCACGCTTGAGGTAAAGAAATGATACGATATCTTTCTTAGCCAACTCTTGAACTTCTTTCAATGGCAAACCTGTCATCTCTGCAATTTCTTCTAAAAATTTACATGTTGGCTCCACTCTCAGTTTTCTTACTGCTCTGTACCTCCGCTGCCGTTCTGCGCCAACACTAATTTTCTCCGACCGCCGCCGGATTTGCGTGCTTTTTTGCTTTTCTCTTCCATCTTTGCAAACGGCTCGTTCATGTCGCTGGCACATTCGATGGTGACTGCTCTCTGGTCATTGGAATTGCTGGACAAGCGCCAGCTGCGGTTCTTCTCCTCCACGCACAGCGAAACACGGCCGTCCGTGCCAATGCCATAGTTGCAGCTGACCTGACGGGTCGGGCTGGTAAAACATCCGCAAATGCTCTCTGCAGAAAAGCTGGCCTACCACGCAATGCGGCGTAATGCGGTCAATGCTGTGTGTTCTCTGCCCGGAATGGTTCGGGGAGAGTTTGGTATAAACAACGAGTGGACTATTGGTGTATGGTCTCTGCCATGCTCTCGGATGCGCCGTCACAATTTTCAATGGCACCACGCAGTTTGTTGATGTCCGTCTCGCTGGAATTCATCAGGGCAAGGAAGCCGGACATGACATTCTTACCGACCAGTGCCTCTGCGGTATCCTCTGCCGAGAACCCAAGCGCACCGGCGATAGGCGCACAGTACTTGAACGTCTCGCCCATCATGCTGACATTGGTGTTCGCATTGGAAGAAGCGGCTGCAAGAATATCTGCAAAATGCCCGGAATCTGCCGCAGACAA
>OHDQ01000353.1_pt1 | contig 21101 bp, 18 predicted proteins | sample 1606421 | NCBI WGS metagenome assembly OHDQ01 (sample SAMEA3879589, study PRJEB24766) | human gut metagenome | biome: human-associated habitat; feature: feces | place: USA | collected 1985/1987
CAGAAAGCATAATGACGATGATGGTGATCACCGCGCCTGGTATCCAGTCGTTTCTTCTTCTCCTTCTACTCATCTTTTAGCTCCTTTTTTATTTCTTTTGTCATTAAGGGCTGCTGCTTACTTTATAGCCAGCCCCATCAAAAGCATATCTTATATTTTATACGCTGACAACTGGAAAATCAAGTTAAATAGTGTTATAATACGAAAGATTTATAAAATTTTTTTATGAAAACGTTATAACTTCCAGGACGCGGACAGGAATATGACGAAATCAACCGTATCCGGCAGGATAAATGTTCGCCAGATGGTTGCAGACCACAATGGGCGGCATGTTATGCAAATATCATTTGAATGCAATATTCTGCCAATTTAAGGAGGAATTACAATATGACAAAACAAGAGTTTCAGGAACTGACACAGAATATTGTTCTTCTGGACGGCGCTACAGGTTCCAACCTGATGGCTGCCGGTATGCCGAAGGGTGTATGCACAGAGGAATGGGTGCTGGCACATAAGGATGTGATCCAGAATCTTCAGAGAGCTTATATTGAAGCGGGAAGCAATATTATCTACGCTCCTACTTTTGGCGGCAACCGTGTAAGCCTTACCATGCATGGTCTGCAGGACCGTATGGAGGAGATCAACCGCACTCTGGTTTCCTATTCAAGAGAAGTCGCGGATGCGGCAGACCATAAGGTTTACGTTGCTGCGGATATTACCACCAGTGGTAAAATGATGGCTCCTGCCGGGGAGATGACCTATGAGGCAGCTTTCGAAATGTATCAGGAGCAGATTGGAATTCTGAAGGATTCCGGCGTGGATCTGATCGTTGCTGAGACCATGATCAATATCGAAGAGACTCTGGCCGCTGTGGATGCTGCTTCCACAGTTTGCGGGCTGCCGATTATGTGTACCATGACGGTAGACGCAGACGGAAGTATTTTCAGCGGTGGAAATGCTATCGAGGCTGCTGTTTCCCTGGAGGCTGCAGGTGCAGATGCTGTGGGCGTAAATTGCTCTGTTGGTCCGGATCAGCTGGTTTCTGTTATCCGCAATATTAAAGAAAATGTCTCCATCCCGGTCATTGCCAAGCCGAATGCCGGCATGCCGTTCATTGATGATAATGGAAACGCCGTTTATTCCATGAAAGCGCCGGATTTTGCCAGACATGTGAAAGCTCTGATTGATGCAGGTGCCGGTATTGTAGGGGGCTGCTGCGGTACCACACCGGAATATATCAGGGAAGTAGCGAAGATGATCGGACGATAAAATACATAAGCCACTGTAGAACGTCACAACTTAGTTGACGCTCGGTAGTGGCTTTTCTTCTTTATCTCCGAAATTACTCTGATGTTTCTCCGATATTTTCTCCGATGTTTCTTCGATATTTTCTCCGACGTTTCTCCGATGTTTCTCCGATATTCCCTTCGGAGTATTTTACACTCACTTCACCTTAATCGCTTTCTTCGGGCACATTTCCTGACAGCAGAAGCAGCGAATACACTTCTTATAATCATAAACAGGCGGATTATTTTTGCCATTTCGAAAATCTACCGCCTTGCCAGGCACAGGACAGCTGTTTACACAGATTCCACAACAGATACATTTGTCAGGCTCAATGTATGGTTTCTTCTGAAAAATATTCAGAGCCTTGGCAAGCTTTGTCCAGACATTGTTTCGTACTTTCGTGCGGTCCACATTGAAATTGGGATTGCCGTATTTTTCTATTAAGGCTTCCATCGAAATTACATTACAAACCACATCAATACCAATCTGCTTTTTATCTACAGAAACCTTTGCATTCTGGCGCTGCTTCTCGCGCCCAGTTATTTCACTTCCTTCATCACGCACTGCTGATGCCGAAGGATTCTCCTCAACTACCACAACCTCAATATTTTCTTCCCTGCAATTTCCCAGTCCCATCTTCTCTCCATGGTAATTGGTAGGAACCATCTCCGGTTTCAGATAAACCAGTCTTGCAAACACACTGTCCAGTGCCACCGGATCTGTGGACATCAGAATCAGGTTCATGGCTACCGGATCTCCGGAGCCCGGTCCATTTCCCTCCATTGCAGTAATTCCATCCATAATATAAAATCTTGGCTTCACATACTGGTTCAGATCAATAAGCATCCGGGCGAAGCTGTCCGCACTGGGGTATTTGGTATGACCAATGGCCTTATTTTTCCCATATACAAATCCATAGCTGTTCTTCACTGCTCCTGTAATTCGCTCCAGAGCGTGGGTTTTCATTTTGGAAAGAGAAATCACACACTCTGCCTCCAGCAGTTCTTTCGGAAGGATAAATTCCTTCGCCTGGATACCCTCCGGATTTTCCACACGCACGCCCTTCGTATAGTCAATGGCCGGGATCTGGTACTTTTCCAGATAAGTGTCCATTCCGGTACCCTGGATCACCTGTTTCGTAGTTCCGTGGCCACAGGAATCTGCAAGAACAATATTCTTATAACCTTCCTCACGTAGAATCCTGGCAAAGGCACCCACCACAACCGGATGCGTGATGACCGCTTTCTCCACTTCTGCTTTTTTCAAAAGGTTAGGCTTCAAAAGGATTTTTTCTTCTTTATTTATAAGGTTGTCCAGACCTCCCAGCTGAGACAGACCATTTTTCATAAGTGTATAAATTCGTTCTTCGTCGTAAGCTTCACAGGGAAGTACAATTACTTTGCTTTTTGTGTTCATGTTTCTACCCATATTTTCAAACATACAGCCTGTAATCTGTATCTGCATGTCTGGTGCTCTCGTTTTATTTTGTAATTATTCTGCAATTCTTCACACATACATGCACGCCTCAATACAGTCGCAGAGGATAAGCTAAGATCTCATTTCCGCGATGCAAACCGCCCTCAGTGCCTTCCGCACTGGTAATATACATGCCGGTACCACAGACAATGCATCTACCCCCATCTGCAAAAATGTCTCCGTCAATCTGGTATCCGCCGCCAGTTCCCCACAGAGACATACTTTGCAATTCTGCGCGTGTCCTGCATCTACAATCATCTTTATCATTTTCAGAATTGCAGGATGATGATCATCATATTTCTTCTGTAAAAGCGGATTCTGACGATCCATGGCCAAAGTATACTGGGTCAGGTCATTGGTTCCGATTCCCAGAAAGTCCACACGTTTCGCCAGCTCTTCCCCGATCATCACTGCTGCCGGAGTCTCCATCATAATTCCAGTCCGGATTTCCTTAAAGGGTATACCTGCTGCCTTCAGCTCTTCTTTTACTTCCAACACCAGAGCTTCAACCTCATCCATTTCCTCTTCCGAACAGATCATAGGGTACATCATCCCCAGATTGCCATACCAGCTCGCACGGTAAATGGCACGGATCTGGGTTTTAAACAGGTTCTTCCGGTCCAGACTGAGACGGATTCCGCGATTACCCATGAGAGGGTTGGTTTCTACCGGAATTTCAAGGTAGGAAGCCTGCTTATCAGCCCCGAGATCGGCGGTGCGGATAACTACCAGGCGGTCGCCCATAGTCTCAGCAGTTTTTTTATATGCCTGAAAAAGTTCTTCTTCCCCGGGATAATTCTCCCTGCCAAGATACTGGAACTCGCTTCGCAGCAGTCCGATTCCCTTTGCCCCATAATAAAGGGCGCTGTTTAAATCATCCAGACTGCCAATATTCGCGTAGATTCCCACTTCACGTCCATCTTTCGTAATATCGCCCTTGTCTTTCAGCTTCAAAAGGGATTCCCGCTCTACCAGATCTGCTTTTCGGCGAATCTCGTATTCTTTTCGTACCTCATTATCCGGTTCCAGATAGATGGTTCCTGTATATCCGTCAATAATGGCAATGCTGTCTTCCCACTCTTCTTCTGACTGTGGAATCCCAATACCTGTAACACAGGGAATATCCATATTTTTCGCAAGGATCGCAGCGTGAGAGGTAGCAGAACCTTTGCGGGTGACAATACCCAGAAGCTTCTCCTTATCCATTTCCATCAGTTCTGCAAGAGAAAGGGCATCTGCTGCCAGAATGACTGGTTCCTCTCCCAGATCAATTTTGTTCTCGTCTTCCCCGAGAATTTCCAGAAGGAGACTGGAGATGCGGCTTACATTGTGGATTCGTTCCTTTATGGTCGGATCGTTCAGCCTGGAAAAAGTACTCTGCATCTCATCTCTTGTGGTCTGCACTGCATAAGCAGCAGTCACCTTTTCCCCTGTGATCATACTCTGTACCGCACGGAGAAAGCTGCCAGAGCCCAGAAGCTCTGCCTGCTCCAGGATCTGGTTTGTTCCATTTTCCCCATTCACTTTCACAATTCTATCCAAAGGTTGGGGTTCCATATCCAATTCAGGATCAGCTGTGTCCATTTGCTTTTCTGACATTCTGTCATACTCTTCCTTCAAGGTCTGCATCACATGCCGACGAGCCACATCAAAATTCTTCAGTTCCTTTTTTACATCATCTGCTTGATGCTGTCGGATCTGATATTCACCTTTCCGATAAAACCTGATTTTCCCAATGGCAATCCCCGCAAAGGCGGAAGCTCCCTTGTATATTTCCATTTTGTTTCTCCTCTAAAAAACTCATTTATTTCTGTAAATAATAATCACACACTGGCGAAGCTTTGTCAATATCCGTGTTGTTCACTCTGTCCCCGGAAACATATATGTGCAAGCATTCTCCACCTCCAGCGACCTCTCTCCTTCCGCTGCAGTGCAATCCTGCCCGGTAGGACTTTTCTATTACATAAAAAAGAGCCTGCACAGTGATTTATCCGTTTTCCCCGAACAGCTCACTCACAGGCTCTTTCCCGATTTTATCCTTTTACTGGATTAATGCAATTCAATTAATCGCAGGCAGCCTTAAACTCAGTCCAGTTCTTATTATACTGTTCCTCAGCTTCCTGACTTACATTCTTAATACTCTCACCGCTTGTTACACTGTCCGGAACCACCAGGCTCTCGTCTACCAGCTCGTCTGCTGCCTTGTTGGTGCAGTAGTAACCGATATAATTGAAGCACTGTGCAGCAACCTCCGGTCTTAAAATATAATCTACAAACTGGTAAGCTGCATCTGCATTGGGAGCCTCGCTTGGAATAAACATTCCCATAACACCGAAGCCAAGACCTTCCTCCGGATAAACCACCTTCAGATCCGGGTTCTCTGCCAAAGCTGCAGTTACCTGGGAGGTGTAAAGGAACGCTACAGAAGCCTCTCCGTTCAAAAGCGCATTCTGGGTATTGTCATCCTGGATCATACGCACATTGGGAGCCAGCTCCACAAGCTTCTCTCCTGCCTCTGCTATAGTATCCACGTCTTCTTCATTCATGCTTTTTCCCATGGTGAGAAGAGTAATTCCGTTAATAACACGATAGTTGCCGATCAGCGCTATACTGTCCTCCAGGGACGAATCCCACAGATCAGAATAGCCCTTGATATCAATGTCCACTTCCTCCGGATCATATACGATCAGCGGAATACCAGCGCCGTAAGGTACGGTGTACTCGTCCTTCTCATCATAGAACTGTCCCTGATAAAGAGGATTGATGTTTCCCCAATTGGAGATTTTGTCTTTGTCAAGCTTGGTGGCAAGACCTTCTTCCACGATTTTCTCAAGAATGTAGTCATCTGCGATTACCACATCATAGTCTCCGCCTTTTGCCATGGAAACCTTCTCCAGCATGGTTTCGTCAGTGTCAAAGTTGGAATATACGATCTTACAGCCGGTTTCTTCCTCAAATCCGTCCAGAACCTCCTGCGGGAACATTCCTTCCCAGGTATAAAGGACAAGCTCGGAGTCAGCTGCGTATACAGGTGACAGGCTGCCACAGATTGCTGCTGCAGCAAGAATTACCGCAAATACCTTTTTCTTCATAATCATTCTCCTCTTCTTCAAAAACACAGCCGGCTTCTGCCAGCCACGTTTCCGTTTTTATAAATTTCCATGTTTACTCTGCCTTGATCTTCGTCCACAGCTCCGCATATTTCTGCTTGATTTTCGGTTCCTGATAACGGAAGATCTCACTGTTTGGATTTTCGAAATCCGGAATGTAAGAAGAAACACCTTCGTAGTCTCCCTCGATCATAGTTTCGTAAACACTCTTTACAGGAGAAGTATAACCTACTTCTTCCGTATTGGAAAGAGCAGATTCTTCATTTAGCATAAAATTAATAAACTGATGGGCAAGCTCTGTCTCACTGCAGTCCCTCGTGATAACCATTGCATCATACCAGTTATTGGTTCCCTGGCTCGGTGTGAAGTAATCCATATTCGGATTTTCGCTTATAATATAAGAAGCATCTCCGGAATAAACAACTGCCATAGCCTTGTTTCCGGAAATCATATTGTCAATGACGTCATCACCGGCGTAAATCGGATCCATGGTATTTCTCTGGTCAACCAGCCACTGGTAAGCTTCCTGAATCTGATTCTCATCTGTAGTATTCATGGAATATCCAAGAGCCTTCAGTGCTATCATAAAGGAATCCCGCTCAGAATCATACATGTAAATATTTCCTTTATATTTGGTATCCCTGAGAAGATCCCAGCCCTCCTGAAGATCTGCCGGATCAACCACAGTCGTATCATAAAGAATACCAACCGTTCCCCAGAAGTACGGGCAGGAATAACGATTTCCCGGATCATAGCTTTTATTCATGACCTCATCCATCAGGTCGCCCTTATTCGGGATCAGATCCCAGTCAATATACTGTAGATAATCCTCTTTAATCAGACGCTCGATCATATAATCAGAAGGGATCAGCACGTCATAGGACTCACCGCCGGAAAGCTTGGTGTACATCATTTCGTTGGATTCGAAAGTTTCGTAAACTACAGTACAATTATATTCCTGCTCAAACTGTGTCAGAAGATCCAGATCCATATATTCTCCTGCATTATAAACCTTCAGGACATGGTTCTCCGCCGCACCGCCTCCGCACTTGATCAGTCCGAAGCCAAGGGCGAAAACCAGCAGAAGGGCAATCACGCGCTGAATCTTTTTCGCATGCTTGCTGGCATGCTTTTCCAGGAGCTTTGGAAGCACGTTAGCAAAAACCATGACAAGCACAATGACCAGGATTACAATTGTGGACAGGGCGTTGATGGTAGGGTTGATTCGTTTGGTCATATTATAGACCACAATGGAAATATTTTTTACACCGTTTCCAGATACAAAGTACGAAATTACGAAATCGTCAAAGGACATGGTAAATGCCAGCAGCGCACCGGCGAAAATGCCATCCTTGATCATGGGCACGATTACCTTGGTCAACGCCTGGAACGGGGTTGCTCCAAGGTCCATGGCTGCATTTGCCAGGTTCGGGTCAAGGCTTCGCACCTTGGGATAAACACTGGTGATCACATATGGCGTACAAAAGGAAATGTGCGCCAGCAGCATGGTAAAGTACCCTTTCCGAAAGCCCAGTGAAGAAAACAGAAGCATCAGTCCGATTGCAGTAACAATATCCGGGTTCAAAATGGGCAGGTTGTTGATATTTAAAAGTGTTTCCTTTAACACCTTCCTGGACTTGGAAAGACCAATTGCAGTGATGGTTCCCAGCACTGTGGAGATCACAGTTGCCAGGATGGCGATGGTCACAGACACGTAAACCGCTTTGCTGACTTCTGTATTATGCAGCAGCTCTGTATACCATCTCATGGAAAATCCCGTAAACCTGGTCAGGGATTTGGAGGAATTAAAGGAAAAAATCATGGTCACCAGGATTGGCAGGTAAAAGAATACCAGACAGATGGCCACATAAAATCTCTGAAAAAAGCTTGTTTTTCTCTGCATGATATCCTCCTATTCTCCTTTTTCCTTGTCCATCCGCTTCATCAGACTCATGGAGATCAAAATGATCACCGCCAGAATCATGGAAATGGCACTTCCGAAATTCCAGTCTCCAACTGAGATAAACTGGGACTCGATCAGGTTTCCGATAAGCATGTACTGTCCACCTCCCAGAAGCTTCGGGATAACGAAGGAGGAAATGGCAAGAAGGAAAACCATCATAATACCATTTACCACCCCTGGCAGGGACAGCTTCCAGATTACCTTCCAGAAGGTCTGGAAACGGTTGGCTCCCAGATCGTAGGCTGCCTCGATCAGGGATTTATCCATTTTATTTAAGGATGTATGGATAGGAATGATCATAAAGGGCATAAAGTTGCAGATCAGGCCTACCATTACGGAAAAATCCGTATACATCATACTGATAGGTCCCAGTCCGATTTTTGCCAGAAGGTTATTGATAATTCCGTTATCTGCAAGAAGATTCATCCACGCATAGGTACGAAGAAGCATGTTGATCCACATTGGAATGGTTACCAGCATAATGAGAAGTCCCTGGACTTTCTCAGAGCATCTCGCAATGATCAGGGCAAGGGGATAGCCAAGCACCAGACAGATAAAGGTGGTGAGAAGTCCCAGCCAGAAGGATTTCAGGATCACATTCAGGTAGGTAGCTTCCAGGAATTTGGCAAAATTCCCCCAGGTGAAGGAAAGTGTCATTACTTCATTTCCTTCTGTGGTGAACGCATACAGGGCAATGAGAAACAGTGGGATCACAAGGATAACAATTGCCCAGATAAAGTAAGGAATGATCAGGCGCTTAAACTGTTTCATCAATAAGCTCCCATTCTGTACATGACGTGAATGTCTTCCGGTCCGAATTTCAGTCCTACCTGGCGGCCCACTTCCGCATAATCGGTGGTCTGAACTTTATAGGTGCGCAGTTCTGTTTCTACGAGAATTTCGTAATGAACGCCTTTGAAGGTGACGTTTCGGACAACACCGCTGATTTTCGCCTGAGATGGTTCCACAATGTCAAGGTCCTCAGGACGAAGCACAACCTCGATTTCTTCATTATCCTCAAAGCCTTTGTCCACACATTCGAATTCAAATCCGTCAAACTGAACCAGATAATCTCTGATCATAATTCCTTCTATAATATTGGACTCTCCAATGAAGCTTGCTACGAAACGGTTTTCGGGCTCGTTGTAAATATCGGTAGGAGAACCGATCTGCTGAATTTCACCGTTATTCATAACGACCACGGTATCAGACATGGAAAGGGCTTCCTCCTGGTCATGGGTAACATAAATGAAAGTAATTCCAACCTCCTGCTGGATTTTTTTCAGCTCGATCTGCATCTGTTTTCGTATTTTCGCATCCAGGGCGCCAAGAGGCTCGTCAAGAAGACTCGCTGCTGCTGTCCGCCGGAGAGCAGGGTGACATCTCTTTTTTCGAAACCTTCCAGACCTACCATTTTCAGCATTCTGGTGACTTTCTGGGCGATCACGTCCTTGTCCACTTTTTTCAGATTCAGACCGAATCCAATGTTCTCTGCCACATTCAGATGGGGAAAAAGGGCATATTTCTGGAAAACGGTGTTTACCTCTCTCTTATATGGAGGCAGCTTGGAAATCTCAATTCCGTTAAACAATACTTCGCCGCCGCTTGGCTCCTCGAAGCCTGCAATAATACGAAGGGTTGTGGTCTTTCCACAGCCACTTGGTCCCAGAAGGGTGAGAAACTCGTTCTCATAGATGTCCAGATTGATTCCGCGGAGAACCTGCTGGTCATCAAAGTTTTTTGTGAGGTTTTTCAACTCTATGAGTTTGTTCATTCGTGTGCTCCTTTCCGTCCCTAAGTGGAAATATCCATATATTTCCTCATGCCGTGAAAAAAACGGCTTTTATCAGGTGATTTTTTTCGCTGATTCCTGTGAGCAGACTACTTATACTTCCTCTTTAACTTCTTTATAAGAGAGTAAACAAGAAGGATCACCACTGTAAAAGCCAGCATAATCGTACACAGGGCATTGATTTCCGGCGTGACACCGGTTTTGATCTGAGTGTACACCTTAATTGGCAAGGTAGACAATCTCGGACCGTTAATAAAAATACTGATTACCACGTCGTCCATGGACATGGCAAAGGCAAGCAATGAGCCGGACGCAACAGCTGGCATGATCAGTGGCAGCGTAACGTCAAGAAAGGCTCTCATGGAAGTAGCTCCAAGATCCCGGGCAGCTTCCTCGAGGGAAGGATCCAGGCCCACAAGTCTGGCTTTTACTTCCATCAATATATAAGGAATGCAAAATACCGTATGTCCGATCAGCAGAGTAAGCATTCCGAAGGGCAGGTTCAGCATATAGAAAAATGCCATCAGTACCATGCCCAGAATAATTTCCGGTATCATAAGGGGCAAAATGGAAATGTACTCCAATGCGCCTTTTGTTTTCCAGTGAATCCGTGACAGACCTACCGCCCCCAGCGTTCCGATGACAGCAGAAACTACACAGCTTGCCACGCCCAGGATCAGGCTGTTTACCAGGGCTTCCATCATGGCGCTGTCTGCGAATAATTTCTCGTACCACTGGAGGGAAAATCCGGTGAGACGTACGGGAAGCTTGGATTCGTTGAAGGAGAAAATGATGACTACGGCTACTGGGAGGTACATTAAGAAGAAAATGATACCAAGGTATATCTTCTCAAAGCGGGTGCTCCGTTTCATGCCAGAGCCTGTATTTCTCTTCTTTCCAAACTTTTTAACTAATGTACCGTTTTTAGCCTCGGCGTCTTCACCTTGCATTTTCGGATCCAGCACTTCTATTTCATTATTTTGTATTTTTATCATCCCAGCCCCTCCACTTCTTTCGCATTGGTGACCTTGCGGTATAGCAGGATCATCAAAGTGGTAAGGATCATCATGATCACCGCCAGTGCAGCCGCAAAGGGCCAGTTATTTCCCCGTGTCATCTGGTCCTGGATCAGGCTTCCTACCAGCACAACTTTGTTTCCGCCCAGGATATCTGCTATGAAAAACAGTCCCATAGATGGAATAAAGGTTAGGATTACGCCGGACAAAAGTCCTGGCAGGGTCAGCTTAAAGCTGACTGTCCAGAAGGCCTTTGCCTTACCTGCCCCCAGATCACGGGCGGCTTCTACCAGTGACCAGTCCAGTTTTTCCGCACTGGAATATACGGATAAAATCATAAATGGCAGCAGTACATATATCATACCAATGATGATTGCCGGGTAGCTGTACATGATTTTCAGCGGCTTCTCGATCAAGCCAAGCTTTTTCAGCACAAAATTCAGAACGCCTTTTTTCTGAAGGATGATGATCCAGCCGTAAAGTCTGATCAGGGAATTCACCCAGAAGGGAAGCATAAGAAGAAGCATAGCTTTCTTTTTACCGCCTGCTGGTAATTTCGCCATAAAATAGCCAAACGGATACCCGATCAGGGTGATAAAAACAGTACTTGTAATGGCCAGCTGGAAGGACTGGACAAAGGTGTCCAGATACACTGGTTCCAGGAGCTTCCGGTAATTATCCAGGGTAAAGATCCACTGCACGCCGTGGACTTCTCCCGGGGTGGCAAAGCTTAAGGCTACCATGTAGATAAGAGGGCATGCCACGAAGATCAGAGTGAAAATATATAATGGCAGGATCATCCAGATGGTGGCGCGGGTGTGTCTGGCGGATGCAGCACTCTTGCTGTTGCCGCGGATTTTTTTTACAGGCACAGATTCCTTGCTGTTGCCGTGGCTGTTCTTTGCAGGTGCAGATTTCTGGCTGTTGCCACGGCTGTTACTGAGACCGCCCATCACTGATTTCCTCCTGACATATCAGCGGGCTCTTTCGTCTTAATCTCCCGATCTACTACAACTGCATTTCGCGGATCAAAATACCATTTTATCTGCTGACCTGACTGAATATTTGCATTCATGCCAAACCGGCTGGCTGTGATTTCTGTGCCATCAGACAAAGCAAGCAGAACTCGCAGCTGACCTGCAGCGAAATTCTTCTCCTTCACAGTTGCGTGAAGATGTCTGCCAGTTCCCTCAGCTTCATTTTGCTCAACTACATTTTCCATTTCAGCTTCATCCAGCAGAATATTTTCGCTTCTCACAGCCAGGGTAAGCTGCTCTCCCACCTTTACAGTCTCTTCTGTATAAACGAAAACAGTGTCATTTCCTATTTCAACCTGTGCATAAGAACCATTTATTTCTGCAACTTTTCCTTTTAAAATATTGGCATTTCCCACAAAGGTTGCCACATAGCTTGTTTTCGGATGGTTGTAAATCTCATCCGGAGTGCCGATCTGCTCAAATTGCCCCTGATTCATTACCACGATCCGGTCGGACATATTAATGGCCTCTTCCTGGTCGTGGGTGATATAGATAAAGGTAATTCCAAGCTTCTTCTGCAGTCGCTTCAGTTCCAATTGCATTGTCCGTCGAAGCTGCAGATCCAGAGCTCCGAGAGGCTCGTCCAGAAGCAGTACACGTGGATTATTTGCCAATGCTCTTGCAATGGCTACACGCTGCTTCTGTCCGCCGGAGAGCTCCGCAGGTTTTCGTTTCTCGAAGCCTTCCAGCTGAACCAGCTCCAGCATTTCCTTAACCTTTTTCTTTATATCCGCTTTTGGTACTTTTCGTATTTTCAGACCATACCCGATGTTATCCGCCACGTTCATATGGGGAAAAAGGGCATAATTCTGAAATACCGTGTTCACATCTCTCTGGTTTGGCTCCAGATTCGTCACATCTTTCCCCTCCAGCCATATACTTCCGCTGTCCGGCTGCTCAAGTCCTGCGATGATGCGAAGAGTGGTCGTCTTGCCGCAGCCGGAAGCACCCAGCAAGGTGACGAATTCCCCCTGATCAATTTGCAGATTGATTCCCTGTAGAACATATTCTTCTGATGTAAAACTTTTTTTCAGATTTCTTAATTCAAGAAATGAGTCAGACATTTGTCTCCTCCTTTCTGGAGCGTGTTTGAAAATTATTCCTGCAGGCTTCCACAAATTGTGACACGCATTTTGAAGAAAGCCTTTTTTAACACGCTCTGCTGTAATGTTAAGTGAAGTACGAAAAAAATACGGGATACCCCTATAGCCATACATTCAGAAAATCTCTATATAAACACGGTGCATGTTTATATAGCGCCATTACTGTATATTGCTATATCGGTAACCCGTATTCCCATATAATTCTTCAAAAAAAGGTACAACTTTTCTAAAAAGCCTGGGGCGGAATAACCTGACATGTACCTCATCTCCTTTGTTTGCAATCAAGGTGTATTCTATCATAGAATGAATCATTTGAAAACAGTTATTTTCCCATTGATAACATATTTTTTCATTTTCATTTAACAGATCAGGAGCAGAACCAAATTGGCTCTGCTCCCTTGCAAAATGTTATCCAATATTATATTTTTTACGTATTTCTTCTTTATCTTCTTCAGATATTTTAAGTGCATCCATAGCCTGATCCACAGACCAGTTCATTGTTTCTGTAAGAGTTTTAATTGAAGAAACCAAACTCTCGCAAACTCCTTTTTCATAATTTCTCTGTGCTACATCGTCAAGAACATGTCCCACATCTGTTACCTCACTTTCTAAATCCATTTCCATTTGGATTCCAAAATCGTCCTGCAAAATCATCCTTTTCTCTGAAGCATTCCGTTTATCTGAAAGTAAAACTTCCAACATTCGCAGGATGCCAGACGCTTCTTTATCATATGCATCCCCAAGGCATATAATCACATTTGTCAGAAGATCGTAATTTTCTTCTTTTTCATGTACATTTCCTATCATATTTTCCTCTTTTAGAGAGTACCGATTAATTGTATTTTTTCGGTAATTTGGAGGATTTATACATATAAATACGTTATATACCTTCTTTATCTTTTCGTAATGTGAGTTTGTAAAAACCGTTCCATACTGTGAAGAAACCATCCTACAACAATAATAAATGCTACGCTTAATGATGGGATACCCAGGATAATAATTATTCTGAGGTTCCACATTAATGATCAGACTCAATCGATTGTCAGTGCCTGGTATCAATGCACTAAAGCGAATATCATAGGTTACTGTTCCTTCCGCTATGGTCGTATCTTCAGTAGATAGTCCTTTTATCAATTCGGGAGTTTCTTCATCCGGATATACTGGAATTTCAGAAACATACAAATCTCCTTCTATGTATTTCTCTGCAATTTCCTGTATTGCACACTCCCTGTACTCCTGCAGACAGCTTTTCATAATCCATGCAAGAATAATCTTGTTTGACAATAATTTCTTACATGCGTTATCATACGCTGCCTTTTCTCCTGCGGTAGAAAGCATTTTTGACAATTTGTTTGGTACTTTCATTCACCACAAGCCTTTCTTTATGAACTTTATCTACATTTTTATAATAACACATACTGCGTTCTTAAATCTATAAAACTTTTATTAAAAATATTAACTGCCTTTCTTTATTCACACTATCCATTTAAAGATATTTATTGAGCTTTTTCCAACACCATGATACAATAGCTTCAAGGGTTTTTACTACATTTGAGGAGGTTTACCATGAAAGAAATTACAGCTGTAAAAATTAATCCAACAGATTTTGCGCCCTTTGGCACCTACTGTTCCATGACTGAACCGGAAGGTTATCCTCTACAGGGCGAAATCCACAAATTTTATCCGGATCGTATCTCAGGTACCTGTATGGGAAGTATGGGATTTTCTCCCATTGCCGTACGCAAAGATGAGCGAATCGTTAAGATGGCAGAATACCACACAACCACCTGGGAAGGCATTGTAGCTCTGGATGATGATATGATCATTCATGTTGCTCCTGCATCTGCCGGTACGCCAGTCCCGGAACTTACAAAGGCCTTCCTTGTTCCCAAAGGATGTATGGTAAAGATCAATGCCGCTATCTGGCATTTATGTCCTCTGCCTGTAAACAACGATGTCCTTCATGCAATGATCATTTTACCGGAATGTACTTATGCCAATGACTGTACGGTAGTTGAGTTTGAGGAAAAAGACTGGTTTAAAATCGTATAATCAGAATTTTCACCCACGATAAATCAGAATTTTTACCCAAGATTTTCTTGACAAATGGCTGCTTATAACTTAAAATATCTTTTGTGTCTGATAAGTGTATAAATTTTTATACACTTATCATTCCATAAGCTGGAATAGCTCAGTCGGTAGAGCACTTCACTCGTAATGAAGGGGTCGTGAGTTCGAGTCTCATTTCCAGCTTTTTTTATTTGCATCAATCGGATATTTCTGATCTGCTTCGCTACTTGCTTATTGTAAAAAGATTCAAAAAGACTGCATTCCTCACATCTGAAATTCAGATATGTAAATACAGTCTTTTTTGCTATTTTATTACTTATTGGCTATTTATTTCTCATTTGCTATTTCTGTCTGCTTTGTTATTGTCATTTTTTGCTGTAGCTCTTTTCTTCACTGTTTCTGCCCTTTTCTCTGCCTTGACAGCTTCTTCTGCTTTCGTAGCTTTTTCTTCCTTTACTGACTTCTTTGCTGGAGTTTTTGCCTTCACAGTCCTTACCAGTTTTCCTGCAGTCTTATCTTTCGCAGTCTTATCTTTCGCAGTTTTCGCTGCGGTCACTTTCTTCCTGGCTGGGGCTTTCCCGGGAGTGCAGCTGTAGATGCTTACACCAAGTGCCGACAGTTTCACCTTAATAGAGTGCTCACGTTCGTCGCACTCTTCTGCTTTTGCTGTCTTCACACGAGAATTTACTACACCCCCGCCGCCGAATTCTACTGCATCGCTATTAAAGATTTCTTTATATTTTCCTGCAAAAGGCACGCCCACCTGGTAATTCTCGTAGGGTATTGCGGCGAAATTACAGATTACAAGCAGCGTTTCCTCTGGTTTCTCTGTCTTACGCAGGAAAGTGATCACATTCTCCTCGTATTTCATCAGCTGAACCCACTCAAATCCGTCATACTCATCATCCATCTGATAAAGAGCAGGCGAACTCTTATAAAGGGTATTCAACGCCTGAATGCATTTGGCAAGTCCCTCCGGCATATCAGTCCCCGGTGCCATCATTTTACAGCCAGGATGCACCATCATATAGGAATAAGCCTCTCTCACCTGTGCCAGCTTCTGCTTCTCATCTCCCGGAAGTTTCGCCATAAACTCATTCAGGCTTCCCACATCTCTGTTTCCAAGAGTCAGAATATAATGCTCAGAATATGCATATAAGGTGGACAAAGTCAGCTGGTCATGATAATTCTTCCGCAAAATCGGATCTACTGACAGATAGAATAGGAAATCTCTTGTCCATCCGCCACTCCACTTATAATCAAACCCAATGTGATCATTCTCCACACTGTCAGTCAGCTCCGGCCACAGACCATCCTCCTGTGCGATCAGAAGTGCTCCTGGATCACGCTTCTTCACAATGGAATTCAGATGCTTCAGAAATTCAATGGCAGGAAGGTTCTCATTGGAGCCATACATATTCGGCGTCCATCCATCCTTTCTTCCATAATCCAGATAAAGCATGGCATCCACATCATCCATACGAAGACCGTCCACATGGAAAACCTCCAGCCAGAAACAGGCATTGGAAATCAGGAAATCCATTACCATAGGACTGTCATAATTATAAAGCATGGTGCCCCACATTGGGTGGACTGCCATTTCCGGGTCTTTCACTTCATAAAGGGCTGTTCCGTCAAATTTCTCCAGACCGCCTGCGTATCTCGGGAACTGTGCCGGTGACCAGTCAAGGATCACGCCTATTCCCACCTGATGAAGCTCATCTACCAGTGCTGCAAAATCTGCTGGTGTGCCATAACGTGTGCTGACTGCAAAATATGCAGATGTAGGATATCCATCTGAACCATCCTCCAGAAATTCCATAACCGGATGAAGTTCCACATGGGTATATCCCTTTTCTTTCGCAAAGGTCACCAACTCTTTCCCTGATTCCCACTGTCCCAGGCTTGTCTCATAAATGGAAACCGGCTGCCTGCGGCCATCATATTTCTTACGTTCAGCCATCCAACTGCTGTCATTCCATGTAAAATCAGAGACATCCGCTACAACAGAATTCCACAATGGTGCAGGCTGGGTTCTGTTTCCATAAGGATCTGCTTTCTGAAGGAGCACATCCCCTTTTGCCTTAATTTCATAACGATAGGCGTCCCCCGCCTTTACTCCCGGGATAAACAATTCATAAATACCTGACATAGGCATCTTATGCATAGGGAGTGCTCTGCCATCCCAATTATTAAATTCACCAACCACACTTACCCGAACTGCATTTGGCGCCCACACTGCGAAATGAGTGCCTGCTACCCCATTCATCACCATGGGATGTGCGCCCATTTTCTTATATGCCTCATAATAAACGCCGCCAAGAAAAGCCCTCTCATCATCCTCTGTAAGAAGCCCGCCGAAAGCATAAGCGTCCTTAAACTTCTTCGTCTCTTTCTCAAATTCTATCTGAAATTCGTAATCCGGAATCTTTCTTCCCGGGATCAGCACTGCATAATAGCCAGCCTCGTCCTCCAGCTCCATTTCATATTTCTTGCGCCCTATAACCACTGCCGCAGCTCTGGCTTCCGGAAAAAAGCCCTGTATCAGTACACCATCCGGTGTCAGTCTGGGTCCCATCACATCTCTTGGCGCTGTCTCTTCCCCGTATACAACCGCTTCAATTTCTGGCCAGTCCATATAATCATATACTGTTTTGCTCATAAGTCTCTCCATTTCCCCGCCAATTTTCACGGACTGTCGGATTTCCAGAAAATATGTTAATATTGTTATAATTTTCCCGTCGATCCGACCATAATTTTGATATTTCTATTTTACCATTTTAAGCGGGAAAAAGAAAGAAATTTGTTTGACAAATACACCCCTCTGCGTTAAATTATTGGTATATGATTTTGAAAACACCTAAGGAGGATTTTTCAATGAGTAATCGAAACTACGACGTAACTTCACTTGGCGAGCTTCTCATCGATTTCACAGAGAATGGAACCAGCGCGCAGGGCAACCCGATCATGGAAGCGAACCCGGGCGGAGCTCCATGTAATGTTCTGGCTATGCTTGAGCGCCTTGGCAAGAAGACCGCTTTTATCGGAAAAGTTGGAAAGGATATGTTCGGAAACCAGCTGAAGGCTGCTGTGGAAGAAGTTGGAATTGATACAAGAGCTCTTATTATGGATGAAGAAGTACATACCACACTGGCATTTGTCCACACCTATCCGGATGGAGACAGAGACTTCTCCTTCTATCGTAATCCAGGTGCTGACATGATGCTGACAAAGGATGAGGTTCCGGATGACCTGATCCGCGACTCCCGTATTTTCCATTTCGGAACTCTCTCTTCTACCCATGAGGGCGTACGTGAAGCTACACGTCACGCCATTGAGGTGGCAAAAGAAGCCGGCTGTATCATCACCTTTGACCCGAATCTGCGCCCGCCACTCTGGAAATCCCTTGAGGATGCCCGTGTCGAGATTGAGTACGGTCTTACCAAATGTGACGTTCTGAAGATTTCTGACAACGAAGTGGAATTCCTTTTCGATACCACAGACTACGACAAGGGTGCTGCACTGATCGAAGAGAAATATCACATTCCGCTGGTTCTTATCACCATGGGTAAAGACGGAAGCCGTGCTTATTACAAAGACATGCGTGTGGAAGTGGCTCCTTTCCTTCAGGAAAATACCATTGAAACTACCGGTGCCGGAGATACTTTCTGCGCAAGCAGCCTGAACTATGTTCTGGAACATGGACTGGAGGATCTGACTGAAGAAAACCTGAAAGAACTGATGACCTTTGCCAATGCAGCTGCTTCTCTGATCACCACCAGAAAAGGCGCTCTCCGTGTTATGCCTTCCAAAGAAGAGGTTCTGAATTTTATCGCTTCCAGAAAATAATATTTCTGCAAATTTATTTTTCCAAAAAACTCCCGGCAAGTCTTATCTGACTGACCGGGAGTTTTTACTTATTTATTTGATCACGCGTACCTTGGATACTCCGTCTATTGCCTGAAGCGCTGCCAGAGCCTCTCTGGAAGCAGCACTTTCCAGATCAATAAGTGTATAGGCAAATTCGCCTTTACTTTTGTTTGTCATATCTGCAATGTTCAGTCCCTCTGCCCCAAGGATCTGAGTGACCTGACTGATCATATTCGGGATATTTTTGTGACAGATGGCAATACGTCCCACTGCCACGCAGGTTCCCATATCGCAGTCCGGGAAATTGACAGAATTTTTAATATTTCCGTTTTCCAGGAAATTCCTCAGTTCTTTTACTGCCATAACTGCACAGTTTTCTTCTGATTCTTCTGTAGATGCTCCAAGATGAGGAGTGACCAGAATTCCCTCGCGGCCTGCTACAAGAGGATTAGCAAAATCGGTAACATATTTTTTCACTTTTCCGTTTTCGATAGCTTCAATCAGAGCTTCCTCATCAACAAGAAGATCTCTTGCAAAGTTCAGCAGAACAACACCGTCTTTCATCTTATCAAAAGCGTCTTTGTTTATCATCTTTCTGGTGCTGTCAAGAAGCGGGACATGTATTGTAATGTAATCGCACTGGCTGTAGATTTCATCCAGAGATTTGCTGTGTTTAATGGTTCTGGAAAGATTCCATGCTGCATCAATTGATATATACGGATCATATCCATAAACTTCCATTCCCAGATGTGTAGCTGAGTTTGCAACAAGAGCGCCGATCGCGCCAAGTCCGATGATACCCAGCTTTTTGCCGCTGATCTCGCAGCCTGAAAACTGTTTTTTCTGTTTTTCAGCCAGTTTATCAATATTTTCATTATCTTTCTGATCTGCCACCCATTCAATGCCGCCTACGATGTCACGGGAAGCAAGGAGCATTCCTGCAAGAACAAGTTCTTTGACACCATTGGCATTAGCACCGGGAGTATTAAAGACAACAATCCCTTTTTCTGCGCATTCTGCCACCGGGATATTGTTTACTCCGGCACCGGCACGAGCAATAGCTTTTACGTTTTCAGAAAGCTCCATTTCATGCATTTTGGCGCTTCTTACCAGAATGGCATCTGTTTCATTTATGTCTTCTGTTTTTTTATAATCTTCACTGAACAGATTCAAACCTTTTTCAGCAATCGGGTTCAGGCAATGATACTGAAACATTATGCATTCTCCTCCTCAAATTTTTTCATAAATGCTACCAGTGCTTCTACACCTTCTTTTGGCATTGCGTTATAGATACTTGCACGCATACCTCCAACAGTTCTGTGTCCTTTCAGGTTTACAAGTCCTGCTGCCTTGGCTTCTTTTACAAATTTGGCATCCAGGTCTTTATCTCCGGTCACAAAAGGTACATTCATAAGAGAACGGGAATCCGGCTCTACTGTTCCTTTAAAGAGTTTGCTCTCATCCAGGAAATCATAGAGAATCTTTGCTTTTTCTTCGTTTCTTCTCTTCATTTCCTCAAGGCCGCCCATGGCTTTCAGCCACTTAAATACCTTGCCGCATACATAGATGCAGTATGCATTCGGCGTATTATAAAGAGAACCTGCATCTGCATGTGTCTTATATGTAAGCATGGTAGGTGTTCCGTCCAGTACGTCTTCTGTGATCAGGTCTTCGCGGATGATCACAATGACCATGCCTGCCGGTCCGATATTCTTCTGTACACCGCCATAAATAATACCGTATCTACTAACGTCCACCGGTTCAGACAAAAAGCAGGAAGAAACATCTGCTACCAAGGTTTTTCCCTTTGTATCAGGAAGAGTTTTGTATTTTGTTCCATAAATCGTGTTATTTTCGCAGATATACACATAATCTGCATCCGGGCTGATCTCCAGATTGCTGCAGTCCGGAATATAGGAAAAGGTTTTGTCTTCCGAAGAAGCGATTTTATTGACTTTTCCATATTTCTGTGCTTCCTGATAAGCTTTTTTTGCCCACTGCCCTGTTACGATATAATCAGCCACTCCGTTTTTCATCAGGTTCATAGGAATCATGGCAAACTGCTGGGAGGCTCCGCCCTGTAGAAAAAGGACCTTATAATTATCCGGAATGTTCATCAGATCACGAAGATCCTGTTCTGCATCATCAATGATCTTCTGGAATTCAGGGCTTCTGTGGCTCATCTCCATAACAGACATGCCGCTGCCCTGATAGTCCATCATCTCTTCTGCCACTTCTTTCAGTACAGGTTCCGGCAGTACGGCCGGACCTGCGGAAAAATTGTAAACTCTGCTCATTTTTTCATATCCTCCTCATCAAAAACATCATCAATGCTTGCACCGGCAGGTACCATTGGAAATACGCTCAAATCCTGGTC
>OHDQ01000357.1_pt1 | contig 20948 bp, 19 predicted proteins | sample 1606421 | NCBI WGS metagenome assembly OHDQ01 (sample SAMEA3879589, study PRJEB24766) | human gut metagenome | biome: human-associated habitat; feature: feces | place: USA | collected 1985/1987
ATAGGCACTTTACGGCACTCTATGAACTAAGACAAAAGCTACGCTGTAATAACAAGTAGTGAGTGCTAAAATTTAAAATTTTCTTCAAGAAAAGGACCTCCAAAGAAGCCCCTTAATATCTTTCTATTTTTAATTAACCATCACCATATCTCTCGCTTCCCTTATGAAATCCCGAAAACACGGAACACTGTACCTCCGTCTTTTTCCCGTGATAGTGATCCTCGAACAGCACTGCTCCATTTACAAGCAGTCCTTCCTCATTGTAGAATCCCATGGATTGTAAAGCTTTTTCTGTCAATACTTTACCATTATTATGAGATGCATAAAATTCACGAAGAATTTTAAAATTTGACGCTTCGTATTCCTTATCTGAGGTCAGAATGTCATACTGCGTGTTTTTACTTTTTACACTCATCTCTATAATTTCCTCATACGTTGCGCCGTTTGTAAATCCATCTCTTCTCATAAATATAGAAGGAATGTTTTTATATTTCAAAATGACCGGATACAAAAAATCACCCCAGACTATTCTTCAAATTACTTCAATCTTACTTCAATATCGCTTCAAAGCCAACTTCAATGTCACTTCAAACAAACTTCAATTTACTTTGAAGTACCGTTCTATTGTTCCCAAAGGAATATCATTTCATTCCCTGTCCTATCACCGCCGCTGCCAGCAATACCGCCGCAAACACCAAATTCCATCCCGTAAAGTACCAAAAATACTTTCCCTTTGTACCTACATTTTTATTCTTTTCGCTCTCCTCCGCATAAAATTTATAAGAAATCAAACTTGCCAAAGATGCGATCAGCGTCCCCAGTCCGCCGATATTAACCCCCTGTAACAACGCTGCATAATTCTTTGTAAATCCCGACAGCAGAATCGCCGCTGGCACATTGCTGATTACCTGACTGCCGGCAAATCCCAAAAGCAGTTCGTTTCCCCCAAGCGCTTTCTCCAACAATTCCTTTACCCAGCCAATTCTTCCCATATTTCCAATAAATATGAAAAATGCCACAAAAGTAAAGAGCAGACCGTAATCAACCTTTCCGGGTAAAAATTCTTCTTTTCCTGTTGCATACAACAACAAACATGCCAGAATCGTAATCCCCAGCAGCATCTGCCATGATAAAATCCGCAAAACGGCAAGTAAACTTACCACAAATAAAGCACATAACAGGAGATTTTCTTCTATCTTTGGTTCCTTTTTTTCCTGCGGTACCACAGTAATCTGTAGCTCCTGATTTTTCTGTAGCAGGCAGCCCATGAGAATCAAGAACAGAGAAAGCACCGATAAAGGTCCCATTACTTTTATAAACTCCCCGAGGGACATACCAGATACTGAATATAAATACAAATTCTGAGGATTTCCCACCGGTGTAGCCATACTTCCCAGATTCGCAGCAATCGTCTCCATGGTAACCACCGCGATCATTCTCCGCTCCATCTGTGCCATGCGAAGCACTAAAATCGTGAACGGCACGAAAGTAAGCAAAGCTACATCATTGGTGATCCACATAGAACTGAAAAAACAAAGTCCTACCAAAACTATCATCAGCTGCCGAAACGTTTTTACTTTTTTCAGCAGACGATTCGCCATCTGTTCAAAAAGACCTGTTTTTTTGAACCCTTCCATGACTGTCATCAGGCAAAACAACAGTGCCAGTACTCTTGCATCCAGATAATCAACGTAACCTCGATCCGGTTTTACAAAAAACATAGACAGCAGCGCAAGAAACGCCGCTGCACAAAGTACCATTTCCCGTTTTAAATATGTTACGATTCTCTTCATTTCCTTTCACATATCCTCTTCTTTCGTTTTCTATCCTGATACATTATAGCATATCTGGAAAAACAGAGCTCATTTTTTAAGATAAATTTTTCAAACCCATGTCCTGTACCCAAGCAAAAAAACTGCCCCGGGGATTTTCGCAATGTTATCCACCGGGACAATTACTTCTATTCTATATTTTCCACTTTTACCATGCGATAACCCACTCCGATGTGTGTCTGGATGTACTGGGGCGCATCCGCCCCTTTTTCCAGTTTTTTTCTGAGTGTCGCCATAAATACTCGCAAAGATGCGATATCGTTTTCCCAACTGCTCCCCCAGATATTCTGGGTGATGTAAGTATGAGTGAGTACCTTTCCAACATTTCTTGACAGCAAGCAGAGCAGCTTATATTCAATCGGGGTAAGATGCAGCTCTTCTCCACCCAAAAATGCACATCCGGCGGCGTAATCAATACGAAGTGCGCCGTTGATAAATACGGAAGTTTCCGCCAGAGAATCATTTCTCATCATCAGCAGTCTCCTCTGGGTCACCCGGAGCCTTGCCAACAGTTCCTCCACGGAGAAAGGCTTTGTGAGATAATCGTCCGCCCCCGCGTCAAGCGCATCGATCTTATCCGTATCTTCACTGCGGGCGCTGATCACAATAATCGGCATTTTCGACCAGCTGCGCACCTTCCGGATCACATCTACCCCATCCATGTCCGGCAGCCCCAGATCTAAAAGCATGACCGCCGGATTTCTCGATACGGTTTCCATAATCGCCTGACCGCCGTTTTTCGCAGTACAGTATTTATAATCTCTGGTTTCCAAGGTAGTCGTAATCAGATTGCGGATCGCTCCGTCATCCTCTACCACCAGCACCAATGGTTTATTCACGTAATGTTACCTCCTCTTCCGGCAATGTAAAACGGAACAGCGCGCCGTGGGGCTGATTGTCCAGCGCTTCTATCGTTCCCCCGTGTGCCGTAATAATCGACTTGCATAAAGACAGCCCCAGCCCCAGGCTTCGCCTGCTGTCCACCACTCCATCGCCTGCAACAAAAAACCTGTCAAAAACCCGGGCCTTCGCCTCATCAGAAAGCCCCTTTCCATTGTCGGCAATATCCACCACCACACAATTTTCCTGCCGCCTGACAGATATGGTAATCCGGGAACCGGGCGGTGTGTATTTCATGGCATTGTCCACAATATTAATAATCACCTGCATAATCAGTCTGGCATCTATTTTCACCAGAAAAAAATCCTCTGACGGCACTGCAAAAATCTCGTGATCCGCCTTTCTCCTGTTTACATGCTGAAGCGCCTCTGTAATCACCTCATCCATCAGTTCTGTAGAAAGGTGAAGCTGCATAGTTCCGTCCTCAATTCTTGTAACTGAAAGAAGGTTCTCCACCAGGTTAATCAGCCACAGCGAATCATCATAAATATTTTCATACAGCTGTCTGCGGCTGGCGCTGTCCAGACTGTTTTCATTTGACAGCAGAATCCCCGCATTTCCTGAAATTGTCGTCAGCGGCGTCCTCAAGTCATGAGAAATCGAGCGGAGAAGATTGGCCCGAAGCTGCTCATTTTTCGCCAGAAGGGCGCTTTCCTCCCTGGCCCGCAAAGCCTCCTCCTTTTCCAGGGCCAGAGCGCATTCTCCCAGAATGGAAATCATAATACTGTATTCAAATTTTTCCGGTTCCGCATCCGGATCCGGAATGGGAATTCCAACGACTCCATAGACCTTTTCACCGGAACAGATTGCCAGGTAACGGCACCTGGTCTGAGGCATTTTCTCTGTTCCTGCCCCGGCGGGTTCCCCGCTGCAAAATGCCTGCTCCGCTGCCTGCCTCTCCTTGTTACTGGTATATTCTGCATGGCGCAGCATTTTCTGTTCCAGGTTTCCCGTCTCGTGCTCCGGCTCCGCCGGAAAAATATACGGTGCTGACAGACCGTCTTTTTCTGCCATATAAAAAATAATATCTCTCCGGAAAAGCTTCACAAGCTGTCCTGCTACCACCCGGATCATCTCCCGCCGCTCTCCCTGCTGCTGAATCAGCTGATTGGTTTCCAGAAGAATATGCGTTCTGTAAGCCGCCTCTGATGCGTCCTTTGTCTGCTGCTTCATCCGGACAGCCAGCGTACTGGTAATAAATGCCGTCAGAAACATGGTCAGAAACGTAACCGGATAATCATCGCTGTAGGCCTTCAGCGTAAAATACGGCACAGTGAAAAAATAATTAAAAGCCAGTACACTGAACACCGAAGAAATAAGTCCGTAAATCCGCCGTGAAGTTGCCACAGATATAAACAGCACTCCAATAATATAGGCCATGATAATATTAGACTCCGGCAGATTGATTTTCTGAAAAAGCATACCTGTGCCGGTTGCCGCTGCCAGAAGCAGAATGCTTTTTGCAATATCGCCAATCCTGGTAATCCTCTCTCCTCTGCAGCCCTTCACCATTCTCTTTTTCCTCCGCATCTGATTTCTGCTTCCATTCCTGTTTATAACTATAACACGTTTCCCTTTTGGAAGAAATCCCGCATTTGGCTATAACTGCGCCTCCGGCATTAAGCTTTCATTAAAATCAGGAATCCTTATCAGATTTCCCTTTTTATATTTATAAAACCTTAATAGGATCGCCTGAACACCAATCCAAAACTAATACAAAATCCTTTATAATATAATTAAAGATAAGAGTGATTCACAGGAAGCTTCAAGCAGGAAAATGCACGGAATCTGAAAAAGCCGGGAAAGGAAGGTGACATTATGGCAGCGGTAATCATCATTGCAATCATTGGTTTTCTGTTTTTTACGGGGTATCGTTTTATGGAGAAACTTGACGGATTTCTCAGCACCTCTGCCTGCATGCAGGAGGAGGAAGTCCTGGATCGGAAAAATCACCGCTTTTCGTTATCCATGACTCTGAAACAGGCATCTTAAATGCTTCTGAATAGAAAGATCAAACGGGGCTGCGGAAAACAAAAATCTGTTTTCCGCAGCCCCGTTTTCATCCTTTTTTCCTGCTTATGGTATGGGGGAATCAGCAGAATTTTTCTGTTTTTTCAAGCCGGAAACGGCCTGAAAAACAAGGGAAACAAAAGCTTCCCGATTTATACAACACCCTGGGCAATCATGGCTTCTACAACCTTCTCAAAGCCTGCGATATTGGCGCCTGCCACATAGTTGCCCTCTACGCCGTAACGTTTTCCGGCATCATCTACCTTTGCGAAGATATTTACCATGATGTCATGGAGTCTTGCATCTACCTCTTCAAAGCTCCAGGACAGTCTCAGGCTGTTCTGGCTCTGCTCCAGTCCGGAGGTTGCCACGCCGCCTGCGTTTGCTGCCTTACCCGGCATAAACAGCATTCCGCTTGTCAGGAAGAAATCTGTTGCTTCTCTGGTAGAAGGCATATTTGCACCCTCGGCAACTGCAAAGCAGCCGTTTGCCTTTAATGCCTTTGCATCATCCAGATTCAGCTCATTCTGAGTTGCGCAGGGAAGAGCAATGTCGCAGGGGATGGTCCAGATGCCCTTTCCTTCTGTATATACAGCGCCCGGAACAGCATCTGCATACTCTTTGATACGTCCGCGGCGTACTTCCTTAATCTCCTTTACAACATCCAGCTTAATGCCGTCCTTGTCGTAAATATAGCCGTTGGAATCGCTCATGGCAACAACCTTTGCGCCCAGCTGCTGTGCCTTCTCTGTCGCATAGATTGCAACATTTCCGGAACCGGATACCAGAACACGCTGTCCTTCCAGAGTCTTTCCATTGTGCTTCAACATTTCATCCAGAATATAAATCAGTCCGTAGCCGGTTGCCTGGGTTCTTGCCAGAGAACCGCCGAAGGTCAGACCCTTACCGGTCAGAACACCCTCGTATAATCCGGTCAGTCTCTTATACTGGCCGAACAGATAGCCGACCTCTCTTCCGCCAACACCGATATCACCTGCAGGAATATCCGTATCCTTGCCGATATGGCGATACAGCTCTGTCATAAAGCTCTGGCAGAAAGCCATGATTTCACGGTCAGATTTGCCCTTGGGATCAAAGTTTGAGCCGCCCTTGCCGCCGCCCATGGGAAGCCCGGTCAGAGAATTCTTCAGAGTCTGCTCAAAGCCCAGGAATTTTAAAATACTCTGGTTTACAGACGGATGGAAACGCAGTCCGCCCTTGTAGGGTCCGATCGCGCTGTTAAACTGTACACGGTATCCCTTGTTTACCTGTACATTTCCCTTATCATCCACCCACGGAATCTTGAAGGAAACAATTCTTTCCGGCTCTGTAAAACGCTCCAGAACACCGGCCTTGCGATATTTCTCTTCGTTTGCATCAATCACCAGCTTTAAAGAGTCCAATACCTCTTTTACTGCCTGATGGAATTCCGGCTCACCCGGATTCTGTTCAACAACTCTGTCATAGATCTCATCAACATAGGACATTTTCATTCTCCTCCTTGCAATTTCCCATAATAAGAAAAATGTCTCTCGACAACATTCCCGCGCCAGCAGCCACTTTCCCCTGAAATAAAGACAGGGCTCTGCCATACGGCAGAGCCCCTTCGCTCGTTTCTTGTCGTAAGAAATTATAGCAACTTAATTTCTTAAAGTCAATATATCCATCAAGAAAATTTCGTTTCCTCCTGCTCTTTCCGGCAGGAACAGCAGGATCCTCCGGCAGGACAGCCGACACATTTCACACCCTTTTTCTTCGCCCGGATGAGATAAGCTGATGCTCCTCCTGTCAAAATCACCAGAACAATTACCCCAATCAGATTCTCCATATGCTTTCCTCCTTTTTTAAACAGTCTTCCCACTGCCCGAATATTCCTTATGACTGCGCAGCATGCAGGCTGTATTCGGAAGCAAACTCCTTATCAGATTTGCGGATTCTCCACAGAACAATCAGCGCAAATACAAGGACTGCAATCAGTCCGGGAACAAATGCAGTTCCGGGGGAACCGGTTGTTACCCAGGTACCAATCTGATATACCAGGAATGCCACGGTATAGCCTGTACCGAGCTGGAGACAAATTCCGCCCAGCAGCCATTTTCCGCTCTTCATCTCAGAATTCATGGCTCCCAGAGCTGCAAAGCAGGGCGGTGTATACAGATTAAACATCAGGTAAGCCAGAGCTGCCGCCTTCGTCAGCCCCATAACCGCTGCCACTTCACTTCCGCTTCCAATCAGGGCCAGCTCTTCTGTATCAATCAGATTTGTTACACCATACACCACAGCCAGAGTACCAACCACATTTTCCTTTGCAATAAAGCCGGTTACTGCCGCTGCTGCCAGCTGCCATGCACCAAAGCCCAGCGGAATAAACAGAAGGGCAAAGGGATGAGCAAGAGACGCCAGAATGGATGTGCTTTCCGCTCCCTCCTCAATCAGCTGAAGCTGCCAGTTAAAGCTCTGCATAATCTGTACTGCCGTGTTGCACACCAGAATAATAGTTCCAGCCTTGACAATATATGCCTTTCCCCGCTCCAGCATGGAAATGCAGGCTCTCTTCAGGCTTGGAATCTTATACTCCGGAAGCTCAATAATAAAAAATGATTTTCTGTATTTCTGACCGGTAATCTTTTTCACCAGCAAAGCGCCCAGCAGCACCAGCAAAATTCCAGTCAGGTACATAACACCAGAAACCCACCATGCATCCGCAAAGAAAGCCCCTGCAAACAGGGCAATTACCGGAATCTTTGCTCCACAGGGCATAAAGGGTGTCAGCATGGCCGTAGTCCGACGCTCCCGCTCATTACGAATGGTACGGCAGGCCATAACACCGGGAATCGCGCATCCTGTTCCAATGACCATGGGAATGACAGATTTACCGGAAAGTCCCACACGCTTAAAAATCGGATCCAGAACTACGGTTGCTCTTGCCATGTATCCACAATCTTCCAACAGTGCAATCAGGAAATACATTACCATAACAAGCGGCAGGAAACCAACCACTGCGCCAACGCCGCCGATAATACCATCAACAAGAAGCGCATATAACAGCGGGCTTGCATTTTCCATCTTTCCGCCGGCCCAGTCCTGGAAGGCTTCAATCCATCCTACCAGCCAGTCAGCAATCCAGGTTCCCAGAGTTGTCTGAGAAATATAAAATACCAGAAAAATCACAGCTACAAAAATCGGAATTCCAATGATCTTGTGCGTAATGATGGCGTCAATCTTATCCTGAATATTTTTATCCTTCGTAAAAATCTTTCTCTTTTCCGCCTGCTTTACAATGCTGTTCACAAAAGCGAATCGCTTTCGATCCTCCGCCTCTACAGCAGCCTTATCCTTCCAATCAATCTCCGCCTGGACATAGGGCGCTTTCTGCCCCGTTCCAGCCAGCTCTGCCGCCGCCTGAACCGCCTCCTTCAATCCCTCATGACCGGAAGAAGCAGAAACCGTCTTGATCACCGGACATCCCAGCTTTTCAGACAAAAGCTTTTCATCAATCTTCGTCTGTTTTTTCTCCACAAGGTCGCTTTTATTCAGCGCAACCACCACCGGAATCCCCAGCTCCAGAAGCTGCGTGGTAAAGAACAGGCTTCTGCTTAAATTCGTGGCATCCACAATGTTGATAATCGCATCCGGCTTCTCATTCTTCACATACGCGCTGGTAATGCTTTCCTCTGACGTAAACGGAGACATGGAATAGGCGCCCGGCAAATCAACCGCAACTATCTCCTCCGTTCCGTTATAATAGCTCTTTTTAATCGGGCTTTCCTTTCGTTCCACGGTAACTCCCGCCCAGTTTCCGACATGCTCATTTCTGCCGGTCAGGGCATTATACATGGTGGTCTTTCCACTGTTCGGATTTCCTGCAAAAGCAATCCTCATAATCCTGCCTCCCTTGTGTGATATTATTTCTTTCTAACCATGATTAGTGTAAACTAACCATCATCCAAAAAAAATCAGCAAGCGCCCTTGCCATTTATTATATTGAAATAGCCTTCGCTAAATCAGTATCCATATTGTAACGTCCGTCCTTAATAGAAACGACGCATCCGCCTTTTAAATGAGAAACCACCGTAATCGGCTCGCCGCTGTAACAGCCTAAGGAAAATAGAAAAGCGGTCAGTTCTTCATCCTCTGTTGCAATATCCTTTACGATATATTCTTCCCCTTCTTTTGCATTCAGCAGATTCATTTTTATAAATTCACTCCTTTAAACGCCTTCGGCACTGAAAACCATTTCTTTTTCATTCATTTATTCTCACTTAGGTTAGTTTACCCTAATTATAGTTTGTTGTCAATTACTTTTTTCAAATTTTTTTAGCCGTGTATAATAATTCAGCCTTGTGAGTTTTCCTGACTGAATCCCCGCAAGGCTGAACTGTTAAATTTTATTTTACCAGATATCCTCCGTCAACTGGGATAACGGCTCCATTCAGATAATCGCTGGCAGAAGAAGCTAAGAAAAGAACCGGCCCTTTCATGTCTTCCGGAGTTCCCCAGCGGCCTGCGGGGATACGTGCAGTACACTCATCTTTTCTGGCCTGAGTCATGTTTGCACACATTTCGGTATCCATATATCCCGGAGCAATAACGTTGCAGCAGATATTATGGTCTGCGCAGTCAGAGGCAATACTCTTGCTTAACTGAGTTACAGCGCCTTTCGCTGCCGTATAGGCAGGTACGGTTGTTCCGCCAAAGAATGAAGACATGGAGCCAATGTTGATAATTTTGCCGACAGTATCCTGATCCTTCATAACCTGAATTGCCTTCTGGCACATAAACCATACGTGATTTAAGTTTACATTAATAACCAGATCCCACATTTCTTTTGGAAATTCCCATGGCTCATACCGCCTCTGGATTCCGGCTGCCGGAATCAGCACGTCTAATCTGCCTTCCAATAATTTCATAGCTTCTTCAAACATCCGATCGATTTCTTCTTTTTTGGATAAATCGCCGGATACGCAGTAAGCTTCATATCCCATTGCTCTGTATTCTTCAGTTACCGTTTCAAGCTTTTCTTTCTGCACATCCATCAGGACAACGGCAGCCCCATTTTCTAAAAGAGCTTCTGCCATTCCTCTGGAAAGCCCCTGAGCGCCTCCTGTTACAATACATTTTTTTCCTTCTACACTAAATGCCTTTTTATAATCGTATGCCATCTTTCTTCCTCTTTTCTTTTTTGAATTGATAATTACCATAGTTTTTTATTTTCAGCTGTCAGTGGATAAAAAATGTACTGAGAGCCGGAATAAACACGATTGCAAAAAATACAGCTAAATACCCGATAAAGAAAGGAACCTCTCCTTTTGCAATTTCTCCCATCTTTAATTTAGATACGCTGGCAGCTGAGAAAATATTAACTGATACTGGAGGTGTCATAGTTCCAATTACATTGGAAATCGATACAATCATTCCGAAATGAATAGCGTTAATCCCCAGGCTGGACGCAATGGGCCAGAGAACTGGAACCAGAAGTACGCAGGTGGCAATACCCTCTAAGAATGTTCCGAATATCAGCAAAATCACAGCCACTATCAGACAAAACATCGATGCGGACAAGTTCATTCCTACAATGGCATCTACCAGCTGGGTAGAAATTCCAGAGAAGGTAAAAAGCCAGGAAAAAGCAGTAGAGGTGGCAATAATAAACAGCATCATCGCACTTCCCTTTCCAGATTCCAGAATAATATTTTTTAAATCCTTCAAATGAATTTCTTTATATACGAATACGCCGACAATAAAGGAGTATACAACCGCCGTAGCGGCTGATTCGGTAGGAGTCAGCATACCGGAATAAATGCCGCCTAAAATGATAACCGGAAGAAATATCGCAGGAATTGCGCCAATAAAAGACTTCCAGAGTTCCTTAAATGTGATTTTTTCTTCATTTTTAGGCCACTGTTCTTTGTGAGACAGGTAAATGCAGATACCGATTAGTACAACTCCAATCATTGCGCCTGCTATCAATCCGGCTTTGAACATATCTCCAACCGAGCTGTTAGTAATGGTACAGTAAACAACCATGATAATGCTTGGCGGAATAATGGGGCCAAGACCGCCGGATACCGTAAGCAGTCCGGCGCAGCGGGCTTTGGGATATCCCAGTTTTACCATTTCCGGATACAGCATAGAGCCGATAGCAAGAACCGTAGCTGGCGCAGACCCTGAAAGGGCTGCAAAAAACGCACACGCCAGAACCATTGCATAGCACATACCGCCCCGCACATTGCCGATAATCCGATTGGCAAAGTCTACCAGTCTGCGGGAAATTCCGCCCTGGGTCATCAGATTGCCAGCCAGCACGAAAAATGGAATTGCCATAATGGAAACCGAATCCAGGGCAGTAAACATTCTCTGTCCAACTACTGCTAAGGGAACGTCATAAGTAAGCATTGACAGCATTGTAGCAGCTCCCAACGAAATAGAAATGGGAACGCCAATAATTAAAAGCAGGGCTAATGTACCAAATAATACAATTGCAGTTGTCATTTGTTTTCCTCCTCACAGTCATTCGCTTTGGAAAAGATAATTCCGGCCAGCATACCTGTCTGTACCACTGTGATAATAGCAAAGCTTAACGTAATGGCAAAATAAGGAATCAGCATGGGAATCCGCAGGCCGGGAGACATCTGATGTGATACATTCTGCATCCACAGCAATTTAAAAGAAGTTACAAATACTGTAGCAGAGAATACAACTACCACCAGCTTCGCAAAGATTTGTACTGCTTTTTTCGTCCCACCTTTTAGCTTGTCGGTAAGAGCTGTAATGGAAATCTGGGTGCCGTCTCTCAGTCCGGCCTCTGCCGCAATCAGCGCCATATATACCATGCAATATCTGGCTAGTTCTTCAAACCAGGAGATTCCCAGATGGAAGATATTTCGGTTTAATACCTGGGCGAAAGAGGCCAGTACCATAACTGCAAAGGTTCCTATCATAATTCCGTCTTCTGCTTTTTGCAGATATTGAAATAGCTTTTTCATAAAGTCCTCCTCTACTGATTATTTTTATCGGCCTCGATGGCATCCAGCCATTCCTTCGGCATCTGTGCACGGTAAGGTTCAATTGCAGGAAGTACCTTCGCTTTTAATGACTCTCTGTCAATTTCATAAAATTGAACCCCTAATTCTTTTAATTCCGCTTCAGCCGCTGCATTTGCCTCGGCCAGCAGCTTTCTCTGGGTATTGCAGCCTCGCTTTACGGCTTCCTCAACGACAGGTTTTAACTCATCAGGAATTTTATTCCATGCTCGTTCTGAAAACCCTACTCCCATAAATACGAACAAATGATTGGTATAGGTAATGTTTTTCGTTACTTCATAAAACTTATTAGCCAGCACATCCGAAACTGCATTTTCTGCCGCATCAATGGTTTTCTGCTGAAGACCGGTAAATACGTCTCCTGATGCCATTGGAGTTGCCATAGCGCCCAGCGCGTTAAAGAGTTCCATGTGAAGGCTGTTTTCCATTGTACGTATTTTAAGACCGTTAAAATCATCCAGCGTCTGGATCGGACGATTAGAAAAGACGTTTCGGTAACCGGATTCTATCCATCCTGCAATGTGAATTCCCTGTTCTTCCGCTTTTTCCGCAATCAATTCACCTAACCTGCCGTCAATGACGCGATGAGCCTGCTCTACACTGTCAAACAGAAACGGTTGATCCAGCACTGACATTTCCGGAATGAAAGAACTCATAACTGCATTTGCGGCATAAAACATATCAATGGAGCCTAACTGAGCTCCTTCATATAAATCTCTTTCATTTCCCAGCTGACCGCTTGGATAAATGGTAATTTCCACTTTCCCTTCAGTGGCCTTATAAACTTCATCTGCAATCGCTTTACAGCCAAAATAGTAATTGGTAGTGTCTGAATTGACGATGCCAAACTTCAAATGTATTGTTTCTTCCTCCTTCCCGGTTGTTCCACCGGCACTGCAGCCAGAAAGAACTGCTGCAAGCATGACTGCTGATAAACATACAGCCTTCCACTTTTTTCTCATAATGCCCTCTCCCTTCCTAAATGAAATAATTTGATTTTTGACTAATCGCCTTGCAAGTCATACGTCGTCATACGTCTTATGTGATAAGGACATCATACATTTATTTTCTAACTTCGTCAATAGTTTTTATAATTTTTGTATATTTGAACAACTATTCTTTATTTTTTTGTGCATAATATACAAATTCCCATTTGTTTTAATTTCAAAAGATAAGATGTCTTTTGTTTTCAAAACAAATGGGAATATAATTTAATTCTCTTCTTTTATTTTTTCTTTTGTAAAGGATAAGTGCTCTATCATGGCTTCTCTGGCTGCCTTGGAGTCATGCTGCTCGATTGCCGCAATAATTTTTTCATGAGCTCTGGTAGAAGCCACCCACTCCTGTTTATCAGTAGTTTCGAAAAACAGCGCGATCGCTCTGTGGATTGCGGGAAGCAGATGAGGAATAATTTCGTTCTGTGTACTTCTGGCCCAGCAGGAATGAAGTTCAATATCCTTTTCAATATATCGTTCTCCGTTTCGAATCAGTTCAGAAATTTCCCGATTCAACCTTTGCATCTCTTTTATATTTTCTTCAGAAGCATTCTGGGCTGCCAGCTCTGCAATCTGCGGTTCCAGCAGGAAACGAATCTGGATTAAATCTTTCATCAGCTTTTTTTTGTCTTCATAAAACCGGAGTCCGTAAGGATCTTCCGATACGCCTGGCTCCTGGGCTACAAAAGTACCTTTCCCTCGTCGGATTTCCAGCACATTTCTAGAAACCAGAAGTTTTACTGCTTCACGAATTGTTCCCCTGCCCACATTCAGGCTTTCCGCCAGCTCAAATTCATTTGGAAGCTTTTCTCCCCTCTTAATATCCTTCGTAATAATCAATTCTCCGATACGCTCAGCTACCCGTTCTGCAAGAGGCCTGCTGTTTTCATCAAATGCTTTTAACACGATTCCACAGTTCCTTTCATCAAAATCCTGCTTTTATATTCATCCAATTTTGGCATATCATAGCACAAGTTCTGCTTTTTTTCTATCATTTTCGCAACAGTTCAGCCCTGCATCATCTTGCCCCTTACTGCTCCGCAATCCTTGCAGCCAGATCCTCCAGATACATCCACCGCTCCATTTTCTCCTCCAGAGCAGTCTCTGCCTCCTCCTTTTCCGCCATCAGCTGATTTAGCTTTACAAAATCATGGGCAGAGGCTTCTATAGCCTGATCCAGTTTGGCAATCTTTTCCTCCAGAGCCGCCATATCTGCCTCTATGGTTTCATAATCCTTCTGCTCTCTGTAGGTAAACTTCAGCTTCTGAGGGCCGCGTGTACGCTGTCCCTTCTCCTTTGCAGGCGTCTCCTGCTTTGACGCTGTTCTGCCGCCTTCTTCCTCTTCAAAGGCCGCCTCTGCCGCCTTTCTGGCCGCGTAATCCGTATATCCGCCTTCATACTGCCTGAGCTTTCCGTCGCCCTCAAAGGCAAAAATACGCTTCATCGTGCGGTCCAGGAAATAACGGTCATGAGAAATGGCAACCACAATTCCCTCGTAGCGATCCAGATAATCCTCCAGAATAGTCAGAGTGGCAATATCCAGATCATTGGTGATCTCGTCCAGCAGCAGAAAGTTGGGAGAAGAACAAAGCACACGCAGCAGATTCAGCCGTTTTTTCTCACCGCCGGACAGCTTGCCAATGGGGCTGTACTGCTTCTCCGGTGTAAATAAAAACTTTTCCAGCATGGCAGAAGCAGACAAAACTCCGTCCACAGTCTGAATATACTCTGCCGTATCCTTTACATAATCAATCACCCTCTGCTCCGGATTCATATAAGAAAAATCAATTCCGTGACTGTCTGTGTCCTCCTCCGGAATTTCCGAAGCAATCTCCTGGGCGTAATATCCCATTTTCACAGTCTGTCCCACAACAACCTGGCCGGAATCGGGAGGAAGCAGTCCTGCGATTATTTTCATCAAAGTAGATTTTCCGCACCCGTTAGAACCGATAAAGCCGACCCGATCTCCCTTTAAGAAAATATAACTGAAATCATCGATCAGCTTTTTCTCCCCGTATCCCTTGCAGATATGATCCAGCTCAACCGTTGTCTTTCCCAGCCGTGTAGAAATGGAGCTTAATTCCAGCTTCGACTCCTGAACCGGGGCTTCCCGATCCCTCAGCTCCTCATATCTCTGAATATGGGCCTTCTGCTTTGTAGAGCGGGCTCTCGCCCCGCGGCGCATCCACTCCAGCTCCACCCGCAGAATCGACTGGCGTTTTCTCTCACTGGCCGCCTCCATGTCCTCTCTCTGGGCCTTCAGCTCCAGAAATCCGGAATAATTGGTCTGGTAGCTGTACACCGCTCCCTTGTCTATTTCCACAATCCGATTGCAGACACTGTCCAGGAAATAACGGTCATGGGTTACCATAATCAGGGCGCCTCTCCATTTTTTCAGGTGCTCCTCCAGCCAGTCCGCCATATCATTGTCCAGATGGTTGGTGGGCTCGTCCAGCAGCAGAATATCCGCCGGGGAGAGCAGAACGGAAATCAGCGCAAGCCGCTTTCTCTGTCCGCCGGAAAGCTGGCCGGCCGGCTGTTCAAAATCCTTGATTCCAAGGCGTGTCATCATCGTCTTTGCATCACTTTCAATCGTCCAGCGGTTTTCCTCTGACACATTGCCTGCCAGAACGCATTCCAGACTGGACATCTCCGGATCAAACTCCGGATGCTGGGGAAGATAGCGGATAACCACATGATTGGCTGTTGTAATCGTGCCCTCATCCGGCTCCTCCATTCCGGCCAGCATTTTCAGAAGCGTAGTCTTTCCGGTTCCGTTAATGCCGATGATCCCGACCTTTTCTCCTTCCTGCAGGAAAAATGATGCCTGATCAAATATTTTCCGTTCTGCAAACACCTTTGTTATTTTCTCAATATTAATTAAATTCATTGCGGTATCTCTCCCTTTATATTTCCTGTAACAGGAGCTGTTTTGTCAAAATCTGACAAGAACTTAAAAAAATAAAGTGACATTGTGCGATAATTATAATTATTCGTCGTTTTTTATCAAAATCTTAATGCATTTTCTCTATAAAAACATTGTTTTCTAAAAGATTTTATGTTAAACTGCTTATATCTGATTTTATCTGAAGCATTTATATTTCATTTCTGTAACCCGTTCACCTTGCACTGTAACCCATTCACCCGGCTTCTGCAAAAGGATATTTGCGCATACAAAGGGGGAATTATTATGATATCCAGGCAGGTAGACACATGCCGGCGCTACAGACCGGTGCCGCTTTCCTTTCTCATTGACACAGCCAACGCATTCCTTTGTGATATTTTTGTAGAATGCGATAATGTTCAGGTCAATGTCAAAAGCTACGATGAGATGATTCGCAACCTCAAGTTCCACGGCAGGACTCTCCGGTTTTTCTTTAACGGACAGGACGAGCTGGACGCAGAAAAAACTATCGAAAGGATTTTTCAGGCATAACAACAATGAATAACCCAGACAAGCCAAAGAGAAAAAGGACAGCCCTTTTCCATTTCATTCCAATGATGAAATCGAACAGGGCTGTCGCTTTTAGTTGTCTTCTTCCTGCTTCTCTGATACAGAGAATACAAAACGCTTTCTTGCCATCTCATCGCTTTCCAGATACTCGTCATAAGAAGTAATCTTATCAATCAGCTGGCCATTTACAATTTCCATAATACGGTTTGCCGTAGTCTGCACAATCTGATGGTCGCGGGAAGAGAAAATCAGCACGCCCGGGAATTTTACAAGACCTGTATTCAGGGCGGTAATTGACTCCATATCCAGATGGTCGGTCGGCTCATCCAGCATCAGAACGTTTGCTCCGGAAATCATCAGCTTGGAAAGCATACAGCGCACCTTCTCGCCTCCGGAAAGCACCTTTACCTTCTTCACTCCGTCCTCACCGGCAAACAGCATACGTCCCAGGAAGCCGCGGACATAAGTAACATCCTTCTCCGGAGAATACTGGGTCAGCCAGTCAACAATCGTATCATCACTGTCAAACTCAGCGCTGTTATCCTTGGGGAAGTAAGACTGGCTTGTGGTCAGTCCCCATTTATAAGAGCCCTCATCCGGCTCCATCTCTCCTGCCAGAATCTGGAAGAGAACTGTCTTGGCACGCTCGTTCGGGCCAACCAGGGCAACCTTGTCATCCCGGTTCAGAGTAAAGGTCAGGCCGTCTAAAATCTTCTCGCCATCAATCGTCTTTGTCAGATTCTCTACCTTCAGAACCTCATTTCCAATCTCACGGAAGGGACGGAAATCAATATACGGATACTTACGGCTGGAAGGCTTGATATCATCCAGCTCAATCTTTTCCAGAGCGCGCTTTCTGGAGGTCGCCTGCTTGGACTTGGAAGCGTTGGCAGAGAACCGCTGAATAAATTCCTGCAGCTCCTTAATCTTCTCTTCCTTCTTCCGGTTTGCCTCCTTCATCTGCTTAACCATCAGCTGACTGGACTCATACCAGAAATCATAGTTACCTGCATAAAGCTGAATCTTGCCGTAGTCAATATCTGCGATATTGGTGCAGACCTTATTCAGGAAGTAACGGTCATGAGAAACGACAATTACGGTATTTTCAAAGTTAATCAGGAACTCCTCAAGCCATGCAATCGCATCCAGATCCAGATGGTTGGTCGGCTCGTCCAGAAGCAGAATATCCGGGTTTCCAAACAGTGCCTGGGCCAGCAGAACCTTCACCTTCAAAGCGCCGGTCAGATCCTTCATCAGGCTGTAGTGGAAGCTGGTATCAACGCCCAGACCATTTAACAGGTTTGCTGCGTCAGACTCTGCTTCCCATCCGTTCATCTCTGCAAACTCGCCTTCCAGCTCTGCAGCCCGGATACCGTCCTCGTCAGAGAAATCCTCTTTCATGTAAATAGCATCTTTTTCCTTCATTACCTGATACAGTCTCTGGTTTCCCATGATAACCGTATCCAGAACCGGAAACTCGTCATATTTAAAATGATCCTGCTGCAGGAAGGATAACCGCTGTCCTGCCGTAATCACCACATCTCCGTTGGTGGGCTCTAACTGTCCGGAAAGAATCTTTAAAAATGTGGATTTTCCAGCTCCGTTAGCACCGATCAGGCCGTAGCAGTTGCCCTCTGTAAACTTAATATTTACATCTTCAAACAATGCCTTTTTTCCTACCCGGAGGGTAACACCATTTGCACTAATCATGTTTTAACACCTTTCTTCCTCTCAAATCAATCTATTCCTTGTTCTCACTAAAAAGAGAAGCCCGCCTGCGGGCATTTTCCAATATCACAGACTTTTCCTGTGACATCAGAAAAAATGGGGGCAGCTTCTGTCCCCATCCTCTGTATCACTTTCATTGTACAGGAAAATCACGATTTTGCAAGCATTTTTCAAGATTTTCCCCGGTCAAATCCTGCTCCCGGACAGGAAATCCCCGTTTCACTCCGTTTTTCTCTGATTTTTTCTTTTTTGTGATTAATTAAATTAAGTTTTTGATTAATTATTTTAAGAAAAGTATGTTTATTTGTTTATTTTCTTCATTATTTCATTTTTTCTAAAAGGTATTTACATTTCTTTCATTCAGTGTTATGTTGCAGTCAGAGAGAACGTTTTTACCGCATCATCAGGTACTTCCCCGGCCGGTTTGCGCGGGCAGAAAGATACCTGGCCGGGCGGTTATCACCATTTTATTTCACACATATATACAGGGAGGAATTTACTATGTTAACTCGTCTGGAAGCAGATTCCATCGGCACCATGGAGGTTCCTGCGAAAGCTTATTACGGTGTGCAGAGTCTTCGGGCAAAGCATAATTTCAATATTACAGGCCGCCCGCTTCATCCTGCTTTTATCAACAATCTGGCACGGATCAAAAAAGCCGCAGCCATGACCAATATGAATGCCCATGTTCTTGATGAACGGATCGGCCAGGCCATTATCAGCGCCTGTGATGAAATCATTGCAGGAAAGCTTCATAACCAGTTTATCGTAGACGCCATTCAGGGCGGCGCCGGCACCTCTGCCAACATGAATGCCAACGAGGTAATCGCCAGCCGCGCTATCGAGCTTCTGGGCGGGAAAAAAGGCGATTATTCCATCGTTCATCCCAACGATCACGTCAATATGGCCCAGTCCACCAATGACGTCATTCCCTGCGCCGGAAAGCTGACCATTCTGGAGCTGATGCCGGGCCTGATTCAGGAATTAAAACGCCTTCACAAGGCTCTTATGGACAAATCCATTGAGTTTGATGATGTGGTTAAAATGGGACGCACCCAGCTTCAGGACGCTGTTCCCATTCGTCTGGGCCAGTCCTTTGAGGCCTATGCTGCCGTGATTGCCCGGGATATCCGGCGGCTTCAGCAGGTAGAAGAAGAAATCCGCGTTCTCAATATCGGAGCAACCGCGGTGGGAACTGCCATCAACGTCAATCCCATTTACCTGTTCCACATTGTCAAAAACATCAATCTTGTATGCGGCACAGACTGCAGCCAGGCTGAGGATCTGTTTGATGCAACCCAGAATCTGGACGGCTTTGTATTTACCTCCTCCATGCTGAAAACCTGCGCAGTCAACCTGTCCAAGATCTGCAATGACCTGCGGCTTCTTTCCAGCGGCCCCAAAACAGGCATCGGAGAAATCAACCTTCCGCCCAAACAGAACGGCTCCTCCATTATGCCCGGCAAAATCAATCCGGTAATTCCCGAGGTGGTCAGCCAGGTGGCCTACAACGTCATCGGAAATGACACCACCGTTACTCTGGCCGCCGAGGCAGGACAGTTAGAGTTAAATGCATTTGAGCCTGTAGTATTTTACAAAATTTTTGAATCCATTGACACCATGACAGGTGCTGTCCGTACACTCATTGACAACTGCATCCTTGGCATTACAGCCAACAGAAAACGGTGCGAACAGCTGGTAGAGTCCAGCGTTTCCCTGGCAACCGCCCTCTGTCCCTATATTGGATATAAAAAGGCGGCAGATATTGCCAAACAGTCTCTGGAAACAGGAATTCCTGTCCGGGAGCTGGTTCAGAACTCCGGCCTTCTCACACAGGAGCAGCTGGAAAACGGTCTGAATCTTCTGTCCATGACTCAGCCGGGACATCAGTTCTAGTATAAACACCGTATTCCGGTGAGTTTCACAATCCATAAGCATATACAGACTCCTGGGTTTGTGCTAAAATAGCCTTTGTTTCAGCACTTACTCAGGAGGTTTTTTATGAAATACTTAGAAAAGCATCCGATGATTATGATTGTCATCGGCATTATGGGAATTTCCCTTTCTGCAATTTTTGTCCGGTATTCACAGGCACCCTCTGTTGTAACCGCCGCCTACCGGCTTTTATGGACGGTTGCTCTGATGGCTCCGGTTGTATTTCTTTCCGGACCAAGGCGCGAAGAACTGTTTTCTACAGACAAAAAGACGGCGCTTCTCTGCGCCGTCAGCGGTATCTTTCTTGCCCTGCATTTTGTACTCTGGTTTGAATCCCTGCGCCACACCTCTGTAGCCAGCTCAACCACAATTGTGTGTACCGAAGTGATCTGGGTGGCCCTGGGCTTCTGCATTTTTCTTGGGGGAAAGCTGTCCGCAAAAGCCGTTCTGGCCATTGTCATTACCCTGGCCGGAAGTATGCTCATTGCCTGGTCAGATTCTGCCTCAGAGGGAAACCATCTTTACGGAGACTTTCTGGCCCTGCTTGCCGCCATCGTGGTTGCTGTTTACACTCTGATTGGACGTGTAGCGCGGACAACCACCTCCACCACCATTTATACCTTTATTGTGTATCTGTTTTCCGCAGTCACGCTGGTGCTTATCACCCTGTTCCAGGGCTGCTCTCTGACCGGATACGGAGCCAGCGGCATTGTTGTGGGGCTGCTGCTGGCTGTATTTTCCACGATCCTGGGACACAGTATTTTCAGCTGGTGTCTGAAATTTCTGTCTCCCACCTTTGTCTCTGCCTCTAAACTGTGCGAGCCTGTGGTTGCCGCTTTGTTCGCCGTATTCCTTTTTGGCGAAATTCCCGGCATTCTTCAGATTGCAGGCGGACTTGTCATTCTGGGCGGAGTCCTTTATTATTCCAGACTGGAAAGCCAGTGTCAGTAGTCGCCGCCCGGCCTGACATACGATGCTTAATACTGTTTCCCAAATAAGGGGCTGTTGCAAAAGTAGATAGATAATCTACTGGAGCAGCAGCTCCCTTTTT
>OHDQ01000358.1_pt1 | contig 20947 bp, 16 predicted proteins | sample 1606421 | NCBI WGS metagenome assembly OHDQ01 (sample SAMEA3879589, study PRJEB24766) | human gut metagenome | biome: human-associated habitat; feature: feces | place: USA | collected 1985/1987
TATATCGGCATTTACCAACTTATGAAAAGATAATCAGAAATTTAGTAAGTTTTTTTATGAAACAAATATCTTTTCCCTGCACATTGCATTCAAAATCCACACTCTTTCCAATTTTTACACTTTGACACTTTTTAAAAAGATATTTTCCAAATATATCAGCAAACACATCCTCCCTTACCGCATAAGACATTCGTAACAAATTTTCTTCTGTATTTCCTAGTTTTTTCGCTATCTGAGTTACGATTTCCACATTCGGGCTATACACCAATTGTCTATACATCCATGCCTTATTACTTATATCAAGATTAAAACTATCTGGAATCGCCTTCAATCTTGCAAATTCCCGATGGGTTATTTTTCTAATGACTCCATTGTTACATATCAATGGAATTTTTCGTAAATTTGTATCTGCTAAATCAGCCTCTACATATTGATTTTTTTCCCAGCACAAAAATGTATTTTTTCTAATTTTCTTGTCAATCTGCTCAGAATTGACTTTATAATAATACCCATCCACCTCATCACTTTCTAATATTTCATTTATCGAACATATACTTTGTTCTTCAAAATCAGGAAATTTCAACTCACATTCTGATGAATCTCTAGTACCTATAAGATAAACACAAGCTTCCTTAATAGGTAATCCAGTAGAATTCTCGGTACATATAATTTTATAACTATAATTATAACCTTCAGCCTTTAAATAGTCTAATAATGCTTTAAAAGGCTTTAATCTAGCATAACCACACGGAACAAGAAAGAAAACCTTTTTTGGCTGTTTAAATTCGACAACTGCCTTTACCGCATTTCTAAAATGATATGTTTTCCCCATACCTGCACTCGTAAAAGAAAATCCTCTACGAAAATCACATGCTAAGATATCCATATCAGGTATTTCTTCAAAATTATTATAATCAAGCTCCCCTATTTTATATGTTTTATCCTTTGCATTGTTTTCATAAAGATCTCTAGCTCTTTCATCATGTTCATAAGCAGCCACAACTTTACAACTGGCATTTTCAAATCCCATTGCCATTGCACCAATTCCTGCCCCCAATATTACAACCCTGTTTTCCCTAATTTCCATAAATTCATCCTTCTGTACAATACTATAAATTTGAAAAACCGATTGATTTTTCACGACCAATCGGCTATGTATCATTGTGCAACTAAACTAACTTCAATGCAATTTCTTTTATTTTCGCTTCGATATTCTTCATATTATCTGACCACTGATTTTCTTTTATAAAATAGTCTTTTATTTGAAGATAACTTGATTATATCTTACAAACTCCTTCTCCGCAAGGTTTACTATAGGTTGCATTACAGGTTATCAGTTAGATTGCGATCAATAACTTTACTTTCAAAAAAACTCCCCACCGATCATTCAGTGGGGAGTTTCTCTATTCCAGTAATCTTTATTTCGCAACAAAGTTCACAATCTTATTCGGTACATAAATCTCTTTCACAAGAGTCTTTCCTTCCAGGAAGGAAGCCACTCTCTCATCCTTCTTCGCCAGCTCAAGAGCTTCCTCTTTCGCACAGCCGTTAGGGATTACGATGGTTCCGCGAACCTTACCGTTGACCTGGACACCGATTTCTATGGAGTCCTCTACAGTCTTACTCTCTTCATATTCCGGCCACTGGGAAAGGGAAAGTAAACCTTCTCCACCGATGGTCTCCCAGATTTCCTCGCAAAGATGAGGTGCAAACGGGCAAAGGAGCTTGATGAAAATCACAAGGTCATCCTTGCTGATCTTGCCAACAGCATAAATCTCATTGATGAGAGTCATCAGGCAGGCAATTGCAGTGTTGAACTTCATAGCCTCGATATCGGAAGATACCTTCTTGATTGCCTTATGGATCTTAACCTCCATATCCTTGGCTGCCGGCTCCTCTGTCATGATATCGGTCAGTCCTGCAACTCTCTCAAGGAAACGCTTGCAGCCTCTTACGGAGCTGTCGTTCCACGGAGCAGCTGCGCCGTAGTCACCCATGAAGAGAACGTAGGTACGAAGTGCATCTGCACCATACTCATTTACAATGTCAAGTGGGTCAACAACGTTGCCCTTGGATTTACTCATCTTGTCGCCGTCTGAACCAAGGATCATACCCTGTGCAGAACGTTTCGCATATGGCTCCGGAGTATTGACAATTCCCATGTCATACAGGAAATGATGCCAGAATCTAGAGTAGATCATATGTCTGGTTACATGCTCCATACCGCCGTTGTACCAGTCAACCGGCATCCAGTATTCCATCTTCTTGCGGTCTGCAAGAGCTTCTGTATTATGTGGATCCACATAACGAAGGAAATACCAGGAAGATCCAGCCCACTGTGGCATGGTATCCGTCTCTCTCTTGGCATCGCCGCCGCATTTCGGGCATTTGCAGTTTACAAAAGAATCAATCTTTGCAAGCGGAGACTGTCCGTCCTCACCTGGCTGGAAATCCTTGATCTTCGGCAGACGAAGCGGAAGCTCCTCATATGGAACCGCTACATCACCGCATTTCGGACAATGAACGATCGGGATCGGCTCGCCCCAGTATCTCTGACGGTTAAATGCCCAGTCTTTCATCTTGTACTGAACGCCAGCTTTACCAATACCCTTCTTCTCAAGCTCTTCCAGCATGCGCTTGATGGAATCCTTCTTATTTGTATAGCCATTCAGGAAATCGGAGTTGATCATCTCGCCGTCACCTGTGTAGGCTTCTTTCTCAATATCGCCGCCCTTGATAACCTGGATAATGTCAATACCAAATTTCTTGGCGAAATCATAGTCTCTCTGGTCATGTGCCGGTACTGCCATGATCGCGCCGGTACCATATCCCATCATTACATAGTCTGCAATGTAGATCGGGATCTTCTTGCCATTTACAGGGTTTACGCCCTCAAGTCCCTGGATGCATACACCTGTTTTCTCTTTTACAAGCTGTGTTCTCTCGAACTCAGTCTTCTTCGCACACTCTTCACGGTAAGCCTTGATCTCATCCATGTTGGTAATGCGGTCAGCATACTTGTCGATCAGCGGATGCTCCGGTGCGATAACCATGAAGGTTACACCGAACAGGGTATCTGGTCTGGTGGTGTAAATCTGCAGTGTTTCATCAATTCCGTCAACTGCGAAGTTTACGAAAGCACCTGTGGATTTACCGATCCAGTTTACCTGCTGCTGCTTGATGTTCGCCGGATAGTCCACATCCTCCAGTCCCTCAAGAAGCTTGTCTGCATACTGGGTGATTCTTAAATACCAGACATCCTTGGACTTCTGGATAACGTCGCTGTGGCAGATATCGCATTTGCCGCCCTGACTGTCCTCATTGGAAAGAACAACCTTACAGGACGGGCAATAGTTAACTAATGTCTTATCACGGAAAACAAGTCCGTTCTCAAACATCTTCAGGAAAATCCACTGGGTCCATTTATAGAAATCTTCCTGTGTGGTATCGATCACACGGCTCCAGTCAAAGGAGAATCCAACACTCTTCAGCTGATTAGTGAATTTCGCAATGTTCTGGTCTGTGATCTCACGAGGATGTGTATTCGTCTTAATCGCATAATTCTCAGTAGGAAGTCCGAATGCATCGAATCCGATTGGGAACAGTACATTGTATCCCTGCATTCTTCTCTTTCTGGAAAGTACCTCGATACTGGAATATGCCTTAATATGTCCAACATGCATTCCCGCACCACTTGGGTATGGGAACTCTACAAGGCCGTAGAATTTCGGTTTATCACTTCCGTCAACAGCTTTAAACGCCTGCTGCTCTTCCCACTTTTTCTGCCATTTCGGCTCAATTTTCTTAAAATTGTGTTTCATTGATGGTTCCTCCACATTTATTGTGCCTGTCATAACTGTTCAATGCATTCACAGCTATTGCCTGTCAACAAAATAACTGTCGGCTGATTCGCCTGTTTATCGCGCAGATCAGGCGCGTTATTTTGCAAAAATCCTTTTACCATTCTAATCCAACATAGTGGTTTTGTCAACGAGAAACCGCCTCTATTGCGGCCTGAAGCTGATTATCCTCGTCATGGGTATAATCCGTCCGGTTCAAAAGACTGGCATCCAGTTTCACCTCCACATCCGGTGTGATTCCCACCTTGTGGATATCATTGCCCTTGGGGGTAAAATATTTCGCCGTAGTCAGCTTCACCGCACTTCCATCAGAGAGCTGGCGGATGCTCTGAACGATTCCCTTTCCATAAGTGGTGGTTCCCACAATCGTTCCAATCTCATAATCCTTCACTGCCCCGGCAAAAATCTCTGATGCACTGGCGCTGTTCTCATTTACCAGCACTGCCAGCGGAATATCGATCGGAGTGTCACCGTCACACTTCATCTCCTGTTTTTCCCCATATTTGTCCTCTGTATACACGATCAGTCCTTCGGGCAAAATCTGGCGCAGTACATCGCACACAGAAGAAAGCACACCACCTGGATTGTCACGAAGATCCACGATCAGCTTCTCCATGCCTTTTGCCTGAAGATCTTTGTAAGCATCCTCAAACTGCTGGGGTGTTACCATGGTAAACTCTGTAATTCGCAAATACCCTATAGAATCCTCCAGCATTTCATAAGAAACAGTGGGCAGCTCCACATCGCTCAAAGTCACTGTAATTTCTTCCGGTTCATCTGCCTCCTGGTGATAAACGGTCAGGATAGAAGTACCGTCCTCCTTTTCCCGTATCATCTTTGAGACCTCAGCTGGCGTCATTTCCGTTACATCCGTTCCGTTCACAGCTGTGATCACATCATTCGCCTTCAGCCCGGCCTCATCTGCCGGACTGCCCTCATAACAATCCACCACCAGAATACCACCCTCCGTATTCTGGGTAATGCTCACACCGATTCCAGAGTAAGAGCCCTCGGTGTCTCTCATCTCCTCCTCGTATTCTTCCTCCGTATAATACCTAGAATACGGATCCCCCAGCCCATAAAGAAGTCCGGTATAAATCCCCTCCTTCAGCGAATCCTCATCCACATCTTCCAGATAATTCTGATCTATAATATCTTCCAGATACTTAATCTTCTGCGTAACCGCCACATCCGACAGAACTGTACTTCCTGCACGACCCGCTTTCTGGAGACCAACATAGCCTCCCCCTAGTACCAGAGACGCACACAGCACTCCGGTTACAGCTCCCTTTATAAATTGTTTATCTGCCATTTATAGTTCTCCTCATTTTCGCAATATAAGTTCTATCCAGTTACCTGCCAGCTCACCGGAACGTTGCACCAACTTGCGTGGAATATCATTTGCCCAAATGCGTCCGCCCAGAATACCCTCTCTGTCTCTTTATACAAAAGGACTGCCAGATCTCTCCAGCAGTCCCCATATCCTCTTCTCATATTCTGGCGGAATGCGAATAACCGCCCTTATTGTAAAACAGAATTCTCACACCTTCAAGTGTTTTCTTGTAGTAATAAAGCTTCCCACAAGACCGATTCCAATTCCCAGTGCCAGCGCCACCGGAACCAGTGTCTGGTAGATCTGTCCAACCGGAATGAAATCTACAACACCCAGAAGTACGCTGAACTTGGTATATACATAGGTTACCACATTATTGTAACAGAAATACAAAATGATCAGTGGGATTCCTGCACCGATCAGTCCCAGGATCATACCCTCCAGAAGGAACGGTGCACGTACAAAACTATCGGTAGCACCAATATATTTCATAATTCCGATTTCGTCCTTACGAACTGTAATACCAACGGAAATGGTATTGCTAATCAAGAAAATAGCGATCAGCAGCAGGATCACAATCACTGCAACAGATACATAGGAAACAATACGGTTAATGGAACCAAGAGTCTTGGCAGCCTGTTCAGACTGATTGACCTCTCGTACATTATCCAGTGTCTTGATGTAGGCAACCAGCTCAGACTGTTTCTCAATGTTGTTCATGTACACACGGTAGTTGGATGAGTTTGCCAGCGGGTTATCATCCTTGAAACCGTCTGCTGCCTCAGAGTCATCACCGAAATATTCCTGCTTCATCTTCTCCCAGGCTTCATCACCGGACTCAAATTCAATCTTGGAAACCTCCGGGCGCTGCCTGATCAGTTCTCCAACTGCATCCATCTGCTCCTGCGTGGTTCCTTCATTAAAAAGCACTGTGATCGGCACATCTTCCTCAACCTTATGCGCCAGCGTATTCACATTATTTACAATGGAAAAGAAAATTCCGAAAAGAAAAATACATGCTGCCATCGTAATAATAGAAGCAATGGAAAACATGAAATTTCTCTTGATGTTCTTGATACCCTGCTTCAGAGTATACCAGATGGTACTAGGCCTCATAATATTCTCCCTCTTTCTCGTCGCTGATGATCACTCCATTATGCATGGTCAGTACACGCTTCTTCATGGAATTGACAATCTCTTTATTGTGGGTTACTACCAGAACGGTGGTTCCACGCTGATTGATCTCCTCAAGGAGCTTCATGATCTCCTCGGATGTCTTCGGATCAAGATTACCAGTGGGCTCGTCTGCAAGAAGGATGTCCGGACGGTTTACAATCGCCCTGGCAAGGGCAACTCTCTGCTGCTCTCCACCTGACAGCTCGTCCGGGTATGCCTTGTATTTCCCTGCAAGTCCAACCTCCTGAAGTACCTCCGGAACTCTCTTGCGGATAACTCTGGTAGGACGGTTCACAACACGCTGGGCAAAAGCTACATTCTCATACACATCCCTGTCCTTCAGAAGACGGAAGTCCTGGAATACAACACCAAGCTTACGGCGGTACTTGGCCACACGACGGTGCTTCATTCCCTCAAGCTTCTCTCCGCTTACGATAATCGTACCGGATGTGGAATCCAGTTCCTTCAAAAGCAGCTTGATCAACGTGGATTTACCGGAACCGCTGTTTCCTACTATAAATACGAATTCACCTTTATCTACATGGAGATTGGCGTGATTCACTGCCGGCAGTCCCGGTCCATAGGACTTGCTTACATCTATCAGATCAATCATGATATCCTCCTACATTTTTCATATAAAAATTCAATTCAGCAGTTTGCTTAATTTTTATGTAACATTATTGTAATATATGTCTGATGAAAATGCAACCTTATTTTTCCCGAAAGCATAAGCATTACCGGTTACTGGTTACTGTGAACTTCGTTCACAAAAAACGCCTCGCGGAATGTTACCAGTGAACAGTAACCATTACCGTTCTATCGTTATCATATCTTCTTCCATACACAGTAACATGCCATCTTTCCAGCTTCATTTTCAAGCAGTACTTTATTATAACAGAGAAAACTAAGAACGCAATAGATTTCACAAAGGAAACACAAAGCAGATCCAGAAATATTTCCAAATACCACGTTCAGAGTTCTCATACTGATAAATCACAAGAAATAAAATATGCCTGCCACAAACAAATGCAGCAGGCACAGAAATTACAGATATGAAAATTAATACTCCAGAGTCTCCATATACTTCATGTATCTTACAACCATCAGCGCAATCTTGAATGTGATCGCATCCTCAAACACACGAAGGTCAAGTCCGGTGCTCTTCTGGAGCTTGTCCAGACGATAAACCAGAGTGTTACGGTGAATGTAAAGCTGTCTGGAGGTCTCGGATACATTCAGGCTGTTCTCGAAAAACTTGTCGATGGTGACCAGAGTCTCCTCGTCGAAATCATCCGGGGACTTGCCGCCGAAGATCTCCTTAATAAACATCTTGCACAGCGGGATCGGAAGCTGATAGATCAGACGACCAATTCCAAGAGAGCTGTAAGCAATAACATCCTTCTCAGGTGAGAAAATCTTGCCTACATCAAGAGCCATTCTGGCTTCCTTGTAGGAACGGGAAACTTCCTTCAGCTCGCTTACGATCGTTCCGTATGCAATATGTGTATGATTCTCTTTCTCTAATCCTAAGGTATCAAGGATAGTCTGGGCAAGCTTGTCCATCTCCTCGTATCCTTCATTCTCCTCAAGTTCCTTGACAATGATAATACTCTTCTCATCAACAGCTGTGATAAAGTCCTTACTCTTGCCGCCGAACAGACTCTTCACGCTCTCCATGGAGCTGTGCTCTCTCTCCTGCTCAAGCTCTAGGATCATAACCACCCGTCGAACATCCGCATCAATATGAAGCTTCTTCGCACGATTATAAATATCTACCAGAAGCAGGTTATCAAGAAGCAGGTTCTTAATGAAGCTGTCCTTGTCAAAACGCTCCTTATATGCAACGATCAGGCTCTGGATCTGGAAAGCGGCAAGCTTTCCTACCATATAAGTATCTTCATCTTCTCCGTGGGCGACCAGAATGTATTCCAGCTGGTAATCATCACAGACCTTGAAATACTGATAACCTTTCACAAGCTGGCTGGCAGCCTGGGATTCCACAAATGCCTGAATATCCTGTGGCTGAATCTCAAATTCACTGTAGGTGGACGCCAGTGTCTTGCCATCTGTGTCAATAATGCAAAACTCCGTCCTGGATATCTCCCTGAGCCCCTCAAGTGTATTCTGCAGTACCTGATTTGATATCATTACCCTTCCGTCCCTTCTTGTAAATTATAGGGCTACTGGTCTCACAGCTGTCAATGTATTCCAAGATAGTGAAAACATTGTCAAAGAGAGCAGTAACATTATATGTTCGCCGGTATAACCGGCATGAATCGCTGTCCATTAGTGCCAAAATTCGCGGTCTCAAATCTGTAATATTGCACAAAACCTCAGACAGTCTTAGGAAAATCTACTGATTCCAAAAATTCATGAACCTATTTTAATACAAAATCACCAAAAAAGGAAGAGGAAAGTAGAAAAAATTTACAAATTTCCAGCAAATTTTTTTAACTTTTTCTATATCACTCCAATTTCAAGCCCTATTTTCCCCTTTTTTTGCGGTGCGCAGAAGGCTTTGGTAAAGTTTTTCTTTTTACTTACGTTCAATAAATCCCTCACCATGGACTTCACGCACGTCAGACACGATCACAAAAGCATCCGGGTCAATATGGTCTACCAGCTCTTTCAATGCCACGATCTCCTTGCGTCCCACAACGCAGTAAAGAAGCAGCTTGTCCTGGCCGGAGTACATTCCCTTTCCGTGGACTCCGGTCACGCCGCGATCCAGTTTGTCCATGATTTCTCTGGAAATCTCATCAGGCTTGCTGGTAATGATATACGCCTGTTTGGAAAATTTCAGACCTTCGATCAAGCTGTCAGATACCTTTGTTACAAGATAAACGGCGATGATGGCATAAAGTGCTTTCTGCACGCCGAACACATACATACCCACAAGTACAATGGCTCCGTCAATAAACTGCATGATCTGGGCAATGGAGTAATGGCGGAGCTTCCGCTGCAGCAGTGCCGCCATCATGTCTGTGCCCCCGGTAGTTCCTCTTCCCAGAAACACAAGTCCGATTCCAATCCCCTGGATTACACCACCATAAACGGCTGCCAGCAAAAGATCATTTCCTGCAATATCAAATGCCGGAAGAACCGCCAGCCAGAATGACAGGCAGATTTCTCCCACCAGTGCCCTTTTCACAAACTGGAATCCACTGAGCTTCATTCCGATCAGAAACAGCGGGATATTCAGACTTAAGTTTGTGATCCACAGTGGGATGCCTCCCGGCACGACTCCCTCCGTCCACTCTTTTACCAGGATCGCAATACCGGAAAAGCCTCCGGTTACCATACCGGACATATCGAAAACACTGTTTATGGCAGTTGCCATAAGGGCTGTACCAACAATGATCATCAGGTAGTCCAGGAAGGCAGCTTTTTTGTTATTTTGGAACATGGCGTTACCTCCGTATTCTGCTTTCTTATTCATCATCCTCCAATTGCTTTGTAAGATATCTTCCAACGATTTTGGAAAATCCGGTAATATTCCGGATATATGCAAAATCCTTTCCAAAAATCTTCTTCTCCGTCGCCAGATCTTTCTCTTCCCCGGCGAAAACACCCAGCACGCTCACTCCCTGGCTGCGCAGCTTACGGATCTGGGCTGCAGTGTCAGTAATTGCGTACTTCCCATGATACGGTGCCGGATTCTTCGCATTGGGACGATTGACAATAACGTCGTAAGGACGTCCATCACTGAGAATGATCAGAATCTTTTTCTCTTCCTCCCGGTTCAGCAGGCCGTATCCTGCTGCCCGGATGGCAAGTCCGTCACGGTTGTTGGATGATGTTACATAGTTAAATATATTTTCATTTGCACTTCTTGGGTCGTCATATTCTCTGAAGCGATGGAGAATGGTATAGTCCCAGAAAGTGCAGTAGCTCATCACTCTGTGGGGCAGCTCGGCATTGCTAAGTGCCTCGCTGATAATGTAGGCCTGCAGCGCTACCTCGCCCTGTCGGCTCATCTGGGAACCACTGGCATCGATCAGCACATCCACCACAAAATCAGAAGAATCTCCCTTCAATTCCCGCCTAAAAACCTGTGCATCACTGCTTCTTCCAAGCCGCCACAGCCTTGATGGAACAATCATTCCTCTGTCTGAAAGAATCTCCTGATTTTCACTTTTGATGACCAGTGACTTTTTCAGCATTTCTGTGAGAAGAGAGATATTCCGCTTCACAATGCGGTGTTTGTCATGATAAAGCCAGATATTCTTATTTTTCAACCTTTTTGCATATTCATACTGGTAATTTCGTTTTACCGGACTTTTCAGAATTCCCTCAGTAAAATACAGGCTGCAGTCGCTGTGGATGTCACGGCACATCAGCTGGTTTATCCGCTTCTCTTCCAGCTCGCTCAGATAAGTTTTTCCAAAATTCAGTTCCACATAGGTGTGGGCTTTTTCCAAAGCCTCCGGAGGCAAAACTGTAATTTTCTGTTTCGACTGCCTTTCCTCTTCCATCTCCCGGGTGACATCCACATTCTCCATACCCGCCACATTGGAGGTAAGCTGCTCCATATAGCTTTCCAGTGCGTCCTCATACATTTCTTCGGAAAGATAGTCGTGCCAGTCGAACTCCGTCAGATCCTCCATAGTGACAGCAAGCACCTGCTCAAGGGTTGCCTTTTTGGAAAAATCGGGGTCAGCGACTTCATTGTATACCGTGTCTATGATGCGGATTAAAGACATTGTATCCGCAGTCTCTGCTGCGCTGGAAATCAAGTCAATATAGTGATAGATTCCTTTGTATTTTCTATCTTTTTGTTTTTTTTCCGTTATATTTGTTATAGTTTTGTTTGATGCATCCGCATTTTCCCCTCTGTCAATCCGCCTTCTCAGCAGATTCACTCTCAGATAGCCCAGCTTATCTGCTGCCGACGGCATAGTCTCATATTCCTGATCCAGTATGTCCTCGCAGGCTTTCCTCTGCATCTCCCAGATCCCAGGGCGCTGTTCACAGATCCGTTCTCCGATGGCTTCTTCAATACAGAGCTGCGAAACAAAGGTAAGCGCAGCTTCATCCGCGCCCATGAAGATTTTTTTCACCAGATACATTCCCAGAAAATCTTTATCGAAGAATTTCGCCAATGCGCCCTGCTTAATTCCATCATACAATGCAATATCCTTTGACCTGAGGAACAGGGAAACATCCGGCTTCATCTGCTGGGTGTAGTCCCCACTGATGGTCCAGAGCAGATTTCGGATACGGTTTTCCAGCTCTAATTGATAATCCTGGAGATTCAGTTCTTCACAGTTATCCTCTCTTGCCTGAAAATTTTCGCTTTTCTCCGCTACAGGTACTTCCATTGAAACTTTTTCTGATTTCTTATCCCCAGCTGCAATTTTAATTTTTTCTTTCCCAATAGCTGATTTCTTCAAAAATTCCTCTGCATCTTCAAGATCAACCAATTTGGCAGAAATTTTTAAAGATTCGTTTTCTTTATTCTCCATAAACATCTTCCCGGGTCCAGCCCTGTGGAATTCTGGTTCGCACCACATCCTCCACGATTTCCTTCTCAAACACATCAAATGTTTTATTCACAATGCCCATGCGTACCGCCTGCCATGGGGAAAGCCCGGTACGCACGATCTTCATGGCAGCAAGCAGGCCGCGAAGATCCAGCGGCTTTGTGGAAATTTCACTGTTCATGGATTTCTGCTGCAGATCCAGAAATACTCCCATAAACTGCTCCACAGCCTCTTTCTTTGCATCCGGGAACATCCTGTTGAAAATAAATCCAAGCGTTTCCTCATTCTGTGCCGGCATGTCGATTACCAGAAAACGGGAAACCAGAGCCTCATTCAGCTCCTTGGTTCCGGCATACCCGTAATTCATGGTTCCAATAAATCTTGCCGCCGGGTGAAGGTCTATTTTGTCATATCCTGGCACATCAATAGACCGGCGGTAATCCAATGTGGCGTGAAGTACAGAAACCGCATCATTCTTCGCCATATTGATCTCATCCAGAATACCGAATCCGCCTTCCTCAGCACACTGGTAAATGCTTCCCTTACGCAGCTTCACCTGATTATCCACGAAAGTATCTGTTCCAATCAGGTCACCGCTGTTTGTATTCACATGGAAGGACACGTTATACACCGGTCTCCCGAAAATATATGCCAGATTCTCTGCCAGCACATTCTTTCCCGTAGCCTTCGGTCCTGCCAGAAGCAGATTCTCCTGCTCCAGCACCGCTGCCATGGCCATCTCCAATGTTTCCTTCCCATAAAATGGCAGCGCCGGCTTTATCCGTCTGTGCTTCGCTTCCTCTGAAACACCATATTCCTGTCGAAACTCATCCGCAGCCTTAATAAGTGCCGCACTGACACCTTGTTCCTCTAAAAAATCAAATTCACTCATCTTTTTCCTACTTTCACTTTACCTCTTTAATTGAAAAGAGGACTGCGGCTGCAGTCCTCCTGATCACTTTACGGCTCAAACACCAGATCTCCATAAGATGGCATCGGCCACATATCTTTATCCACTAACATTTCCAGTTCGTCAACCGGCTCTCTTAATTTCTCCATTGCCGGAACCAGTTTCTCTCTGCAGAACACTGCTCTGTCACGTCCTTCCGGATGCGTCTCGATCTGATCTATCAGCTTGCTCAGCTTATTCATGGTACTGTTCACTTCTTTCAGAAGCTTGCTTGCTTTCTTCAGAAGATCCATCTGAACACTCACGTCAATTGGTCCAACTGCCTTCACCTGATTGATGGACTCTGCCAGTACAGTTGTATACTTGATAACTGCCGGAATAATCTGCTTGGTTGCCATGTCCACCATGGTTTTCGCTTCGATGTTAATTGCTTTCGCATAAATCTCATACTGGATCTCCGCTCTGGACTCCAGCTCAGTCTTTGTAAATACTCCAAATTCTCCAAACAGTTCTACAGCCTTATCTGTAGTAAGTGCCGGAATGGCATCTACCATAGATGTCAGAACAGGAAGTCCACGGCGGCGTGCCTCTTTTTCCCATTCAGGAGCGTAACCATTGCCGTTAAATACGATTCTCTGATGCTGGGTAGCATATTCCTTGATCAGATCATGGACTGCCAGGTCAAAGTCTTCTGCGCTCTCCAGAACATCGCAGGCTTCCTTAAACGCCTCAGCAGTAATGGTATTCAGCACCACATTGCATGCGGAAATGGAATCCTTGGAACCAACCATACGGAACTCGAATTTATTGCCGGTAAAAGCAAAGGGTGAAGTACGGTTACGGTCTGTAGCATCCTTCATGAAATCCGGAAGCGTCTTAACGCCTGTATCCATTTTCTCCCCGGTCTTACTTCTTGTAGCAGTACCAGTGCTGATCAGCTGCTCCAGCACATCCTCAAGCTGCTCTCCAAGGAAAACCGAAATAACAGCTGGCGGAGCCTCATGACCGCCAAGGCGCTGGTCATTTCCAACATCTGCCGCGGACTCACGAAGAAGATCTGCATGCTTGTCAACTGCTTTCAGGATACAGGTCAGAACCAGAAGGAACTGAATGTTCTCATGTGGTGTCTTACCCGGCTCCAGAAGATTGATTCCGTCATCAGTAGTCAGGGACCAGTTATTGTGCTTACCGGAACCATTCAAGCCTGCAAAAGGTTTCTCGTGAAGCAGACAGCGCATGCCGTGACGGCTTGCCACCTTTTTCAGGATACGCATCATGATCTGGTTGTGATCTGCTGCAATATTAACAGGTGCATAGATCGGCGCAAGCTCATGCTGTGCCGGTGCAACCTCATTGTGCTGGGTCTTGGCTGTAACTCCCAGCTTCCAGCACTCTTCATTTACTTCTTTCATATATGCGGAAACTCTCTGACGGATGGTTCCGAAATAATGGTCATCCATCTCCTGTCCTTTCGGAGGCATGGCTCCGAAAAGAGTGCGTCCGGTGTAAACCAGATCCTTTCTCTGCATATATTTCTCTTTATCAACAAGGAAATACTCCTGCTCTGCACCAACAGATGGTGTCACCCGTTTGGAGGTCGTATTTCCGAAAAGTCTGAGAAGTCTTAATGCCTGTGTATTGATGGCTTCCATAGAACGAAGAAGCGGTGTCTTCTGATCCAGCGCTTCTCCTGTATAGGAACAGAAAGCGGTAGGAATGCATAAGGTTCCACCTGCTGCATCATGTCTTACAAAAGCCGGTGAGGTACAATCCCATGTTGTATAGCCTCTTGCCTCAAAGGTGGCACGAAGTCCGCCAGATGGAAAAGAAGATGCATCCGGCTCTCCCTTGATCAGCTCTTTACCGGAAAAGCTCTGAAGGACTTTTCCATTCTCCATAGGTGCGGTGATAAATGCATCGTGCTTCTCTGCAGTTACGCCTGTAAGGGGCTGAAACCAGTGACTGTAATGAGTGGCCCCCTTCTCGATGGCCCATTCCTTCATCTCGTGGGCAACCACATCTGCAACCTCCATGGAAAGCTCCTTGCCCTCTTCAATGGTTTTCTTCAGCTCTTTGTAAACCTTCTTCGGCAGACGGTCCTGCATGACGGAATCATTGAATACATCACATCCGAATAATTCCTTCACATTAACATAATCTCCCATTGTTCCTCTCCTCTCGTTCATCTCGCTGCTTATTTCCCCAGGCTGCCATTTATCTGCGGTACCTTCTCTCCATAAACAACGATTCATCACACATTACTGGTTCTTATTTTTTCACATGTAAGCACTCAATGCTTTCACAGGTGCAAGGCAAAAAACGCGCAAAAATTCTCTCTGATGATACCAGCCGGTCTCACCCTGTTTACTTGTCGCTCTTCAGGCAAAGGTTCAGCGCCTGCTGCAGATTCTCAATCTCTACCAGCCTTGGGCTTCCGCCGTACTCACCATCCAGTGTCCATGCTACTTCTTCCTCTGCTTCAACTGTAAGCTTTCGTGCCTTGAAAGAATAAATCAGGTCAGAATTATCCTCCATGTTGAGAAGATTCCGGATAATCTCCTGCATTTCCAGCGGGTTCTTAGGCTGTACGATCAAAGTGACCTCAAAAAGGCCGTCGTTCATATCCACATCCTTGGTCAGGTTCTTAAATCCGCCCACAGATCTGGAATTGGTGACCATGCCGTAGATAAAATTATCTTCGATCACACCATTCTCTGTTGTCACTTTCATATGGTAAGCCTTGATATCCAGAAGTCTCTTGGCACCTTCCAGGACATAAGCAAGATGGCCCAGAATGTTCTTCAGATCCTGACTTGTCTCATAAGACACATCTGTAAAAAGACCAAAAGCAGCTACATAGGCAAAAGTCTGGCTGTTAAATCTGCCTACATCGCATCTGTAAATCTCTTCCTTCATGATCATAGATGCCGCATCCAGCATATTCTTCGGCATAAAAAGGCTGTTGGCAAAGTCATTGGTGCTTCCTGCCGGTATGTATCCGACCGGAACCTTGCTTCCCACCTCGGTAATTCCTGTAACCACTTCATCCAGCGTGCCGTCACCGCCGCTGCAGACGATCAGATCCACCTTGTCTGCATATTTCTTCACCTGTTCATAGGCATCCTTCGGGGCCTGAGTTGCGCGGATGATCACCTCATAACCGCCTTTATTAAAGATATCTACTATATCCATCAGAGATGTCTTGATCTTGCCCTTCCCTGCTTTGGGATTAAAAATAAATACCAGTTTTTTCTCCAACTTCATTCCTCTTTTTCATTACCATTTATTTTACACATAAAATTAATTCACATATGATACTATAAAAAAAAGAGGGCAAAATGTCAACGCTTTTGCCTTCTTTTATAGTCTTTTTAGAATTAAAACAAGCTAAATTTTTTTGGTCTGTTCTGCTTATTTTTGGAAAAACTGAAGCATTTCTTTTCCATTTTTTATATTCTTCTTGCTTAAGCCTCACGCACAGCGTCTTTCATAGACTTTACATAATCCTTTACATATGGGACGCAGTTTTCTCCATGTGCGGCACAAATTTTCACAATGGCGGAGCCTACAATCGCACCGTCGGACTGGGCAGCCATTTTCTTTGCCTGCTCCGGGGTGGAGATGCCGAAGCCTACTGCACAGGGAATATCCTTTGCAGCTTTTACCAGCTTCACCATTGCTCCGATATCGGTGGTAATCTGGGTTCTGGTTCCGGTTACGCCAAGGGAGGAAACGCAGTATACGAAGCCATTTGCCTCTTTTGCAATCCGGGTGATCCGGTCGTGGGATGTGGGGGCGATCAGGGAAATCAGCTCCAGACCATACTGTTTGCAGACCACATCGAACTCCTCTTTTTCCTCAAAAGGTACATCAGGAAGAATCAGTCCATCCATTCCAATTTCTGCTGCTTTCCTGATGAAACGCTCTGTTCCATAGGAAAAAACAACGTTTGCGTAAGTCATAAATACCATTGGGATACTGGTTTTTTTACGGATTTTTACCACCATGTCAAAGATCTTGTCTGTGGTTACTCCGCCGCTCAGTGCACGCACATTGGCTTCCTGGATCACAGGACCTTCTGCTGTCGGGTCGGAAAACGGGATTCCAAGCTCAATAAGGTCTGCGCCTGCTTCCTCCATTGCATAGACAAGCTGCTCAGTGATCTCCAGAGATGGATCTCCGCAGGTGATAAATGGGATAAATGCTTTTCCTTTTGCAAATGCTTCTGAAATTCGGTTACTCATGGATATCCTCCCCTCTGTATCTTGCAATTGCTGCACAGTCTTTATCACCCCTGCCGGAAATGGTAATGACTACGCACTGATCCTTGCCCATCTGCGGCACGATTTTTCTTGCATAGGCAACAGCGTGGGCGCTTTCAATGGCAGGAATGATTCCTTCTGTTTTGGAAAGATATTCAAAGGCTTCTACTGCTTCTTCATCTGTTACAGGTACATACTGGGCACGGCCAGTGTCGTAAAGGTGGGCATGCTCCGGTCCGATTCCCGGATAATCCAGTCCTGCGGAAATAGAGTAAACCGGCGCGATCTGTCCGTACTCGTCCTGGCAGAAATAGGATTTCATCCCGTGGAACACTCCCAGCGTCCCCTTAGCCATGGTAGCCGCATGCAGCTGTGTGTCCACGCCTTTTCCCGCGGCCTCACAGCCGATGAGCTTCACGCCCTCATCCTCAATAAAACGATAAAACATTCCCATGGCATTGCTACCGCCGCCCACGCACGCCACAACCGCTGCCGGAAGCCTTCCTTCCTTTTCCAGAATCTGCTCCCTCGCCTCTTTGCTGATCACGCTCTGGAAATCACGCACTATAGTAGGAAAAGGATGAGGCCCCATCACGGAACCCAGCACATAATGGGTATCGGACACCCGGTTGGTCCATTCCCGCATGGTTTCATTCACCGCATCCTTCAAGGTCTGCGTTCCGCTGGTTACCGGATGCACCTTCGCGCCAAGCAGCTCCATCCGGTATACGTTCAGCGCCTGTCTGTCTGTATCCTCCTTCCCCATAAAAACCTCGCACTCCATGCCCAGCAGCGCCGCGGCCGTAGCGGTTGCCACCCCATGCTGCCCTGCTCCGGTCTCCGCGATCACCCTGGTTTTTCCCATCTTTTTGGCCATGAGCACCTGGCCCAGCACATTATTTATTTTGTGGGATCCGGTGTGGTTCAAATCCTCCCGCTTCAGATAAATCTTCGCGCCGCCCAGATCCCTGGTCATCTTTTCCGCATAGTACAGAAGGGAAGGCCTGCCGGCATATTCCTTTTGCAGACGGTCCAGCTCCTCCAGGAAATCCGGATCCTTTTTATAAAATTCATAGCATTCCTCCAGACGGATCAGTTCATTCATCAGGGTTTCTGAAATATACTGTCCTCCAAAAATACCAAAACGTCCCTTACTCATCGCAATTCTCCCTTTCTTTCCCGGCCAGCCTGACCGCTCTCATAAAATCCAGTATTTTCTGCCGGTCCTTTACCCCGGCGTTGCAGGCATTCAGCCCTCCTGCCAGGAAAAAGGGCTTTCCCAGGCTTTTTGCTTTTTCCGCCACGGACCAGTCAAACACCTTCCCATCTCCGCAGCCGCCGTCAAGCAGCAGATAATCGGCGCTGCTTTCCTTCCATGCATCCAGCTGCCTGCCATCCGTAATTCTGACGGCCTTAATCACCTTTTTCCCGCTCTCCCGCCTGATAAGCCGGATTTGCTCCTCCGTTTCCTGTCCGTGAAGCTGAACCGCTTCAATGGTTCCATCACGCAGGAGCCTGAGTATCTCCTCCGGCTTTTGATTCACAAATACGCCCACCGGGCAGATTTCCCTTCGAAGGAGCCTCCGAAGGGCGGCCGCCTGGGACGGTTCCACCTGTCTGCGGCTTTTTGCGAAGACGAAGCCCACATAATCGGGACATGCCTCATTAACATAGAAGATATCCTCTGTCCGGCTCAGTCCGCAGATTTTAACCTTCGTCCTTCTTTCCGCCGGCTTCTCTTCTTCCGGAAAAGCCGCCGGTATCAGGGGGCTCACAGCCGGCCGCGCAGTCTTTCCAGTTCTCTGCGCTTGTCAGGGCTGCGCATCAGCGTTTCCCCAATTAAAACTGCGTTTGTGCCGTTTTCTTCCAGTATCCGGATATCCTCCGCCGTCTTCATGCCGCTTTCGGAAACGAACAGAATTTCTTTTGGAACCAGCTCCCGCAGCCGCACCGAATTGCTGATATCCACCTGAAAGGTTTTTAAATCCCGGTTGTTCACTCCGATAATCCTCGCGCCGCACTCCAGCCCCTTTTTTACCTCATCCCTGTCATGCGCCTCCACCAGCGCCGACATTCCCAGGCTGTCCGCCAGCCTGAGATACCGCTTCAGTTCCTCCTCCCGCAGAAGCGAGCAAATCAGCAGGACTGCCGACGCCCCCAGCAGCCTGGCCTCATATATCATGTATTCATCTACGGTAAACCTGTCGCTTCCCATGAAAAAATCAGGCTCCGTCAGGACGGAAACAGCGGCAGCCCCCGCCTTTTCATATTCTCCTGCAATCTGAAGATAGGGGAAATCAGGCGCGATAAGCCCTTTTGACGGAGACGCTTTTTTCACCTCACAGATGAAAGAAAGCTCCTGCCCGGCAATGGCTTTTTCAAAAGGAAAGCCCGTAACAGCCGGGAGCTTCTCCGCTTCCTCCTGCAGTCTGTATAAAGGGACCCTTTTCCTGCGCTCCGCTACCCGTTCTCTTGTTTTATCCGCTATGGCTTCCAATATCATACCCAATCCTCCTAGCTTCTGGAACAGGCGGCAAACTCCTCCAGCTTCCGCTTCGCTTTTCCGCTGTCGATGATTTCCTCTGCCATTCTCACGCCCTCCTCCATGCTTTCCGCCCTGCCCGCAATATACAGGGCGGCGCCTGAATTCAGTACCACCGCATCTCTTCTGGGGCCTTTTTCCCCGTCCAGGATCTTTAAGGTAATCTCCGCGTTTTCCTCCGGCGTCCCGCCTTCCAGCTCCTTCTTATCACATTTGTGAAAGCCAAACTGTTCTGGTTCGATGTAGTAGGTTTTATAGCTGCCATCCTTTACCTCACAGACAAAGGTTTCCGCGCTCATGGATATTTCATCCAGCTTATCCATCCCATACACTACCATCGCGCTCTTTACGCCAAGATTTACAAGCACTCTTGCCAGCGGTTCCACCAGTTCCTTATTATACACGCCCATAACCTCCATATTCGCTCCCGCCGGGTTGGCCAGAGGACCCAGGATATTGAATACGGTACGGATTCCCAGCTCCTTACGCACCGGCCCCACATAACGCATGGCTGTATGGTATTTCTGGGCAAACAGGAAACAGATTCCGATTTCCTTCAGCAGCTCCGCGCTTTTGGCCGGGGCTATGGTAATGTCCACGCCCAGCGCCTCCAGCACATCCGCAGCGCCGCATTTGCTGGAAGCGGCCCGGTTGCCATGCTTTGCCACAGGTACGCCGCCGGCCGCGATCACCAGGGCGGAGGTGGTGGAAATGTTGAAGGAATTGGAACGATCCCCTCCGGTCCCCACGATTTCCAGCACATCCATATCATTCAGAAGCCGGACACAATGATTTCTCATCTCCTCCGCCGAGCCTGTGATTTCCTCAATGGTTTCCCCTTTCATGGAAAGCGCCGTCAGATATGCGCTTTTCTGGATGTCGCTGGCCTCTCCGCACATGATCTCATTCATAACCGTTTTGGCGGTTTCATATCCGATATCTTCTCCGTTTGCCAGTGTGGCAATTGCTTCTCTAATCATTTCTGTATTCCTTTCTGTTATATTATATATTACTGGTTTCCTCCGCCCGGATGGCCTTAAAAGACCTGCAGCAGATTTTTAATTATTGTTATTCCGGCGGGCGTCAGCACCGATTCCGGATGAAACTGGACACCATATACAGGATATTCCCGGTGTTCCACGGCCATCACTTCCCCGTCTGCCGTTCTGGCAGTTATCCGAAGCTCCTCCGGTATGCTCTCCGGCTCCGCCCCCAGCGAATGATACCTGGCAACCTGTATGGAGCCGCCCATCCCCCGGAAAAGGCGGCTTTCCTTTTCCAGAAAGGCTTCCGAGGTCTTTCCGTGCATCAGCTGTTTTGCATATCCGATTTTCGCGCCAAAGGCCTCACAGATGGCCTGATGGCCCAGGCAAACCCCAAA